>OBKR01002538.1_pt1 | contig 13182 bp, 10 predicted proteins | sample 1518991 | NCBI WGS metagenome assembly OBKR01 (sample SAMEA2452117, study PRJEB22498) | human gut metagenome | biome: human feces; feature: human gut; material: feces | place: Australia | collected 2012
TATCCTTAGTAGTCGGATCGATAATCACGCGCCCCTTCTTATCTTTCTGCACAACGGCAGTTTTATCAATGACAGACAGTTCCATTGCAATGCCGGTGAGACGAGAAGCAGACATTCCTTCGATTCCGGCAAGCACCTTTTTCAGAACAATCTCGAACTTGGAAAAATCATCGTATTCCTTATCAGATGCGTGTTCCTTCAATGCCTCGATTACAGCAGCAGTAAAAGCTCGGCCCTTAATCTGCTTCTGATATGCCTTTTCATCAGCATCATCACGGGGATCAGTCTGCTCCAACTCCTCAAACTTTGCCTCGTTGAAAACGTTGGTGTTAGCGGTGAAATATGCACTGGTACGAAGTGCCTCGATGGAGGTTGCATTGATTACACCACGGCGCTGAAGAGGTTGGTACACAGACCATTCCTTATACAGGAATTCCTCACGGTCAAAAATCTTACTCTCAATAACACATTCGTGCTTACGCTTTTCACACCACTGGGTCTTCTTACCGGGTGCAAAATCTGCATACATCTCGGTGATGAGGGTAATTTGCGCCTTGGAGATTTCTCTGCGCTTTTTACCGAGAGAACGCTTCAGCGGAGTCCACATATCGGTTGCATCGATGAACTGAACCTTGCCTTCACGCTCTTTACGCTTACCCTTGGACAGGATAAACGCATAGATTGCGATATCAGTATTATAGAACAACTGAGAAGGCAGACCGATAATTGCCTCTACCAAGTCTTTCTCAAGCAGGTATCTTCTAATCTGACTTTCGCCACTGGTGGTATTGCCGGAAAACAGAGGAGAACCATTCGTGATGATTGCTGCTCGACCGACACCTTTCTGCATTTTTGCAACAGCGTGCTGCATGAACAGCAACTGCATATCGCCAGTTGCAGGCAGACCCGCAGGGAATCTGCCGCCTTTGCCTTTCTTGTGTTCTTTGCGTACTGCCTTTTCAACGCCATCACCAGCATCCTTGCCACCCCAAGCCTCACCAAAAGGCGGATTGGCAATGACAAAACGCATGGAGGTATCTTCAAAGCAGTCCTCCTTCATAGTGTCAGCAAAGCGGATATTTTCAGCAGCCTGGTTCTTAATCAGCATATCCGCAAGACAGATAGCATGAGATTCAGGACTATTTTCCTGTCCAAACAGACGTACATTGGCATCCGGGTTCATACGCACTATGAAATCGTGTGCGGTAGAAAGCATACCTCCAGTACCGCAGGCCATATCCAGCACGGTGATTTCTCTGCCTTCGGAGAAAATGTCACTGCATCCTTCAGCCAAAAGAATACTGGTAAGTAAACGGATTACTTCACGAGGGGTATAGTGATCACCAGCAGATGCATTTTCAGAAAAGCGGCGGATGATTTCCTCGAACATATAGCCCATCTTGACATTATCGACTTTTTCGGGGTCGAGTTCGAGTTCAGAGAACTTTTTTACAACACCCAGCAGTCGGTTGTTTTTGTCAAGATTCTTGATTTCTTCCTTAAACTTCAGTTCTTCAAAAATTGCCTGGACGTTCGGAGAGAAGGACTCAATGTAAAAAGTCAGATTCTCTACGATGGCAGGTGCTTCGGTGAGCAGTTTCTTCAAATCGAATTCACAGGTATTGTAGAACTGATAGTCGGACTTTTTGCACAGCACCTGTGCAGGAGCTGCGGGGTTCTTCTTGAATGCGTCAACCACAGCCTTCTTTTTAGGTGCAAGAGCGCACTCCAACCGGCGTAGGATAATCATGGGAATGATGACATCCTTGTACTTGTCCGGCTTATAGGGACCACGCAGCGTATTTGCAATGGAGAATACCATCGCTATCTCCTTGGACGCATCTATCGTTTTATCGTCCATCATTACTTCAGTGATTTTTGTCTTAGACATTATCTATTTCCTCCGGAGTTAAAATTCATTTAGGTCAATGCCTGCTCTCAACAGGCGCTCGTAGCGGTCATTGGATATAATCACTACCAGAGGCTTGCCGTTTTTTAAGACAAAACCCGCCTTGTCATCAGTAGAGATTGTAGTCATGATTTTTGACGCCTGTCCGCGCAAAAAATCAGACATATTATAATGCTCCATCGGAGTAATACTTTTTTTCATCTCAGCCATGATGTCCCTCCTCATGCTTTACGGTACCCATAGCATATCACAAAGTAATTACTTTTACAATGAGTTTTGTGCAACCTTTCATCCTTATAATTTCAATTATTTTTTCTGGTAATTTTTCTGTAACTGCACGAGTTACAGAAAATCGAAGCTACTTCGCCTTATATCCCTCATTACTGCATTTTTTACTTTAGAAATGCAGCAATGGGGGATTTTCTATTCCTTTTCTGTAACTGATGGAGATTCGAGTTTCCGCAGCAAGTGCGCTATCATTTAAGCATCGAAAGCGAGCTCTTCGAAGTGACCTATCCCATAGCGCTGTGAGCGATAGGTATTGAAAAATTTGGACAACGGAGGTGAATAATTTGGAAAACCTGGAAGGTATCCTTTCGTGTATCTTGCTGATAGTTAAACTCTGCTCTGCAATGGTACCTCTGGTTACAGCAATTCAGTCCCAGACTCACAAGCATAAGAGCGGGAAGAATAATGAAGCGACGCTTACCTCTTCTGAGAACGCAGAGAACAGCTAACTACAAACCCATAGGGTACGGAGACAACTCCGTGCCCTATGGGCGCTAATGACGTGGCGACGATTTTTACTAATACTCCAACCCATTGGGGCTCATAGTAATTGAGCCGATAAACCTTTTTCAACCACAAAAGAAACCGTTGAACCTCCGGGCAATCAGAGCTACAATGCAAACGCTTTTCAGGCAGAACTAAATCGAACGGAGGAACCACAATGAATTATGATGTAAAACTTTTTCATGATTACGAGGCAATCACTATTGATGATCTGAAGGACAAAACCAATAGTTTGCTGAATCTGATGGCGGAGGAACAGCGGCCACTGCGTGTATCTATAGAGAACGGCAAGGAGTTTTTGATGTTTCCGCAGGATCTTCTCGCCCCGCTCTACGACCACGACTTTTGCTTGATCTTGATAGCGGCGATGCGGTATGCAATGGGTAGGAACACATATATGCCCATGGTAGTCGCTGATTATATCAAACGCCACATTCTGCTTTTGGATGACAAATTTCTTGTCATGGCTGCCGATGATATTCGGCGCCACTTTGAGGACTACGGAGAACACGAGCCGAATCCAAATCTCTGGCAGAGCCTTTTGGATGCGCTTGAAGCAGAGCGGCGAGACAGAATCACCCGGCCAGCAAAGAAAATCAGGCCTTGCCCATCATGTGGAAAACCGTTGGAGATCATGAGCATGGCCGACAACAAACATTCCCCCGGCGGCTTCAATGTAATTGCCCACTGTAGGAGCTGCGACTCTGACTTTGAGTGGTTCTGTGACAAGGACGGTAGCACTTCGGAGATGAAGCGGTATTTCTTTGGATAAGCGATAACAAAACTATGCAGGGAACTTTTGGGATTCTACACCCAACAAGTTCCCTGCAAATTTTCTCTAACGCGCTTCCGCGGCTATTTCATTGTTTATGCGGCTCAACCGTTGAGCCGCTGCCTATGTTCTGCTCCTCGTCGCCATCAAACCACGAGGAGATACCATTAGCTTTTGCAACTCCACATCGGCCAAAAGTGGTTGGTATCATAATATGATACCAACCACTTTTCGGTGCAGCAGCTTTCGTAATCAAGCAGCATAACCGCTCCCAGCAGATCCTGTTTCAGCCCATGCTCCCGATTTTGTTGCCATTTTCGTACATATCCGCAGCATACTCGCGGTGATTCGGCCCCTCGTATGGCACCCAGCCGAAGCCCGGAATATAAACCTCATCGCCGGGCTGCAGTTCTATGGTCGGCTGCGGTGCGGAAAGCTCAGTCTCCAACTGCGACGTTTCGGCCACAGATGTCGGCTCTGCCGGTGCGGGGACTGGGACGGTGCCAAGTTTCTCGACCAGCTTCGCCCGCAGCGTTTCCGTATTTTTCTTTTCTGCCCTTGTCGCAGCATCTGCTTTCGGGGCAGTTACGGCGTAAGTTGGTATTGGGGCGGGGCGTTCCTCCCGTGTGTCTGGCTGCGTCCACACGGCGGCACACAGGGCGAGACAGGCGGTGAATGCAGTGGCAATGATGATTCTCTTTTTCATTTTGGTTCCTCCTCTTTGGATGTAAAATGATTGAGTTCTGTGGACAACTCACCTTTTGCGGATTAGCTATCAGAATTTCAGAAGAGTATCCAGAACATTTGCCGCCTGCTGAAGCTCGCCCTGAGTGGCTTCGTTTGGTACATCTTCATCCTTTTGCACCTTGTGCGGCAGGTAAGGTTCATAGTTCTGCCGGGTTATCGATGGCCGGTAATGTCCCAGCATCCGTGCCAGTTCCTTGGTTTCCATGCCGTTCCGCAGAGATAGAACGGCGCAGGTGTGCCGGAGATCTGTGAATCGGATGTGGTCAAGCCCCGCTTCCTTGATGATCTCGTTATGCATCCGGCGCACCATCTGCGGCGAGTAGGGCCTCTGCGTAGCCGGATGCATGAACATCAGCGGACTGTTTGGATGCTTGGTGTGTTCCATGATCAGGAAGTCGATTACCTCTGGTGTCAGTGCTATCGTTCTTGTCTGATCGCCGTACTCCACCAACTCTCGCCGTACTACCGCACGGTTTTCCGCAATGGTCAGCGTCCGACTTTCGATATCAAGGTCGCTCCATTTCAGGGCGATGAGCTCGCCTTGGCGTAGGCCTGCCGTCACCGCCAGCATGAACATGGGCAGATAGCCCAGACGCTCGGCGGCATCCAGATAGTCCTCCATTTCCAGAGGCGTCATGATATTTGCTTTCACCGTCGTGGACTTGCGGTAGTGGAACGCCTTGGCGGGGTTCTCTGTCAGGAGACCGTCCCGGATGGCATGATCCAGACACTGCTGGAGCAGGCGGTGGATGTGCCGCATGGTTTCTTCGCCCAGGCCAGAGCTGCCGGATCGATGATTGCCGAAGCGCCGCCGTTCCTCCAGAAAATCTCCAATCATTTCCGATGTTAATTCAGAGAGCGGTATATCTCCCAAGCCGGGGAGAATATGATTCTTGAATACATAGTTGTGTGCCGCGTATGTGGTCGGTCTGCTCTGATGCTTGTCATAGGTTTCCTGCCAGAAACTGATGTATTCCCGAAGAGTCATATGCCCACCTCCATGCACTGGCGCTGCAGATCCCGAAAGGCCACCCACGGGAGCCTGGCCTGTTTCAGGATTTTCTTGTGCAGATAGTAGAACTCGTGGAGTTTATACGGCGCTCCGGTTTTGGGGTTGAGGAACACATAGGGCGAGTCAGGTTCCAGTATCTGCTTCAGCAGATGCACCGCTTTTTCGTTGAGAGTCAACAACCGCTGGCCTTTGAGGATGTACCTGTAGCGGACATGAAAATCGGCCCACGACAAGGTGATCAGTTCACATTGCCGCAGGCCGCTTGATAGTCCTATATAGATGAGAGGGAGCATGCCAAGCTGTTCCGCTGCGTTCAGGTAACGTTGAAGCTGTCCCAGGCGCAGAGGGGCTGCTTTGTATCCCTCCGACTTTGGTTCCTGGCAGAGCCGCACTGGGTTGTATGGAATGAGCTGTTCCTGTGCCGCTTCGTCCATGCACCGGCGTAGAAGCAGATGGACGCACCAGATACTTCTGCCTCCGAGTCCCTGGCTTCGCAGGCTATCGTAGAAATCGGTGACCGTCTGCTCTGTCAGGGCGGAGAGCTCCACACTTCCGATGCCGGGGAGGATGTGGCTGTAAATCAGATTGCGGTACCCGTCCTCGGTGTTGCCGTTCCACTTGTGTCGGTTGGCGGTGAACCATTGGCCGCACCATTGCCCGACCGTCAGTTTGTTTTCTTTCTGCATATCATCGCCTCCTTTTGGCAAACGAACAATATCACAGAAAGCAGGAAATAGCTACCGGAAAGAACGGAATATTTTCAGAAAAATAACTGTTCCGAATAACGCCGGTATTATTCGGAATAATATAGTTGATTTTATTCGGAGCAGCGGTTATAATATTCTTGACGAACTGCAATGGAGGTGTTCCAATATGACGATCAAAGAAGCGGCTGCCACCTGGGGGATTACCGAACGGCGGGTCAATGCGCTTTGCAAAGCCGGACGCATTTCCGGCGCGTATAAGGAGGGCAGGCAGTGGTTTATCCCGGACAGCACGCAAAAGCCGGTGGATAAGCGTGGTCACCGAAGTGAGGTAAAGCCCACAGCATCATCTGTGCGCAAGCCGTTGCCCATTGGCGTATCTGATTACCGGGACGCCTGCAAAAACTACTACTATGTAGACAAGACTTTAATGATCAAAGAGTTTCTGGACGAGCGCCCCAAAGTATCCCTATTTACCCGCCCCAGACGCTTTGGCAAAACGTTGAACATGGATATGCTCCGCACTTTCTTCGAAAAGACGACCGAGGACACTTCCGTTTACTTCAGAGATAAGAAAATCTGGTCCTGCGGAGAATCCTATCTTGCCCACCATAGAAAGTATCCTGTGATTTTTCTGTCCTTCAAAGATGTTAAATACACCTCTTGGGAAGAAACCTATCAGACGCTCCAAAAGCTGATCGCGCAGGAATTCCGCCGCCACGACGAGTTGGCATCCAGCTCTGCGCTTAGTGATTACGAAAAAGAGGAGTATTCCCTTCTTGCAACAGAAGCCGCTGACGAAGTGGAATATCAAATGTCCCTGCGGACACTGACGCTGCTCCTCCATAAGCACCACGATGTCGCACCTATCGTCATCATTGACGAATATGATACTCCCATTCAGCAGGGCCATGTGAGCGGTTTTTACGACACGATCATCGGATTCATGCGAAACCTGTTCTCCGGTGGGCTGAAGGACAATCCGCATCTGAGTTATGGTTTTCTGACCGGCATCCTGCGTGTTGCCAAGGAAAGTATCTTCAGCGGCCTGAACAACCTGAAAATCAACTCAATTTTAGACGAGCGCTACAGTGAATATTTCGGCTTCACTTCAAGCGAAGTACGCGAGATGGCGGAATACTATCATGCTTCTGATAAATATCAGGAGCTCTGCGACTGGTATGATGGTTACCTTTTCGGCAATACCGAGATTTTTAATCCCTGGTCTGTCATTGGATACTTCAATAATAACTGCCGTCCCAAAGCGTTCTGGCAGTCTACTGGAAGCAATGACATCATCCGTGAGGTGCTGGCTTCTGCAACGCCGGATATTATGGAGCGTCTGGAGCTGTTGATGAAGGGTGAATCCTTCGTTACGCACATTGACACCGGCGTCATTTATCCGCAGATCCAGAATGATCCGTCCTCTGTATACAGCTTCCTGCTGGTGGCAGGTTATTTGAAGGCTGTGAGCTGCGACCAGTCTTACGGCGAGGATTATATGTGCGAAGTGGCTCTGCCCAACAAAGAGATTTCTTTTGTCTACAGCAAGGAGATCCTCTCTCAGCTTGAGAATATTATTCCTCGATCCGTTGCTATTTCTATTCAGGAAGCTATCTACAAGGTGGATAGCGACTCACTGCAAAAAAACTTGGAGAAGTTTCTGCTCCAAACAATTAGTTTCCACGATGCTGCCGACGAAACATTTTACCATGGTCTGATATTGGGTATGTGCGCTGTGATGGACAACAGCTATCGCATTACCTCCAATCGCGAAGCTGGTGATGGACGATTTGATATTCAGATGCTTCCTTTGAATAAGCGGCTTCCTGGTATTCTGATTGAATTAAAGGCCGGAAAAGACCGCTCTGAAGCACAGCTTGAAGACCTTGCTAATGTTGCCTTGCAACAGATTAACGACCGTGCATACAGCGTTGATTTGCAGGCAATGAATGTTACGTCAATTATAAAAATCGGCATTGCATTCTCTGGTAAAAGAACACGCATTGCTGCTGAAAGGCAAAACATCGAATAAGCATCTTCGCTCAGCAGGCTGGCTATCATCCAAGCCAGCCTGCTGTTTCTTTGTCATCGCGCTTATTTCTTTGTTTATGCGGCGCAATTTCTGAGTTATTCTCTGCGATAGAACCGTCTGATGCAGGGGTAAATCCGGTCGGAAGCACTTTTAATATACAGAATTCAATCCCACACAAATCCCAAAAGCCGAAAGCGATGGCTGAAATAAACAGGCCAATAGAGTTCCAAAGAGGAACTGTTGGAGCAACGGAAAGCACCAAAGAGAGCACAAGAGTTCTTGCTGAAGGTTCAGACATAGGTTTGGGACCAGGAGACCGTGCGTTCGAGCCGCACTACTCGGACCAAAAGCCCTCTGAAATCAACGATTTCAGAGGGCTTTTTCTTATTCTTTGTCTATTGCGGCGCAGATTGCATAGTTTCTGAAGCACTTATTTAAACGCCAAGACATTCACATAACTACTACAGCTATACAGAATTCGTTGGATGTCAGCTAAGTGCCAAGATGATACCGAAAGTTGTAGATAAAATAATTTAGCATATACCTGTAGCCCGCCGATCAGCAATAATCGGTAGCCGTTTTTCTATGGTGTTTAATGAACCATTTTCATAAACTGCTCATAAGTAAGAATGTTTTCTTCACCTACCAAAGTCACTAAAAACGCTCTGAATGCGGTTTCTATTGGCACGGTAACAAAAAAGAATAATCGCTTCTTGGGTCTTGAGCAACAAACATAGAAAAGATTCCTGTTTCGTTCATACGATCCTTCTTTGCCTTTAGGAATAGTGGCATGACCAGTTATCATGGGTGCATAGGTTTCAAATTGGTACTGATTCCACCCTTTGCTGATAACAAAAACAACATTGTCGTATTCTTCGCCTTTTACGCCATGCTCCGTTGAAAATTGTGCGTCTGGATATAGAAAATCTCTAACAGCAATAAATTGTGCATAATCCAACTGTAAAAACTGTTGAATTGTAGCCTCCGATGCATACATTGTTTCCGGAGCATCCTTATAGAGCCGATACCATCTATCCACTTTAGGCGGAAGGGGTACTAATTTACTATGAATGATTGCCTCCAAAACGTCAATAGCTTTTTGCGCGCGAACCTCTGTTAGCTGGTTACAGAGACTTTTCCATTTGGTTTTTTCAGATTTTTTTGTAATTGGGTACCTCTTGATTCCGAGCGTGTCAAAGAGCAACTGGATGTTCGAAGTATTAAGCGCATAATATATCGGTTCTATCGTATCAGCAAAGAAAATAAGAAAAGGGTCTTCCTTATTGCGCAACCCATCATCCAGTATATCCAAAAGTTGCTCGTAGCCTTGCTGGGAAGCAAGGACTTTGTGCGTAATCATCAGGACTTTAAGCTCTTCGTCGGCGGGGGTAGTCTGTTCAATTTTTTCTCTAATATTATTTAGCCTTACCCTCAACTCGTCCGCTGGTAATTCATTTTTGAAATTGCGTTCTGTGCGACGAGCTCCCGAATAATCATCGCATGTAATCACTAAAACTTCACCGTCAAATCCATCAATCGCTGATTTTTGCGGCAATTCAGGGCGGATATCATTCAGAAGTTGAACAATCCTTGGTGCAGATCGGAAATTTGATCCCTTCTTTATTACCTCGATTTTATCGTGTTTAATTTCTCCGCAGGCTTTGTTTGACTGATAGATGGTCTGCCAAGCATCGCCGAAAAAGCCGAACTGAGGCCCAACACCTTTTGATATAAAGAATTCAATGAAGCGATCAATAATCGGCTTATAGGAGTCTTGGTATTCATCAATCAGTATCAGAGGGTATTTATCCGCAAATACACGGCGAAATTTCGCATTATCCAGAAACAGGCAGAAGAGCTTTAGAACATCGTCGTGATAAAGGTACTGAATTCCATTTTCCTTATATCGATGTCCTAAATTATAATCCACTTTAGTAACCTTTATAAAATCGCCCTCGTCTGGCAGAAATTCGGGATTCGTTGTTACAGCATCAATCAAAACGCTTTGATACTGTTTGATGGCATTCCATGCAAACGAGTGGATTGTGGAAGGAAGAATAAATGAATCTTTCGAAAGCCTTTCTGCAATTACATCTACGGCCGCATTTGTATAAGTAATACAGACCACATTTTGCTTTTTTCGGCTATAGTCAGACCATTTATTTGTTTGTATCCATTCAATGACTCGATTCAGAGAGTAAGTTTTGCCAGAACCCGCACCAGCTTCAACACGGAAACTGTGTCCCGACTTAAGTGTTTCGATAATCTGTGCATCAATCTTATCAGCTTCTGTTTTTGCAAGATTGTAATTTGCACCAATATACTCTCCCCCCATGAACTGGCACCTCCTTACTCAAGAACTCTTTGATCATTCAACCATTTTAAGCCGGACTTTATGTAGTCAGGAACACAATAACCGGAGCATTCGCAAATGAGATCGAGGGCAAAATCTGTTTTGCTTTTGCCCTTAAACTCAAGGTCTTCTTCACTTATGCTATCACCTAAATCATAGTGCGTTCGGTTGACATTACGAATTGCTTCCTCCAACGAGTGCCCACACAATCCTCTTTCGGCCGTTTGGAACACGATATGGCATTTGCCTCTGGTCTTGTTGGCTGTAGTCATCGAGGTAATTTCTGTGAGGTCGATTTTTGATGTATCGCATTCAGGAAGACCATTATTTCTACGAACCCACCATTTTATGGTTTCGTTAGATGTAGTTTCCCCTTGGCTAACCACAACGGACTTTTTTACTACCTTCCCGCTTTCACCTACACGGTCTGCTACAGAATCCAAATCCGTAAGGATTAGGCACGGTACTCCTAAAAAATCAATAAATGGAATGAACTTATGTGCATAGGCCCCACCGATTTCAATTAAAGCATAATACTGTGCAGATAAAGGGTATTTACAGGAACCAAACACCCCAGCCGTTTCGCATTTCTCAATCATGTCAGGCAGTAGCAATCGTTCAGAGGCACCTTCAACGAAAATGGCTTTATCCGCAAAGAACAAATCACATTTTGTCAAAGTTAAATACTTCCGGATAAAATCCACATTCTCGGGATTGGCCCGAGCAAAGGTGTTCAAATTCTTGTAAATTACACCGGCGTTAGACTTTTGCGCATACCGAACTTTTGCAAACTCCATAGTATTAGCTATATGAGCGGAATGTGAGGTCAGAAAAGTCTGGATTTGGACAGTAGATAGCTTGCCAAGAAATTTTTCCAAATATGTTGCAAAAGCAGTCTGCATTTGTGGGTGCATATGTGATTCTGGCTCTTCAATAAAGAGCAACGGAACACACGCAACACCACGTTTCTCAACATCCTTGGCAAATGCAGCAAGGAGAAACTCCATTTTGATCAGATTTTTATAGCCAAGGCCATTGTGAGAACTCGGTAAACTTTCGTTTGCTGTGCCGGATATATACGATAGCTTGGTCTGATTCTTGATCTGATCATCAATGCTGAGCTGTGTTATAACTCCGAGCTTTAATTCCTCTATGTTAGGGTAACCAAAACCAATAGAGCTGTTCACAACGGCACTTAAAATTTCATCACTTTGCTTTTGAACATCCTTGTTAGCCTTTTCCACGAGTGTGCGTAGCCGTTTGATTTCTTCGGCAACATCTGGATCCAAATCCGCTTCACTCATATCAAAGAAACTCGAAATCAGAGAGCCAAGAGAACTGTTATGTGTGTCATCTTCACCAAGAACCCGTTCAGCAGGAATGAAATAAAACGGGAACAAATCATGTAATTCTTTTGGGCTTTTTACTTGTTTGTCCTCCAGATTGTTTGGATTGATGGCATATACGGTTAATCCAAACAATTTACCGAAATTATCGGCAATTATATTGTGCGCTTCCTCGTTCGATGAAAAAGTGCCATCCTTATAATAGCTGCTTTCCAAGAGCGACCACAATGTTTTTTCGTCTGTTTTTAAACGATACTCTGCACGAATCAGAGCTGTTGTCGTATCCACATCGACATCGATAATGAAAGGTGACAAAGCCCCCAGGTTATCATCGGGGTCTTCTAATGAATAGTCCACCAAGAAATCTATGGAGGTAACCTCTATCTGGCTACAAAGATCCTCATAAGAGAGCTTCTTCTCCATAAAAAGTGCAATTTTAGTATAGAAATCTTCTCGTCTTAATAGCGGATAGTCATTAAAAGATATAGAATTTCCTTCCAGTACATTTCCAATACACGAAAAACATGATGTTTTGGCCGTGTTGTTTCTACCCACAATTAAGGTTGTCTTAGGATCGACTTCCAACTCGGCATCAATAAGCAATCTATAATTTTTAATTCTGATTTTTGATAATTGCATATTTGCCTCCATTCTTTACCTACAGTTTTATAATAAGGCTGTCGAGCGTTTACAATTTCCAGAGCAACTTTTCTTTTGAATCCATGTGCCAAATACCACTTATACTCCCGAAACATCAGTTTTTTAGCGTACTGTTCTATATAACTATAATCTGGAGTAGTTTAACTTTCTATCTGCGAGGTGTTGTCTATATTTTATCATACCAATGCATCGCAATTCAACATTCAAGCACGTAGTATTTCTCCCAATGTAACTATAGTTAATTTTAAATATGGCACATTCGCCACAATAGGAATCATGCAATATGTAGCTCTGCAATCTGCTTTTTCCGTTCGCTGACGCCAGCGGAAATGGCGGTTATGTCGCCACTTTCCGGGATGGCTCGTACCTCAACCTTATTCCACCTGCCGTAATCATTTCATACTTCGGTTCTTCCACGAAGTTAATATGGAGAAATCAATCGAAACCACCAAAAAATAAGCGAGTTTCGAGAGCGCAATCACATTTTCCGTTTTCATGAGGGTTGGATGCTACGCCATCGCTTTCTTCATTTGCTGGGAGTAAAATCGGTCGGAAGCACTTTTTAAATTAAGCTAAGCGAGTAATCATACTTAACTGTCTTGGATACCGAGCATTCGATATCCAAGACAGTTCTATTCATCTTTCTTCTTTCTCCGTTTTCTCTTCTTCCCCTCCAACGGGCTTCCATCACCTTTGCCCTCGTCCATCAGCCGCTTTGCCCTCGTCCTTCAGTCGCTGTGCTTCTGCAATTTCTGCTTTCATTTCTGCGATCAACACCTTCAGTTTCTCCTCGCACTCCTCGCGGGTGTGGGCATAGACATTGCGGGCGTGCTTTTTACCGTCGGGCCATTT
>OBKR01002544.1_pt1 | contig 13168 bp, 9 predicted proteins | sample 1518991 | NCBI WGS metagenome assembly OBKR01 (sample SAMEA2452117, study PRJEB22498) | human gut metagenome | biome: human feces; feature: human gut; material: feces | place: Australia | collected 2012
ATTTATGCGGGTGTGGCGGAATTGGCAGACGCGCTAGATTTAGGTTCTAGTGTCCCCGACGTGCAGGTTCAAGTCCTGTCACCCGCAGTATGAAGGAATATCGGAAACGGTGTTCCTTTTTTTGACGGCCACTTCTCACGAATGCATAATAATACCCCACTCACTTCTGGAGCGCCACTGTTCATTCATCCAGTCGACAGCCTGCTGTTTTCCTTCTTCTGTGAATGGAAAAGTGGCGGAAATTTTCTGATCGTCGGGAGTGGTTGAAAAATTATAAGGTCCAGGCCAGACGGTGGCGCGGAAAATATCGTTTTCAGCGTCATCTTTTTCTTTTTTTACAAGGTAGCGCATGCCCTTGTAACTTCCGGTAAATTTTTCTTTTTTATAAAAATTCATATTTAAAATATCTTCTGCTGTGATCATATAAAACCTCGGAATATAATTTTTTAGAAAGTAAAGTTATTATAGTCTATTTTGTGAAATTGTGAAAGGAAAAACACAAGGTTTCATTGCAAAAAATCCGGGAATATCATAGAATGGTTGAGAAGAAAACAGTATAGACAGGATGTATATACAGAAAGCAGGGGAACTATGAAATTTTCAGAAATGCCATACAAACGCATTGATATGGAAGAAGTAGAAAAAGAGTATAAGAGCATTATCGAGCGCACGAAGAATGCAAAAAGCGGAGAGGAGCAGTTTGAGATCCACCGGGAGTACTATAAATTTACCGCGGATGTGCAGACAAGCATGGAACTTGCAATGATCCGCCATGATATTGATACGACCGATGAATTTTATGAGAAAGAAAGCGATTTTTATGATGAGGTCGGACCGATCATCAGCCAGTATGAGAATGAATACGGAAAAGTACTTTATGATTCTCCTTACAGAGACTATCTGGAGAGTAAGATCGGAAAAGTAACATTTAAAAATATCGAGATCGCAAACAAGGCTTTTGACGAGAAGATCATTCCGTTAATGCAGGAAGAAAATGTATTGAGCAGCCGTTACAGTAAGCTGATCGCTACAGCGAAGATTCCTTTTGAGGGAGAAGTTTACAATCTGTCGCTCATGAAAAAGTTCCAGACCAGCCCGGATCGCGAGTTGAGAAGAAAAGCATGGAAGGCAGTCAGTGACTATTTCCTGTCTGTTACAGATGAGATCGACGAGATTTACGATAAGATGGTGAAAAACAGAACCGAGCAGGCAAGACAGCTTGGTTATGAAAACTATGTGGAGCTGGGTTATTATCGTATGAACCGCAACTGTTATGACAAGGAAATGGTCGAAAATTTCCGGAAACAGGTGAAAGAATACTTTGTCCCGTTTGCCAATAAACTACATGAGCAGCGCAGACAGCGTATTGGTGTGGAGAAGCTTTCCTATATTGATACAGACGTCTATTTCACGAATGGAAATCCTGCGCCGGTCGGAACGCCGGAGGAAATTCTTGCGGCAGGACAGAAAATGTACAGTGAACTGTCTCCGCAGACAAAGGAATTTTTTGATTTTATGATGGAGAATGAACTTTTTGACGTGCTCGGAAGAAAAACAAAGCGTCAGGGCGGCTATATGACCTATATTCCAAATTTCAAGTCTCCGTTTATTTTTGCAAACTTCAACGGAACAAGCGGAGATGTGGACGTCATCACCCATGAATGTGGCCATGCATTCCAGGGATATCTGTTAAGAGACGAAGAGATCCGTGAGTTCGCCGATATCACAATGGAGACAGCGGAAATCCACTCCATGTCGATGGAGTACTTCACCTATAACTGGATGGAATTATTTTTTGGCGACCGGAAAGACGATTACCTGAAAATGCATCTGGAAGATTCCGCTGCGTTTGTCCCATACGGATGTATGGTGGACGAGTTCCAGCACATTGTGTACGAAAAACCGGAGATGACACCGGCAGAACGCAAGGCAGTCTGGGCAGGATTGGAAAAAGTTTACCGCCCGCACATGGATTACGAAGAAGATCCTTTCTTTGGACAAGGCGGCTTCTGGCAGAAACAGCCGCACATTTTTGGCAGCCCGTTCTATTATATTGATTACTGTCTTGCAAGTGTGTGTGCGATGCAGTTCAAAGTCATGATGGATGAAGACTTTGAAAAAGCATGGAAGAATTACTATAAACTCTGTAATCTTTCCGCACGTGATTTCTTTACCAATGTGATCGTGGAAGCAGGGTTAAATAGTCCTTTTGAAGATGGATGTATGGAAAAGCTGGTTGACAAATTCGAAAAAAAGGCGTTTAATAGATAACAGATTTGGACAGGCGGATGTCTGTAAAAGTTAGTCGGGAAAATGAATAGAGACAAAGAGCAGGGAAAGGCCCCTAATATGGGGCATCCCTGCTCTTTTTTTACTATGTCAACGAGAAAAATGTTTCTTGGTAAACAAATTTCTGTTGACAAATGTCGACTGCTTTGTATAATACATATTAAGGCAATGCTCTGATATCGAGATAATACAGTACATAAGTAAAGCGATAAAAGCTTAAAGAGATATGAAGAGACAGAGGCATTGCAATAAGCTGTAATTAAGCTGTAATAAAGAAACGATGGGAGAGAAAACAGCGGGAAAATATATGATAAAACGTGTGTATAAGGAAGAAAGTGACAAAAGAAAAACTATTGACAAAATCGCAGATGCATGTATAATAGAAGAAGTGTTGTACGTGGGAAAAAGACACTTGTATCTAGTGAGTGCAATAGACGGAAAAGTCTGTTGGCACTTTTTTTGGTTGTAAAAAAATAATTTAGCACGATAACGTGGCGCAATGATAACACATTGAAATTGAAAGCCCGGATCAGAATACGTTTTTTACCGCAGAGAAACAGGAAAAACTATGTTATAAGCGCATAAGCGTTTATATAGATTATTTCTACAGGAGGAAATATTATGAAGAAAAAAGTAGTAAGCCTTATGCTTGTACTTGCTATGACAGTCAGCATGACTGCATGTGGCAATAAGAACAATGCCGCAGATGATGCAAATGCTGTCGAAGACACAGAAGCCGGTACAGAATCAGGCAGCAGCGAAGAAGCAGTAGCTCCGGCTAATTATGAAGAAGTATCTGCAGAGCTGTATGACAAAGAACTCGGTGATTTTTGGGCAGCTTACCAGAAAGCTGATGAAGCTGAAACCGTTTCTGAGAAATTTGCACTTGAAGCAATCGCAGAAGCAAAGTTAATGGAATCAGGCGTTATGCTTCCATTACAGTCAAAGGGTGGTAACTATTCCATCTCACGTGTTGCTCCTTACACATTTGACTATACACTGTGGGGCAACGATATGGACAGATACCATAATGCAGTTGTCACAACAGAGCTGATCAAAGCTTCCGATGTCAGCACAATGAGAGCAAAATGGGCTGAGTTAAAAGGAACAGGTGAGTATGAAGCATGGGCAAAATCTTACTTAGAGGAGCAGGGTTACACGCTCAAAGATACTTATAATTATCAGTTATATACACAGGATCCTACCACATGGGATATTCTTGCAACTTCTCAGGCTGTAGATGCTGAAGCAATCGTGAACACATACGATGGATTAATGGAGTATGATGGAGAGGGAACTTTACAGCCTGCATTAGCAGAGAGCTATGAAGTATCTGATGACGGATTAACTTACACATTCCATCTTCGCAAAGGTGCTACATGGGTTGATTCCCAGGGCAGAAAAGTTGCTGATGTGACAGCAGATGACTTTGTTGCCGGAATGCAGCATATGATGGATGCCCAGGGTGGTCTTGAGTACCTGATCGAAGGTATCATCACAAATGCATCCCAGTACATCTCCGGTGAAGTAACAGACTTCTCACAGGTCGGTGTAAAAGCGGTTGATGATTACACATTAGAGTATGATCTGGAAGCTCCTTGCACATACTTCACAACAATGCTCGGTTACAACGTATTTGCTCCAATGAACAGATCCTTCTATGAATCCATGGGTGGTAAGTTTGGTGTTGAGTATGATCCGGATGCAGCAGATTACACATATGGTAAGGATTCTGATTCTATCGCATATTGCGGACCATATGTTGTTAAGAACTTTACATCCAAGAACACAATCGTATTCCAGGCTAACGAGTCCTACTGGAATGCAGATCACATCAATATCCATACACTGACATGGGTATACAATGATGGTTCTGATGCGACAAAAGCATATAACGATGCAATCGCAGGTGTTGTAGATGGAACAGGTCTTAACACAGCTTCTGTTGCAGCAGCAAAAGCGGATGGAAACTTTGATGATTATGCATATGTAGCACTTACAGATGCAACAACATACAGCGGATTCTTTAATATCAACCGTAATCAGTTTGCAAACGCAAACGATACAACAAAAGCAGTTTCCTCACAGACAGAGGAAGATGCTGCAAGAACAAAACAGGCTATGCAGAACGTCCACTTCCGTAGAGCACTTGCCATGGGCTTGGATCGTGGTGCTTATCTTGCACAGCAGGTTGGTGATGATCTGAAATATGCTTCTATGAGAAACTCTTACACACCGGGTAACTTTGTTACTTTGGAAGAAGAAGTAACAGTTGATATCAACGGAACAGAAAAAACATATCCGGCTGGAACATACTATGGACAGATCGTACAGGATCAGATCGATGCTGACGGCGTGAAGATCACAGTATGGGATCCAACAGCTAACGAGGGTGCCGGTTCTTCCGACGGATATGACGGATGGTACAATGCAGATAACTCCTGGGAAGAGATGACTCAGGCAGTAGAAGAGTTAGCAGCAGATGGTCTTACGATCGATGCTGACAACCCAATCCAGATGGATGTTGTATATGCTTCTTCCAGTGAAGTATTTACAAACAGAGCAAACTCTCTGAAACAGTCTATCGAAGCTTCTACACAGGGACTTGTCCAGGTAAACTTAATTGCAGCAGCAGATAACACAGACTGGTACTACAGCGGATATTACATGAACTATGGTTACGAAATGAACTATGACTTCTGTGACTTATCCGGATGGGGTCCTGACTATGGTGATCCTGCATCTTATCTGGATACATTCCAGCCAGAATATGCCGGATACATGATCAAATCTATCGGTATTTATTAATCGTATCTACGAAATAACAACACTGCATCGGAGCGGGGATTCCCCGCTCCCCTGCACTATTGATGAGTGAACAATTATGACAAAATATTTATTAAAACGTATATTACATGGACTGGTGTCTATCGTGATCGTTGTGGCGCTGGTCATGATCATGATCTACACAATGTTAGACCGAAACCTTGTTTTTGCAGGGGATACAAAATATTCACATACAAGTAATAATGCAAGAGTTGCCTATAAATACTCTAAATGGGAAGATTATGGTTATCTGGATTATGTCACCTACTCTGACTGGCTGAATGAACTTGTAAGCAGTGGAGAATTAACAGAGGAAGAACGATCTGCAGTGGTTGGTTTCGGAAGAACCAAGGCACAGGATTCTGAGCAGGTCAGTGAATATGTCAAAAAATTCACAAAGTATTATAAGTCTCAGGGATACACGGTAGTCCGCAAAGACGCCGTCATGATGAACAAGAAGAAGTATGCCGACGGTGGCCAGCAGCAGCTTTTTGCGTATAAAGATGTCCCATTGGCATCCCGTATGGGAAAATATTTTGCAAATTTAATAACAATTGATGATATTAATAATGTAGAAGACATCGTAGGTGAGAGAGGTCTTACCTTTACGTTACATGATCCTGTCTATGGTGGGGAAAAATTCTCACCGGCGATCATTGGCAATGGTACAACACACAAGTATTTACTGTATTTTGATTCCAAGTTTCCGTTTGTTCATCAGAATATTGTGACGATCAATCTTGGAACATCCTACACGGTAAATCAGGGAGTGGATGTATTCAGTACGATGACAAGCCATCAGGGATCTTATATAAAATCAACTGTCACCTATCCAACCGGTCTTGTGGAGGAGAGTGCGGACAATCTGCACACTGCAACCTATATGCAGGGTTCCAGAGAATCCAGCTTATTGTATGCAGACCGTTATGAGGATGATTACACCAATGTTGCAACATACAAAACAGGAAAATCCAAAGTGGGTTATTCCTTTGTGATCGGACTGATCGCAGTTATCATGTCTTATCTGATCGGTGTGCCGCTGGGCATCCTTATGGCGAGGAAGAAAGACAAACTGGTCGATAAGATCGGTACGCTTTATATTGTATTTATTATCGCAGTACCATCACTTGCGTATATTTTCCTGTTCAAGGCGATCGGCGGAAGCTTTGGTCTGCCAACAACCTTTGATATGGAATCGCCGAGCAGACTGATGTATATATTGCCGATCGTATCGTTAGCACTTCCATCCATAGCAAATCTGATGAAGTGGATAAGACGTTATATGATCGACCAGATGAATTCGGACTATGTCAAATTCGCAAGATCCGGTGGTCTGACAGAGGGTGAGATTTTCACCAGACATATTTTGAAGAACGCAGCGATCCCGATCATTCAGGGAATCCCTGCGGCAGTGCTTGGAGCATTGACAGGAGCGATCATCACAGAGCGTGTGTATGTCGTTCCAGGTATTGGTAACTTATTAACAGAGGCTATCAACAAATATGATAATGGTGTTATTGTCGGTGGAACACTGTTCTATGCGATTTTAACAGTCACATCCCTTATTTTAGGTGATGTCCTAATGGCAATGGTTGATCCTAGAATTTCATTCTCAACAAAGGACAGGTAATTAGAAATGAGTCAGGATTTAGAAAAGTTCGGTATGCCGGAGGAAGAATTATTCGCTCCGGTAGACCACAGTGATCTGGAATCAGAAAAGATTACAGCGCCAAGATATTCTTACTGGCATTCTGTATTCCGTGTATTTTTTAAGAAAAAGATTAATATTATTATTTTGGCGATTCTGGGTGTGTTGATCGCATTCACTTACCTTTACCCATTATTTGTGGAATATGATAAGTTTGGTAACTTAATGGATGCGACAACTAAACACTTGTCACCATCTGCAGCGATCGAACGTCTGGGAATGAACATTCACTGGATCTTAGGTACCGGTGCAGCCGGACAGTCTACATTCGATGCCGTATGGTTTGGATCAAGGATCTCCATTTCCCTTGCATTTATCTGTGCAGCGATCAACCTTTCCGTTGGTGTTGTTGTCGGATCTATCTGGGGATTTTCTTATGCAGGAGGTATATAACATTCTTGCAAACATTCCATACATTTTATTGATCGCCGTTATGGTTATGTTGTTTAAAGCTGGTTTCTGGACCATGGTACTGGCGCTGACCATTACCGGATGGCTTGGAATCGCGTACTTTATCCGTACACAGGTAGTGATCATCCGTGACAGAGAGTACAACCTTGCATCCAAATGTCTGGGAACGAGTACACTTAAGATCGCAATGAAGAATATTCTTCCATTTATGACATCTGTTATTGTAACACTGGCAGCAACAGAGATCCCTTCCTATATTTCTTATGAGGTGTTCTTAGCATATATCGGTATGGGTATGTCAGATATGTCACTTGGTAGATTGATTTACGAGTCAGAAAGTGCGATGCTTACCCCTGGCTGGCAGTTCGAGTTCTGGAGCCCGGTAGTCGTTGCTTCTATCATCACGATTGTTTTATATGTCGTTGGACAGAACCTTGGTGATGCATCTGATCCGAGAACACACATGTAGAGGTTAGGTAGATGGAAGATAGAAAAGTATTATTATCAGTAAAAGATTTGATCGTGAAATTCCATGTGAGGGGCAGGGTGCTTACTGCTATCCGTGGAGTGTCACTGGATATTTATGAGAATGAATCCATTGCGATCGTAGGAGAGTCCGGTTCCGGTAAATCTGTTTTTACAAAAACATTTGCAGGAATGTTAGACAGCAACGGATTTATTGATAACGGCAAGATTATTTTCAGTGATGAGGAGCTTTCCGACACTGTTGTAAAATTAAATGACAATGCAAAGAAAGTCATCGCAGAGAATAAGAAAAAATTAGACGAGTATTCCAGACTGGAGTTTGGTGCAGACACTTATAAAGCAATCCTTGAGTTAGAGTCTGAAAAGAGAAGAAGAGCCGATATAAGCCAGGAAGAAGCAGAAGTGTATGAAAAAGAACTCCTTGAGTTAAAACATGAGAGAACGAATACCTTCAACTTGAAACAGACTTACGATCCATCCAAAGAGAAGGATAAGATCAAAGAGGCTGGAAAGAAAATCTCCGAATTGGATACAAAAATCAAGGCATTCGAGAAAGAGCATGAGCAGAAGGTAAAAGAGCGTGCAAATAGTCTGGCACATGATACCGCATACAATCAGGAATTTGATAGGAAGATGGCAGAGCTTAAGGCAAAACATGCGAAGGAAGTCAGCGAAGCGATCTCAGCAGAGACAGAAGCGAGAAATGAGATCCTTGCAAAAGAGGTATATCTTTCTGTCGGACGTTTTGGTTTCCGCAAGCGTATGAAGCAGAACAATGCGCTGCTGGATGCATTAAAAGAGGCAATGCAGCTTGGCGTGGATCTGAATGATGAAGAGCAGAGAAATGCTGTTTTTGATAAAGTTACATTCCGCGTAAAATATCTGGATGAGAACAGTGAGAGATTACATGGAACATGTATCTTAAACCTTGCAAATATCAAAGATGGAAGAGACTGGAGCCAGATCCGTGGTACGAAGATTGCTACAGTATTCCAGGATCCTATGACATCCTTAAACCCAATTATCACGATTGGAAAACAGATCACATCTGTCATCATGAAACATCAGGATTGTACCGAGAACGAGGCAAGGCTTCGTGCGCTTGATCTGATGGACAAGGTTGGTATCCCGAACCCGGAGGCACGTTTTGATGATTATCCGTTCCAGTATTCCGGTGGTATGAGACAGCGTATTGTTATCGCGATCGCCCTGTCCTGCCAGCCAAAGATCTTAATCTGTGATGAGCCTACCACAGCGCTTGATGTTACCATTCAGGCACAGATTTTAAAACTGTTAAAGGATTTACAGAAAGAGTTCAATTATACAATTGTATTTATCACACATGACTTAGGTGTGGTTGCCAATATCGCAGACCGTGTTGCAGTTTTATATGCAGGACAGATCGTAGAGGTTGGTACAGTAGAAGAGGTATTCTATGACCCGCGTCATCCATATACATGGGCATTACTTTCTTCCCTGCCACAGCTGGCTGAGAGAAATACAACTCTTTACTCGATCACAGGTACACCACCTTCGCTCTACAACAGTATCGTCGGCGATGCATTTGCACCGCGTAACCCATACTGTATGAAGATCGATACCTTAGAGGAACCACCAATGTTCAAAGTAACAGATACGCATTACGCCAAAACATGGCTGTTACACCCGGATGCGCCAAAGGTTGAAAAACCGGAAGGAATCCAGAACATTCATGAGAAACTTGTTAAAGCATTCAATATATAGGAGATTTAGATCGTGTCTAAACTAAATCGAAACACAGAAAACCAGGAGCATGCTTCTCATTTACCAGAGCATGGTCCGATTGATGAAAATGGTAAAGAAGTATTATTATCTTTAAAAAATGTAGATATTACTTTTGGCAAGGGCGATAACGCTGTCCGCGCTGTAAAAAATGCGACATTTGATATTCACAAGGGAGAAACCTTCTCCTTAGTAGGAGAGTCTGGTTCCGGTAAGACAACCATCGGTCGTGCAGTCATCCGTGTCAACCCATTGGCAAACGGAGAGATTTTGTACAAAGGTGTGCGTATTTCCGGAAAAATCCCAAAATCCCTGGATCGTGAAGTCATCCGTAACATCCAGATGGTATTCCAGGATCCGGCAGCTTCCTTAAATGAGCGTGCAACGGTCGATTACATCGTATCCGAAGGTCTGTATAACTTCCATTTATATGAGAATGAGGCAGACCGTGTGCGTAAAGTTGAGGAAATGATCAACGAAGTAGGTCTTTTGCCGGAACATCTGACAAGATACCCACATGAGTTCTCAGGTGGACAGCGTCAGCGTATCGGTTTAGCCCGTGCAATGGTTATGGAACCGGAACTTGTTGTTGCCGATGAGCCAATCTCCGCATTGGACGTATCCATTCGTGCACAGGTATTGAACTTACTGAAAAAGTTCCAGAGAGAGAAAGACTTAACGTATTTATTTATTGCACATGACCTCTCCATCGTGAGATTTATCTCTGACCGTATCGCCGTTATTTATAAGGGTGATATTGTGGAGATCGCAGATGCAGAAGAGTTGTTCAACTTCCCACTGCATCCGTATACACATTCTCTGATCTCTGCGATCCCGATCCCGGATCCACAGTTAGAGAAAAATAAAGTGCTGTTTACTTATGATCCATCCATTCATGATTACAGTACAGACAAACCGGAGTTAGTCTGTATCGGTCATGACCACTGGGTATTTGGTAATAAGAAAGAGATTGAAGAATACAAAGCTACGCGTGAGAAGAACGTGCCTTTAAAAACAATTACGATTTTAGACAAAGATGCACCGAGACCAGAGGAACATCATGACAATGTTGCACATGATGAGATCCAGCTTCCACCACTTCACGATACAGGAAGTGCGTGGTACGCACTGCTTTCGTTCTTGCTTCCGGTCATCGGTATTATTGCAGCGATGATCTTTAAGAAACACAGACATTATCGTAACTACAAGATGTGCAAAAAGGGTGCCATTGCAGGATTTATTGTACTTGCAGTCATTCTTGCATTGTTCCTGTTAGCACTTGCAGCAGTGTTTATTTAAGATATGGGAAGAACCGTCAGAGGTGGCAGCAGAAACCATACTCCGAATGTGAGACCGGTTCAGAAGGTGGAGCTTTCGGAGAAAAATACAAGACAGAGATTGATCGCAGTGATCGTATTGCTGGTCATTGCTTCGGGGGCATTTATGTATGCACTGAATGGATTGATGTCAAATGACAGCGGATGGACAAACATTGAAGCGAGTTCATCCGCTGAAATTCATTGTGGAGATGATTATATCTTCCGCTATTATGTTGGAGCAGCGGGCGTAAATGCCACCGCAGAAAAAAAAGCGCTGACGCTGCTCTACACAGATTCCATTGTAAAAGTCTATAAAATATTCAGCAGTGATGAATCATTTGAAGGGATCACAAACGTGTATGATCTTAACCGGCATCCGAATGAGACAATGGTTGTGGATGATGCATTATACCATGCTTTTGAGCTGATCGCAGAGACCGGGAACCGGGCAATTTATCTTGCGCCTGTGTATACAGAATATGACAATCTGTTTTTCTGTAATGATGACTCTGAGACAGTTAACTATGATGCTTACCAGAATGGGGAAGTGGCAGCTTATTTTTCAGAGGTGGCTGCTTACAGCAATGATCCGTCTGACGTGAACGTCGAACTGCTCGGCGGCAATCAGGTAAAATTGTCTGTATCCGACGATTACCTTGCTTTTGCAGAGAAGAATTTTATTTCGGATTTCATTGATTTTTCGTGGATGAAAAACGCTTTCATTACTGATTATGTGGCGGATGTCATGATAGAGAACGGTTATACACTGGGTTCGCTGACAAGCTATGATGGATTTACGAGAAATCTGGATCTGACTTCTGCTATTACAAAATTAAATGCCGGTCCGGATGCTTTCGGGACAGCAGAGGAAAATGCTGATTATTCTTTCAATATATATGACAGGCAGGGGAATATCATTTATCCTGCCGGTGTCATGCATTATAATGGCGCGGAAAGTATTGTCAGTCTGCACAATTATCCGATGTCGGACAAGGAAAAATATAATTATTATGAATTTAAGAGCGGTGATATCAGGACCCGTTATGCAGATACCGCAGACGGACTGTGTAAGTCCGCAGTCAATAATATGGCAGCTTATGCGGACGACATCAGCTGTGCAGAACTCATTTTGAAGGTAAGCTCGGTTTACATCGCTGATATGATGGATACAGAGGCGGTAAAAAATCTCGCAGAAAACGGTATCCAGACGATTTTTGGAGAGAACAGTGTACTCTATTACACGGATCCAGAGTTAGAACTGACAGATTTGTATGACAAAGACGGCGTGCATTATACATCAGAGTTATTAGAGTAAGCAGACAGGCAGTTGCGGAAAGCCGCAATTGCCTGTTTTGCTGTCTTGGATTATACTAAGCAGAGAATATGAATGTTCGTAGGTTGTGGAAGAGGAGAAGACAGACATGATTTTCGGAGAGAAGACAGAGGAACAGAAACGTGTGGCGGAACTGACGCGCGAGGTAAAAGAACTCCGCAAAGAACTGCTGGCGAGTAAACTGGACAAAAAACAGGTGGAAGTCCAGATGAAAGAATTAAAGGACGCATTAGAACTCGGTGGAAACCTGCGTCAGGGGTATGTCGATTCGCAGGAACATATGGCAGTTGCAAGGCGCGGACTGATCAATATGATGGAGGATATGAACGAGATTCCCATTGATGATGTGAAGCGTGATCTCGACAGACTGAACGGACATTTGGATCAGATCTTCCATGAGTGCAGTATCCGGGAGGATGATCCGGATTTTAAGTCCACAGCCGACGGACTCAAAAATATGGCGGCAAATATGGATAAGATCAATCTGATCATGCTGCGGAGCGAGTTGGAAAATCTGCAGGCATTGCTGGAGGATACATCGGAATGGCGGTCGCCAAATTTTTTTGCACTCGCATATTATCTACAGCATGAGGAAGAGAGCAAAGTCGGAGAGATGGAAAATGAGTTCCGCAACAGCTTTTTAGAGCGATATCTGATGGAATCGCTGGCTATGGAAGCCAATTACGCGGGATGCGGAGAGAAGCTGGAACATATGATACAGCACTATATTTATGCGTAAAAATCGTATAGTATGACACACCTGCATAAAAGCTATAACTGCAAGTTATCATAATGAGTAAATTGCATAAGTTGACGTTAAAATACATCAATAATTTAGGTGATTCTGAATATTGTGCATAAAAAGAAAATTTGATAAGATTCTCTACAAGAAAAAGAAAGTTGAGAAGAAGAAATTAAATTATCTCAATAAAATTTAATTTTTGCTTTTCAAAAAGGAGGCTAAATCCTCTCCTCACTCAGAGGAAAAATTTTACTTCGTAAAATTGGATTTGCTTCGCAAACAAGGAGGATTAT
>OBKR01002549.1_pt1 | contig 13130 bp, 10 predicted proteins | sample 1518991 | NCBI WGS metagenome assembly OBKR01 (sample SAMEA2452117, study PRJEB22498) | human gut metagenome | biome: human feces; feature: human gut; material: feces | place: Australia | collected 2012
GCACGCCCGAAAGGAGGACGGCAATGAGGTGCGCGGCGAGAATGAGAAATCCCGTCCGTTTGTCCGAGAACATTCCCGCACCCACGCTCCCGACGATAAACAACGGCCCGGACGTGGAACAGGCGCAGGCGAGAATTTTTGCCTCCCGGTCGGAAAGCCGGCCGTCTTTATAAAATCCGGCCACCAGGGTTGCGCCGACGGGGTATCCGGAAAGAATGCTCATGAAAAAGCAGAAACCTCCGGCGCCGCCCGTGCCGAACAGCGCATGCGAAAGCGGAGTGAATGCACGGGATACTTTTTCCGCGCCGCCCGTAATCTGCAAAAGGGAAACGACGAAGAGAAAGGGAAAGACGGCGGGCAGCACGTTCAGCGCCCAAAGCCGGATTCCGTCCAGACAGACGGGGACATACCGGTCCGGAAACAGCGCAAACAGCAGGGAAAAAAGCAACAGGGACGCGGTGAGCGCGCCCCGGAGGAACGAGATCCGGCGCTTCGGACGTGTGTGTTGCACGGGGACAGGCGCTGACCGGGCCGCGGCGGAAGCCGGAGCGGTGCGGGAAGAACACGGGGCGCGGGAAGGAGCAGGAGAAGCAGAGAAAACGGAAGAAACAGAAGAATTTTTCATCACGGTTTATCCTTATGTGCGCCCGGATGAAAATATGAAACCGTGAAACGGAAAAGCAGGGAAACGGAAATACCGGACAGAGAGAACCGGGAAAGACTTCGCCGGACAAAGGGGCGAAGGGAAAATGAAAAAAGAAAAATTCAGGGAGGCGGAAGGATGGCGAAAACGATAAAAACGGAGAAAATGGGTAAAGCGGCAAAAGAGACAAAAGAGGAAAAAATTGTAAAAACGGAAAAATCGGAAAAAATCGTAAAGACAGAAAAAGCGCCGAAAAAGAAGAAACTGGGGTTTGCATTGGGCTGCGGCGGCAGCCGGGGGGTCGCGCACATCGGATTTTTGCAGGCGATGGAGGACGCGGGGATAAAGCCCGATTATCTGACGGGGTGTTCGATGGGCGCGGTTGTCGGAGGCGCGTATGCTTCGGGCATGACGCCCAAGGAAATGCTGGAAGCGGTGTGTAAACTCAAACCGCTCGATCTGGTCGATATTACGGTGCGGCCGGGCGGATTGTTCGACGTGCGGAAAATGCGTAAAGTGCTCGGAAAATACCTCGGAGACGTGACGTTTGATCAGTTGAAAATTCCCTTCCGCTGTGCGGCGGTGGACATGATCACGCAATCGGTGGTCACTTTTTCCGAGGGCAGCGTGGCGGACGCGGTGATGGCTTCCGCGTGTATCCCCGCCGTTTTCAAACCGGTGGACGACGGAGAAAGGCGGCTGGTGGACGGCGGCGTACTCGAACGTGTGCCCGTACGTCAGCTCAAGGATATGGGCGCGAATAAAATCGTGGCGGTGGACGTGCTCGGCCGCCGTTCCAGTGGCAGAAAGAGCGCCAGCGCGTTCCGTATGCTCATCGAAGTGCTCGGCGTTATGGACAATCATCTCACCGACCGCCGCCGCAAGGAAAACCAACGCTTTACCGATCTCTGGCTGGAACCCGATCTCGGGGATATGAGCGAATATACCTTCCGGCATTTTCAGGAGGCATATGACAGCGGTTACCGGCTGGGCGAAGAACACGCGGAGGAGATCCGGGCGCTTGTTTGCGGCGGGGAGAAAGATGACTGAGCACAAAAAAGTACGTTGACGCGAGGAAATGCGCATGAAAAACACAAACAGTTGTCCCAAATGCGGCGGAACGGACATTCTCCGGGTGAAAGGCACCTCCGGGGCATACGGCGCGGGAAATAATATTCCGGTGGGATTTACCGTCTTTTCGGCTGTTCCGGTGTGGCGCTATGTCTGTTGTGACTGTGGTTATTCCGAAGAATGGATCGACCGAAAGGATATTCCGGCGCTGAAAAAGAAATACGGCTGAGCGGGTGTTTCGCACCGCACGGGGAAGGGCTGATAAAATACCGGCGCGCAGCGTTCGGGCGACCGGGAACGGAGCGTTCTGGCGGCGGGCGGAAAAGTTACGGAAAGTTACGGGAAAATTACGAAAAAAATTGTATTATGGATTTATTTGATTTCAACGACAACGAACAGACGGCGAAACCGCTGGCCGAGCGGATGCGCGCCAATTCCCTGAACGAATTCATCGGTCAGAAGCACATCGTTTCGGAAAATTCCCTGCTCAGGCGGGCAATTGCTTCCGACCGGCTGGGCAGCTGTATTTTCTGGGGGCCGCCCGGGTGCGGGAAAACGACGCTGGCGAACATCATCGCGCTCGGCACCAACGGGGAGTTCATTAAGCTGAACGCCGTCAATTCGGGGGTGGCGGACGTCAAAAAAGCGGTGGATCAGGCGCGGGATAACCTGAAACTGTACGGCAAGCGCACCTATCTCATGCTGGACGAGTGCCATCGCTTCAACAAGACGCAGAGCGATTCGCTGCTGCCCGCCATCGACATTGGCACCTACCTTGTACAAACATAAATTTATTTATGTTACCCGTGAAATACCATTAAAAGTCTATAAAACGCTAAAAACAGTCAATAAACAGACCGGATTGACAATTGAAGAGGAGTTGTTGGATTATTGCAGATCTCCCAGAAGCATTATAGACTTACAGAGATTTTTAGATATCAAGAGTAAAAAGAGTATACAGGCGAGATTTACGAAACCTTTAATGCAACAAGGAAAGTTAAAGTTTATATATCCGGAGTCTCCAAAGAGTGTCTGGCAAAGATATCTGAATACCGAAGTAGATATTACGCCAGAAATGCAAGAGACAATGGTTCAATTGGCTAAGACGGAAAAGCATTTAGAACTGGAACGGAAGACATTAAAGTTTTGCAAAAATCCGCGTAGTTTAGGAGAAATTAAAGATCATATAGGACTAGCTGGTTACGGCATTGTAAGAAAACGAGCAGTTCAACCGTTAATAGACCAAGGTAAACTCAAGATGCTGTATCCGCATGATCCGTTTTATGTCAAGCAAAAATATGTCATAGCGGAAGCCACGATTGATTTTCCTGCGCTTACGGAAGAGAATATAATTTTATTTTGTTCAATCCCTCGGACCAAAGAAGAAATTAAAAAGCATTTTGCAATTGGGCAAGACTTGCTTTACAAATTCTTGAATCCGATCATAGAACAAGGAAAGTTGACTTATACGAAAAGCGTAAGGATTGGAAAGAATATAATACACGGAAAATTGGTGAAGAACGAAAATCCTCAAAAAGTAATAATCAAGAAACGAAAAATTACGGATGAGGACATTATAGAGTTCTGCAAAATTCCGCGTCATCATCGTGAGTTATGGGAAGAATTTGAAATATCTACTCGGACTTGTCAAAAAATTGTTGACAGACTAATTGAGGACGGTAGATTGGTATATACGGAGGAGGCAAAAAGTTACAAGAGAAAAGTATTAAAAAATGATCCTGTATTGGTGAAAATGCTAAACGATACAAAACTGAAAGACGAAGATCTCATCGCATATTGTCGGAAGCCGAGGTTAATACAAGAGATCGTAAATAATTTTGGCATTACCAATTACGAATGTAAGAAACGTTTAGATAGATTGTTTGCCGCGGGAGAATTGGTTTATACCGAAAAAGCAAGAAGCTGGTACAGAAAAATTAAAGCAAAGGGTTTGACCGATGATACCGTAATCAAGGAAAATGTAACTGACGAAGATATTATATCGTTTTGTAACGTACCTCGGTATGCATACGAAATAAAAAAAGAATTTCACTTGAGCAATACTTTGTTTGAAAAAATTGTTAAAAAGTTGATAAATGACGAAAGATTAATAAATACGGAAAAAGGAAAAGGGTATTATAGGAAGTTTTTGAAAAATGGATAACTTGTTTACACATATGCACGACAATCTTAAACCGTTGGCCGAAAAGATGCGTCCCACAAGTTTAGATGATTTTGTCGGACAGCAACATATCTTAGGAAAAGGGAAGTTGTTGCGGCGTCTAATAGAGGCAAAGAGAGTGCCGAGCGTAATTTTTTACGGCCCGCCCGGTACCGGAAAAACCACGCTCGCAAGGATAATAGCAGAGAACGCCAATGCGAATTTTGTTATGCTGAACGCGATTTCGAGCGGAGTGGCGGAAGTAAAGGGCGTCATAGACGAGGCGAAGAAAAATTTCGAGATGTACGGAAAAAGAACCTATTTGATCCTGGACGAATGCCACAGATGGAGCAAATCTCAAAGTGATACGTTGTTAGGTGGTTTGGAATCCGGCCAAATTCTGTTCATAGGAGCTACTACAGAAACGCCTCAGTTCAATATGACGAGGGCAATTATAAGCCGTTGTTCGTTGTTTGAGTTTAAACCGATCGGAATAGAGGACATAAAAAGCGCCCTGAAAAGAGCGATAGATGCTCCCAACGGATTAAAGTCGTTTAATATCAAGATTGACGACGAGGCCTTGACTTATTTTGCAACAGCCAGCGGAGGAGACGTACGCAGCGCATTGAACGGTCTTGAGATAGGCGCATTGACTACCAAACCGAACCAAAACGGGGAAATGGTGATCACGAAAGAGATCGCCGTAGAATGCCTTCAAAAAAAGGCCTTGAGTCTAAACGACGACGTCTTCTATCATATATTGAGCGCGTTCTGCAAGAGCCTTCGCGGCAGCGATGCAACAGCGGCTTTATATTATGCAAATCGGTTAATCGAGGCGGGTTGTGAGCCACAGCTTTTGGCAAGGCGGACGATAGCGCACGCGAGCGAGGATTGTTGTTCGGCAAAAGCATTGAATACGGCGTGCAACGCCTTGTATGCGCTTAATAATTTAGGAATGCCGGAAGGGAATATTATCCTATCGCACGCCATTATCGAAGTCTGCGAGGCTCCTAAAAACAACCGTGTGATCGTCGCAATGGAACGGGCGATCGATGATGCTCGGAATCATCCCGACGATAATATACCTGACTATTTGAAGAATCATACGGAAGCGAGTAAGAAATATAAGTATCCACATGATTATGGCGGATGGGTAGACCAACAATATCTTCCGGATTCTCTGAAAGACAGGGATTACTTTTCGAAAGATAAAAAGTAATAGGGAATATTATAGAGAGTAAGAGGCACTATTCATATTTGAATGGTGCCTCTTGCTAGGTTAATTATTTTTTACGAGTATCTTTTACAAAGGTATATATCCAATAAGATAAACAAAAAAGAAGACTCACGGATAAGATGGCAAGAACAACGATCAACCAAGCGGGTATTATGTTTGTAGTTTTATGATGATATAATGATGAAGGTATGGAGGAAGTACAGAGACCGACCTCAAAATTCCCTGATAGTTCTCCCTTATAGAAATATCCTTGATGTGTTTTTTCAAAATCTGTTTTTCCGTAGTTTAGAAGAAAACGCGAAGTCGTTAAATCTATTGTTACCGTTTGAAGTTCGGGAGAAACAACATAAAAATTTTGAACAGGCGGTTTGTATGTCCCGTCAATCGAAGAAAGGAAGCGTTGCTCCGCTTCAATCACAGACGAACCATAAGGAATCGTGAGGGAATAATTCAAAAACGCGATTCCGAATCTGAACGGAGCATTTATTATTTCGTCGAAAAAGTTATATGTTCTTTGCTTCGATACGAAACAATAAGAAAATTTTGCTTTTACGATTTCGGTTATGATTTCCGAATCTGTTTCAATACTATCGCTTAACAGATGCGCCGTATCGATAGCATAATTCAGAACGTCCGAACAGATAAGGGGTTGTTTTTCTGCTCGGCAGTTCTCTGTATCCGATAAAAGAATATCTTTATCGAAAATAAGCAGAGATTGCGGACGGTTTTTTTCTAATGTCAATGTATATTCGTTTGTCAAAGAAGAATAAGAATGGCTGTAAAAAGAAGTGAAAAGAACCGCGCCTTTAGGAACGGTAAACGTCGCGGTACCGTTTGTATCTGTACTGAATTTATAATAATAACAATGCATATTCAAATCGGGCAGTTCGGAGGTAATATTCAAATCAAGGATTTCCCGATAAGACAAGCTGCTCAACAGCCCGAAAGGATCAGAGGCATAAGAAAGAGCAGGCGTGATCTTTTCTCCGTTCAATAAAAGAGAGGTGCTTTTCGTACTGATTGTATAAAGCTGCCCGTAAACAGGAAGAAGGATACGGATTGTCTGCTCAGTTTTCGCGTTAACGGAAACGGACGTTTTCAAAACGGGAGAATCCGCGTCAAGATCGGAAGAAAGGCAGACGGAGCGAATGCCGTCTATCTTACTGAGATCCAATAAGTAGGTCGGCATAAGATTTGCCATGTTTGCGGCGTTTGCCTCGGAAAAAGAGCAAGCATAGAAAGGAGCAAAAATCAAAAAGAATATGACGACAGAGAATAAAAGAATTTTTTTCATATTTTATTCAGATCAAGTACCTCAATGGGTTTATTTTTCTTGCTTGCGTAATCAATTGTGTACCAAGTACCGCCTTTTTTCTCTCCGTTCCAAACGGCTAAAACATAATCGCTGTTATCGACAATATAGCGGTTTCGTTCAAACATACAAGATCGAGTATAATGCTCCGAGAGAACAACGGAGCAGTCGGCACGCTTCAGGATTTTTTCGTAACGCAGCACGTCTTTTTTATCCCATAACCGTGTCTGGTCACGGCAGGGAATAGCGCATCGCAGGCGAATATATTTATATTTTTTACGTAAAGTCAGAACGCATTCGGCAAAGTCTGAATCCGCACCGAGCGCCATTCCCGAAATAAATTCCGATACATCTTTTTCTTTTATCAGATATTCGATGATAGACAATAATTCTTTTTTATAATTTTTGTATTTTTGTTTATCAACGTTATACGCCCACGGAAATCCCTGCGGGCGATGTCCCGTACAGCAGCAAATCATACTAAAAACCTCTGTTATTATCAGTATAATACATTGAGAAAGAGCGTCAAGCGTTGACTACAGTAAACGTATTTCGATAGTCCCATAGGATATAATTTACCATAGTGGACGTTCACGGTGGTGAACCTGCGGAGGTAAAAAAATGAAGCTTGTGGAAGCTATCGGAAAAAGAGTAGATAACCTGTTAAAAGAACGCGGCATGACGCAGTACGAATTATCGCAACGCGGCGGCATTCCGCGCTCGACGATAAACGTTATTGTCGGGGTAAAACGCAACACGACTAAAATAGATACGATTTATCAGATTGCGGCTACATTAGGTATTCCGCTCAAGAAATTTTTTGACGATCCTTTATTTGACGACATTACCGATTAGTATCGTTTTTAAGCCATGTTTTGATTTTCAACTCCGAAAACTTTGTAATCTTCTGGCCGCATAAAACGGAACATCGATATAAGCGCTGCTTTATATTGCTTGCTATGTATATCGTTATTGATCAGATAGCAGTGTTCGTCCCGTTTTTCGATTAAAGGAATGAAAAAGGGCGGGATAAAGGGCAATGGTGTAATATAGCTATCTATATTGCCGTGTAACTTAATTTTGTTTTTCAAGATAGCGGCAGGCAGTTTCTGTGACTTCTGAAAATGTTGAAGATAATCCTCTCTATTGTTGAAGTCTGGAAGAATATCGAAACATTCGTAAGAAACCGGGGTTTGTGTGATTTGTGTAAATGCCTCAAACAATTCGGTAAGGAAAATATTCAATGTCTTATTTATCTTGAACGGCAAATGATATTCGTTTTCTCTGTATGGTTTAATCAGGGGAAAACGGAATATCCTATCGATAGAGCTGCAAAAAAAGCATCTTAAAATTCTTTCCTTATCTAACTCGATGATTCGGTAATCGTCATCAATTAAACCGCCTTTAATCGCTTCCATCAGCGAATACGGGTTGGTTTCCTGTAAATATAAGTCATTGATGAATCTGTCATAAGGGATTTTATCTTTAGGATTCAAAAATCCTAAAACTACATTTTCAAGCGTGTAATCTTGAATAAGTTTACGGAACATATGATTCATAAACTCGTTCATGAGATTTTCGTCTTGTAAGTTTTTAATGCCTTTTAACTTCATAAAATATCGCTCCTTTGTTTTTCTTAATTATAGCAGAAAAATTTTGTTTCTACAACTAAAAACGGAGGTGTTGCAACCTCTTATAATTTCATTTGCACATAGTAAACTAATAGTGGTGGCACTATTAAGAGGTAATACTATGGACGTAAAGAAACGAATTTTAGAGTTAATGGACAAACGAGGCTGGACGAAGTACAGGTTATCGAAAGAGACGGGAATTTATATTACGACAATTAACGATTGGTTCAACGGAAAAGGCTATACGCCGAGCCGTGAATCCATCGTAAGTATTTGCGAAGCAATGGGAATAACCGTAGCCGAATTTTATGGCGGTATCGAAGAACACGATCTGACGAACGAACAGCTTGTCCTGTTGGAAAAATTTGAGAAAGTCCCGAAGGACAGGCGTAAAATGGTGTTTGACTTGATGGAAGTTTTATCAAAAGAGAAATCATAAATTTAGTCAGTATTTTTCAGCATGAGTATTTTCTAAATCAAACAAAGCAGATGGATAAAATTCTCCAAAGCTTACCGGTAAAACCTTGCAAAGTCGTTATGGTTTGAAAGGCTATACTAAATCAATTGAAAATAATGAAAATAGTCCGTTTGTAATGTCTGTTATTTTTCTGAAATGCTGATTTTGAAAGTAAGGAGATAAATAAATATTTATTAAATAACAAAAGGCTTGCCGATCCGCAAGCCTTTTTTTGTTATTATCGAAAATTATTTTTATAAGCTAATAGAAAAATACTGGTAAAAAATGAAAGAGATTTTACAAAGTCGTAAATGTCTTACAAAGTATTTTTCATGATTTGGAAAGCGCCGAAAAAATTATCGACAAAAATAAATACTTGAGCAGTATTTCCACATTTAATGTTATTCAGATATTATTTATATAGTTAACTTGAACGGACGTTGATAAAAATAACAGTTTTTTAAAAAAACAGGCAAAGAAAATATGGTAAATTATATGTATGTTCGAACAAAGCGTTATTTTTACGGGTTATTGTTTACGTCGCCCGTTGATAATAAAAACAACAAGAGGTGTAAAATGGAAAAAATCAAAATTACAAAGAGTCAGCAGGCAGAAGTATCGGAGGATAACCTTCCTTCCGTTAATCATGAGGAAGAAGGTTTCTCTAAAATTCTTCGGCGTAAGCCAAAGAGTCAAATGGAGGAAGTTTGTCGGGGGAGCAACTACAGGACATTCAAAAAGAATGACGGCGGTTATCGGACTAAAATTTATAATCAGCCGATCAATTATTTTGACGAATGCACAAAGAGTTATCGCCATTATGAAAATCAGCTTATTAAAACAAAGCGAATAGAGGGCGAAATGGATTTTAACGGCTATGAAAATACCGCCGGGGATTTTTGCGTGCGGTTTGCCGAACAAATTTCGGACGGGGTTATTTTTACCGTTAAAAAAGATAAATATTCCGTATCTTTTCTGCCGTATAATCGGGCAATGAGTCAATCAGAAATCATCAATGACGAAAACGGACAAAAACTGATATTTAAAGAATATATCAGGGGTGTTGACTTGGAGTATACGCTTTCGGAGGGGAAAATTAAAGAAAATATTCTTGTTCATGACAGAACTTCGGAAAGTGCAATTAAGTTTATTTTAAAGATTCGCAATTTGACAATGGAACTTGACGCGGGAGGACATGCTCTGAATTTTAAATCGGAGGACAATAACAAAGTGATTTTCAGGATTCCTGCGCCGAGCATGAGTGATGCGAAAGGGACCGTTTCAGAAGAAGTTTATTATGATATTGCGGAAAAATCGAAGGATGAATATGAGTTGCAAGTGGTTGCAGACTCGGCATGGCTGAACGAAGCTGTGAGAGCCTATCCGGTATCTATTGATCCTACGATTATGAATGAAAGGGAGGATTATATAGAAACCTATGAACTGCGTGAAGAATCGCGTGCGCTTAACAAAAATACGGGAACTCTTAATACAAACTACTTTGGTAACAATAAATATGGTTCAAAGACATGGATGCGGTTTGCTTTAGATGATGTTATTCCAGAAAATGCCGTCATTCGTTCCGCTGTTATGCATATGCGGAAAGCTAATTTTTTTCTGGATGGGACGCATAGATCGGATATTGTTTTGCAGCAAGTAGTCAATGATCAGGCTAAAGAAGGGTCATTCGTAGGAAAATTATGCAATTCGCTTTATGTAGATATTATAGGTACAGATATTAAAGAAACATATGAGGCATTTACCGTTGATGTGACGGATACGATTAGCGATTCGGAAAAGCGTGCGAAAGGTTTGCTATTTGAGGTGATAGATAGGGAGGCGGATAATCAGGTTTTCACGGTGTTTTCTGCATTCATAGATGATCCAAAATACAAACCGTATCTTGATGTGGACTATTATGTTCCGGAAGAGTTTAACGGCGGGGAAAGATATTCCGTGGCAATCAATGAGCGCTGCTCATATTCTTTGAATCTGTATACAGGTACGGAATTGTTGGAATATGAAGACGTCAGTATGAGCGGCAATCGTTTGCCGTTGCGTATTTCGCATATTTACAATGGTTTGAACCAAATCAATAACTATATCAAGGTCGGCACAACCAAGGTGCTGACAGGTTTGCCTTGCGGTTGGAAACTGAATCTGCAGCAGTATTTATACAGCGAAGGCGAAGGGAGTGAGCAGAAATATGTATATATCGACCAGGCGGGTTTCCGGCATAATCTCTATCGATATTTGAAAGTCGACGCAACACCTTCGGGTTCGTCGTATACGTTTGATACGGACAATTATGAGTTCCGCGACGACTCTATCGGAATGAAATATATCGGTTCGAACAAATTGATGGATAATCAAGGAACGGTATATAGCTTTAGCGGAATATACCTTACTCAGATTACGGATAAAAACGGAAATACGTTTAAAATTACTTACGGTAATAACGATTGCAACGATTATGTAATAAAATCGGTTACAGACGGCTGCGGAAGAAAAGCAAACTTTATTTATGAATACGAATATTTGATAGAAATCAACTTACCGGACGGCACTAAATTGCAGTACGATAATGCGGGTGCGGCAAAAAAGACGTTGAAGAAAATTATAAATCCGGACGGAACCGCAACGGAATTCAGCTACTATGGTTTTGAATTCGATAAGATATCCGATTCGACGGGATATTTTGTAAACATCGGACGTTTTTCAGACAATAAAAAATATGTTTTTCAAGACGGTACGACCGTTCGGACGATTCGGCAGAATCAGATAGAAACCTTTAGCGAAAATTATGAAGGAGACGATATCAATACGACAAATGCAGTATATCTTAATGACGGGTATGCGAAGATCGTTTATGAAAACGGCACGGAGACGTATTATAAATTCGATTCGGACGGCGTATGTGTCAACAAGTTTACTTTGTCGGCAGATGATACGCAGCGCGTTCTTGCTTTTGAGGGGGCAAGGATTGATGACAATGTGGCGTATCGTTTCAGCAGTTTGTCTGGGGCTGAAAATAAACTTAGTGAAAACGCGGATAGCTGGTTTTGTCCCGCAAATGGGTTTATAGGAATCAGTAACCAACTGTTTGGTAAGACCGGGCAGCAGACTTTTATGCAGCAAGAGGTCGTGTTACATAACTTAGATGAACTTCGCGATGACGAGGGGATCGCGGTAGCTGCAACTGTGCGAACCGATGAATATTGCCTGAATCCGTCGGAGGAAAGCGAAGCCAAATTCGAGCTTAACGTTTCTTTGACATATTCAGATACATCGAAAAATAAAGAACGCGTATATCGGTTTGACGGAAGGATTAAAAGCGAATGCCAAATGGGTATTGTGCCTGTGACCAAGGACGAGCTCGACGGCTTGAAAAAGATATGCGTTAAAATCGATTACAGTAAATGTTACAACGGCGGAAAAGATAATATGTCGTTGCAGTATGGTTTGCCGCAAAGCGTGCTGAAAGTGCAATCGGTCGAAATGGTTCGTTGTAAAATGAGTAAATCCGTATCCGCCCCCACATTTTTTAATGGGCAAGAGTGTTTCAGTGCCAGAGATATCGATTGCGTGCGTTACGGCTCCGAATCATATACCGTTAATGCGTACGATCCGGAGGCGATGCAGACGTTTGCGAACGATGTGGCCAATATGCTGTCAAACCCCGGAAAAATTTATAAAAACGGCGAGGCAATCAAATCCAAGGTGGATCTGGCGACGATCAAATTAAGCGGATCGGTTTCGACGTCGGAAAAGACGAGTTCTTTCAATGACAACCTGTTCAGTCTGGATTTTGCTCCGCGGGGTTATACGGAAACAAAGAGCGCCGCGGGGACGAGCCGCAGCTGGAGCGACGCGCAGGGCTTGCTCCGCCGCAGCGAGTTTATAAACCCGAAAGGAGAGGAGTTCCACATATTCTATTACTACGACATACACGGCAACCTCATAAAAGTGCAGGACGAAAAGCTGGGCGACAGAACGGAATACGGCTACAATTCATACGGCACCGTGATTAAAGAAACGATCGGGAACGAGCATTCGAACAGCGACCTGATTTACGAAAGCCGAACGGATACGAGCGGGTATTACACGGTAAAGGAATACGACGAGCGGTATTCGGACGAGGACTGCAACGAGATTTATACGCAGAGCGCGTACGACAGTTATAAGGGACAGCTGAAGAAAGTGACGATGCCGAACGGTCAGGCGTATAATTACGGCTACGGTACGGACGGAATGCTGAACTCGGTGTCCGCAGGGTTTCTCACGCGGGACGGGAACAGCGTGGAACATACCCAGAACGAGAATACGCAGTACGAGTACAACGCCGGGCTTTTGACGAAAATCAACAGGACGGGCGCGGCGTATGAATTCGAATACGACGGATATTCCCGAATCAAGAAAGTGACGCTGAACGGAGTAACGGTATATACGGCGGCATATAATAAAACGGACGACGGGAAGAGCTGTACGAACGTGAGCTACGGCAACGGCTGGAGCGGTGAGGAAGTGAGCGACGGGTACGGCAGGTTTATCGAAAAGAGCGTCACGAAAGACGGAGTGAAGCAGACGCTCGCGTCGGCGGAGTACGACGAAGACACGA
>OBKR01002563.1_pt1 | contig 13059 bp, 12 predicted proteins | sample 1518991 | NCBI WGS metagenome assembly OBKR01 (sample SAMEA2452117, study PRJEB22498) | human gut metagenome | biome: human feces; feature: human gut; material: feces | place: Australia | collected 2012
CTTTACAGGAAGTCTTAGGACATGAAAGTATTTCTACTACAGAAATTTATACCCATGTTGCAAATCAACAAGCAAGAAATGCTATTGAAAGTAATCCATTAGCAGATTTCAATAAATAACAAGGTGCCCTAATTAAAGGACACCTTCTTCTTTCAGTCTATATACATTTAATGAAACCCATAGGTATTCAGCAAGTTTTTCTTTAGATATATTTGGTGTACTACAAATGTATTTTATAGTATTATCATCTTTTTCGTAGTATAACAAAGAAAATTCTATTGAATAAACATCTTCCTTTTTATATTCAATTATAGATACTTCTTTAGTGATATCTTCAAAAATCTTACTTAGAATTTCATATATTCTTTGATAAGAAATATTGTCTGGAGAAGACCAATCAATATCATATCTATCATTGTTTCTTGAAATATAAACTGAAATTTGAGCTTTTAACTCATACCGGTTTGAACCGGTGCTTTTATGGAAGTTTTTATTAAACGGTATAATTTTAGTACTCATTAAAACACCTCCTTATTGATGCAAACCTTTTAAGTTGATATATAGATTATACAATGTTTTAATACATAATTCAACGTTTTCCTTTAAAAACTAGGGATTTTTAATTTGTCTCCTTCTTTTAAGTTTGCACTTACTAAATTATTTACATTTTTTAATTCATTAACAACATATCTTATATCTTTACCTTCAAAGTATTTATTATTTTCTAATTCTTCTTGAGCTATTGACCACAATGTATCTCCAGTACACACGTATTCCTCTTTATATTTTGTTTCTACATTTGAATATGTTTTGGTTGCAAAAATTACTATTGAACTTATTAAAATTGCTAATATTACATTACTTCTTATAAATTTTGTTTTATTTACTATTCTCATTATAATTACCTCCGATTTGTATTAAGAATATTTGTTTGCTTTGTAAGGTAATTATATACGAACATTTATTCTTTGTCAATAGTTTTTAGAAAAAATGTTCGTATTCTTTTTATATATTACAATTCACATCTCATAAAATTATTTTTTAAAATTAAATTTATAATAATATGGTTGAATATCACTAAGTAAATTATCCATATAAATCATATTTCCATCAACATCTTGAACTTTCAAATTTGGAAATGTTCTTAGCATTTTTCTATCTCCCCAATGTTTATAAACAAATTTAGATAATTTTTCGTCACCATATATGTCTTCATACTTTTTAGCAACAATCTCTTTATTTGCTATATTAATATCATAATTGTAAACCATTCTAACTAAGAAAAATGATAGTGCTATTCCAGTTACAACACAATCAATAAGTAATAATGTAGTGACAGTTGTTGTAAGAATTTTTAATGCTTTTACAGAAAGTTTGCTTTTTATCCAATTTATTAATCTATCTATTCTTGGATTAAATGATGCTATCAAGTATAATGCCAAAAATCCCCAAAATATTGAAAAATATACACATATTCTTCCATTAATATTAAGTGGCATATTTGAATAGTCCCACCATTTTACTCCTAATAGTATCTCCCCTATCCAACTAACTAGATATTCAACAATTGAACCTACTATAAAACCTCCAATAAATAATCGTGTATAGTTTTTGGAATATTTATGTAGGAATATTATCATTATTGCCGCTCCAAGTCCATATATAGCACAAAATGGTCCATATAAGAAACTTTGTCTGCTTTCCCATGTTCCTTTTGTTATTATTCCAAATATTGTCTCTATTATATACCCTACTACACTATATATTATGAAGTATGCCAATATTCTCCATACTGACAACCCCATAATTGTAAATTTTTTCTTTTGTTCTGTAGTTTTATTATTTATTTGTTCTGCTTTGTTTTTTATCTCCACTTCTTTATTGCTTCTTTTTAATATGTTTTTTGTCTCCGCTTCTTTATTGCTTTTTTCTATTACATTTTTTATTTCATTCTTTTTCATAATATATCGTTCACTCATTTCATTTATTATTATCTATTTAATATCATTTTAGCAACCGACGTCTTAAAGTAACATTTTTAATTCTTTTATCTTCTGGTTATAAAATTCTATAGCACTCTTATACGTATCTTTGCTTTCTAAATCTACATCAACCATTTTTAGTAAATCAATTGATTTTTTAGAACATCCCTGTTTAAGCATTTCAATATATTTTTCAACAAAACCTGGTTCTTTACTCAATATTTTAGATGCAATGGCAATAGCAGAAGAAACACCTGTACAATATTTATACACATAAAAATCACTATAAAAATGAGGAATTCTTGCCCATTCATATTTGATTTGTTCATCTATATTAACATCTGGTCCAAAATATTTTTGATTTAATTTATAATACATATCATTTAAATCATCTGCAGAAAGCATAACATTATTTTCAATTTTATCATGTACATCTTTTTCAAATTCAGCAAACATAGCCTGTCTAAATAAAGTTGCTCTGATCATTTCTAATAGTTCATATAACAATTCTGCTTTTTTCTTATTATCTTTTTCATTTTTGATTTGATAATCACTTAATAAAATTTCATTAACTGTTGATGCAACTTCTGCAACCATTATTGTGTAATTTGCATTTAATACATTTTGTTCTCTATTTGAATAATATGAATGCATACTATGGCCTAACTCATGTGCTATAGTACTTACATCTCTTTTACTATTTACAAAGTTTGTCAATACATATGGATGTACTCCATATACGCCCATACTATATGCTCCCCCTCTTTTATTTGGTTTTGCATATACATCTATCCATCTATTATCAAAAGCCTCTTCTAATTTGTTTATATACTCTTTTCCTAATATTTGTAATGCGTTTAATACTTCTTGTTTTGCATCTTCAAATGTTATTTCATCTTTTCCTTGTTCACATGGATTTACATATAAATCATACATATGCATTTCATCTAAATTAAGCATTTTCTTTTTTAATTTTATGAATTCGTAATTTACATTCATATCCTCATTAACCGCTTCTATTAAGCTTTCATATACTTTAAGACTTGCATCATCATGTTCAACAGCTTCCTCTAAACTTGAATTGTATTTTCTTAACTTTGCAGTTGTAGCTTTTGCTTTTACATTTGAAATATACATTTCTGTAATTGTATTTATAAACTCACTGTATTTTTTATACATTAAATCAAAAGCTTGTTTTCTTACATTTCTATCTTTATTTTTTAGGAATAATGTATATGTACTATCTGTCATTTCAACTTCTTTTCCATTTTCGTCAATTAAAGTACCAAATTTAAACTCCGCATTTGTTAATGTATCAAATGTGTTTTCTGGAGCAGATACTGTTTCTGAAAAGTTTGCAAGTATATTTTCCTCTTCTTTACTTAGTACATGTTTTTTCTCATTAAGTATATCCTTGATATCTCTTTCATATCCTTTTAATCTTTCTTCTTTGATATACTCTTTTATTGTGTTTTCATCTGCATATGTTATTTCTGGTGTCATAAATGATGTTGCAACACTAAATTCTGTTCCAAGTCCTTCTACTTCTTTAAATATTTTTATTCCTTCTTGGTTTGACATGTCTAAATGATATTTTAACATTCCATAAGCATATACTTTTTCAAATTTTTCTAGTGCTTGTTCATATAGTTTATAGCAGTTATATAAGTTTTCTGATGTATTACATAGTATTCCTTGATATGTTTTAATTTTTTCTAATATGTCTGCTATTTCTCCTTTTTCTTTTTTGAATTGTTCTTCGTTTTCGAAGATGTCTTGTAAATTCCAGTTGTATTTTTCTTTCATTATTATCATCCTTTCTTTTGCAATTTATATTTGAATTGTATCACATTATTAATTAGTTTACTAGATTTATTTTATAAATTATTTTTTTATAAGCACAAAATATGGGAACCAATTTCCATTAATTCCCATACTTTATATTAACATTTGTCCATTTAGTAATATCTTAAAGCAATATTGGTTGAATTTGTTTTCCATCCAAAGCAGATTCAATAGTCTTTATAAGATAGTCAAAATCAAAAACAACAGAACGTGGTTTAGTAATCGGATTATCCTGCCTAAAAGGAACAAAATAATAATTTTTTTTATTAAGTAATGTACCGATATTAGATGCATTGCCGACTCAAAGCATTATTAGTAGAAGCAGCAATAACAACAGGCAAATTATTTCTTAAGTGAGATTTGACTGCCATTGTAGCAGGAGTATCAATAATATCATTTGCAAGTTTAGCCATTGTATTACCGGAACAAGGAGCAACAACCATAATATCTGTTAAATGTTTAGGCCCAATTGGTTCCGCTTCTTGTATAGTATGAATAATTTTTTTACCAGTAATTTCTTCAATTTCATTTATAAAATCTTTGGCTTTTCCAAATTTTGTATCTAAATTGTAGGCGTTATATGACATAATTGGAATAACCTCAGAACCCATTTGAATTAATTCTTTCATCTTAGGAATTGTTTTACTAAAAGTACAGAATGAACCTGTTAAAACAAATCCTATTTTTTTATGTTCAAGTTCCAAAATCTACAAAACCTCCCTTCATTCGACATTTGTATATTATATGAAGTTTAGTTGGGTTTTGTTGTAATATTTTCAAAAGATAAAATATATATTTACATAATTATGAAAATATGGTATACTATTCATATAGGACTTAAATATAATTTAGCCCTTTCAAAACTTTGGAGGGCACAACTGTTTGTCCTCCATTTTTATATTAACAATTTATGTAACATAAGGAGGAAAAACATGGAGAAACAAGCAACAAACATAAGAGGATTCAGTAACTTTGAAAAAAATTTCGCTGAAAAAGGGTATAAAACAGGTACAGATTATGGCCCTGCCGATTATTTTATCAAAACATTTGTTAAAGGACTTAGAGATGGAACCTATACATTTGAACGGATTCCTGGCAGATTCAAAACAGGTATTGAATTTTTTCTTTACGCATTATCAGAAATACCAGGTGAACCTTATAAAGAACGCAAAAAAGTAATAGATTTCGTTCAAGCCGATACTAAAAGATTCGACAGAGAATTCTTTAAAAACCATATCGCAACAGATCGCTTTTCTTTATGTGGTGAATTAAATGATTTTGAAATCATGCCAGAAGAATTCATTGATGAAGAAATGGTAGCATGTGCAATGAAAGTTGTTCTATTTATATCAAAATGGGGTTATACTTATTTTGATAATACTGACAAAACAAGGACTTGTTGTGCAGATTATGATGCATGGCTATATACAGTTGCCAAGAAAAAACCAGAACTGTTAACAGAAGACTTATTTCTTTTAGCTGCAAGATGTTTTGCAAAAAACGTCAACGGAAAAAACAGACTTTTGGAAATAACTCCTGAAAAATATAGGACAGAAGAGTTCTATTGGGAAATGTGTATTGAAAATGACACACGTGTACTGCAAGGAGTACCAAGCAATACAATATCAGATGGATTTTTAATGGCATTACTCAACAGGAACCCTGCAAATATTAGAGTTTTTAGTGAAGAATTTCTTGAAAGAGAAACACCAATAATGCAGGGAACCAATAAAGCAAAGTTTTGGCAGATTGCACTTTATAAAGACGAAACACAGATTCTAAACATTCCTTGCAATGAGGAAAGAATAATTTTCTATATAGAGAATTTTAATAAAGAATCTATAGAGCACAATCAGGTTTTGTTTGCAACAGTTTTCAATTATCTAGCAACCAATGATTTGATGATGTTAGACCTATCAACTGGTAACAATGAAACAAACGATAATGCGACATTCAAATATGCATTATTACCTGCTACTCATTATTCCAAAAACTTGCATGAATTCTATCAAAAATTAGGAATAAAATTACTGTTTGGTAATTTTGATGCAAGTATTTACTTAGGTTCACTTCCCGAAGATATATCTATTATTCAGGACTTTAAAGGCAAAGACAAGTCTGGATACTATATTCAGAAAGAAGATAAAAAAATATTACATTTTTGTAATATTTTAAATTCAAATGCCTTTATACTTGAAATAGATAATCTATTCATCGATATAGATAAAATAGATATACTCTAATGTTTACCCCACGAATTTCTTATTTAGAACTCGTGGGGGTTATATTTTAAAAAAATTTATCAAATATTCTATTTTCCTAAAATTTCCTTCAATTCTTCATTACGTTTAACTTTCTTAGTAGTAGTCTTAATAAGTTCTTTATCAGTCAAAATCATATTCATAATATGTTTATATCTAGGGACAGTAGTATTAACCTCATTCTTAATCCTATCCCAAATAATATCTCTAATCTCATCAAAAGAAATATCACCATATTTTTGAATTACTTCATCTTTATTATAAACAACCTTAACAGAAAGTTTAACATCATTTTTATCAACTTCATCTGGCATACCAAATACCATACATTCTTCTACTAAATCAATTCTATTAACCAAAGTTTCAATTTCCTCTGGGAAGATTTTTTTACCATTTTTAAGAACAATCATATTCTTTTGTCTACCTGTTATAAAAATAAAACCATCTTTATCAATATAGCCTAAATCTCCTGTATAAAACCAACCATCTTTAAGTACTTTATTTGTTTCTTCATCATTTTCATAGTAACCAAGCATTACATTAGGTCCTTTGGCACGTAACTCCCCTATTCCATTATCATCTTTATTTACAATTTCAACAGTCACATTTTCCATTGGAACTCCTATTGAACCTGTTCTTGATTTGTACATATTTTCTGCTGCTATAACTGGTGATGTTTCTGTAAGTCCATATCCTTGAACCATATCTATTCCTAAATCTATAAATCCTTTTTGTATTTTAGGGTCTAATGGTGCACCACCTGAAATTACAAATCTCATTTTTCCACCTAATTGATCAATTATCGGTTTGAATAATTTTCTTCTGATGTCTATATGTAATTTTAATAAAAAGTTACTAACTCTTATAGCATTTTTTATAAGTTTTGTTTTTCCTTGTTTATCTATTTCTTTTACAACTTTATTGTAAATTGCTTCTACCAATAGTGGTACACCGACAAATAAAGATACCTCATATTCTTTTAAGTTTTGTGCAACATATCTTAACCCATCTGGAAATGATGTTCTAACACCACATGCTAACATTACAATTAGACATGTTGAACCAAATATATGATGCATTGGTAAAAAAGCTAAATTTGAATCTGTACTTCTGATGTCTTCAACTCTTTGCATTGCATACACATTTGATGCAATATTTTTTTGTGATAACATTACCGCTTTTGATTTTGATGTAGTTCCTGATGTGAACAATAAAATGTTCATTGCATTTTCATCTATTTTTGCTGATATATATTCTTTGTTTCCTTCTTCTAATAATTTTTGTCCTTCTTCTTTTAATGTATGTATATCATCATATCCTGCTATTTTTGACATACAAATATATTCTTTTACATTTGTATTGTTTCTATTTTTTATTTCTTCTATTTTTTCTATGTATTTTTCGTCAAAATAAATTGCGTCTGCTTTACTTCTTATTAATGAATTTTCTAGTTCATCTACTTGTAAATCTTTGTCTAATGGAACTGATATTATCCCACCTAACAAACTTGTTAAGTGCCCTAATGTCCATTCATATCTATTTCGTCCAAGAATGGCTATTCTTTTGTTTTTAAATCCCATACTGTATAATTTAGTGCCTAATGCGTTTATTTGTTCTAAAAGCATTTTATAAGTTATATTTTCGTATGTTTTGTTTTTGCCTTCTTGGTGTTTTACTACAAATGCTATATTGTTTGCATATGTTTTTGCTGAATTGTATATTAGTTCTTTTATGTCCTTGAACTCTTGGACTATTTTTTCTTTTTTCATATTTTTTTCCTTTCTCAAAATATAAAATTTGCCAAAATTGCTTTAAATAAATTTTATATTATTTTTTTAGTAATTGCATTATATCACAAATACTCTACAATAATATACCTTTTTTTGAAAAAAGTCATTAGTCTTAGTGGTCAGTTATTATTTTTAAATTTCTGCATATTCATTAAAGAGGTGAAATTATTTGAGACAAAAAAGTAAACTATTCCTAATAAACGGGACAATACTAACAAGTACATCATTACTTATGAAATTTGCAGCACTTATTTTTAATATATACATATCAAATCAAATAGGCTCAGAAGCGGTTGGCGTTTTTAGTTTAGTTATGGCTGTATATCTATTTTTCATAACTGTTGCAACATCTGGATTAAATATTGCAGTAACCGTAATTGTTTCTGAAAAATTTGCCTTAAATAAAAACAAACAAGCCAATACGTACTTGCATATTTTTTAGTTTATTGTTAGGAATAGCCGCAGGTGGACTGATTTTACTTTTTTCTAATTTTATTACAAGCAAATGTTTGCATAATATGGTTTCTTCTAGGCCTTTATTTTATATTGCCATTGGATTGCCTTTTATTGCAATGTCTTCGTGCATTAGCAGTTATTTCACAACAGTACGAAAGGCCTATAAAAATGCTATTTCTCAGGTTTTTGAATTTACAATTAAAATGTTTGCAACAATAATATTACTAAAAATAAATATTTCTAATGGCGTAGAGGCGATTTGCATTTCACTTATTTTGGCTGATGTAATCTCAGAAGTATGCTCTTTTACATTGATTTTTATTTTATATATTATAGATATAAGACTTAAAAAATTAGAAGATGTTCGTTCTTTTGGACAAAGATTTAATATTTTGAAAATTGCTTTTCCTGTAGCAGTTACATCATATATACGTTCTGGGCTTTCTACTTTAAAGCAGTTAATAATTCCTACTCAACTTGAAAAGTCCGGCATTTCTTGTAGTAGAGCCCTCTCACAATATGGAATGATTAATGGTATGGTCCTTCCCGTTATAACTTTTCCAACTGTCCTTACCGATTCGTATAGTATGCTTTTGATACCGGAATTTTCTACATATGTGGCTCAAAAAAATTATAAGGCAATTAATTATATAGCAAATAAGATTTTTAAGATTACATGTGCCTTTACAATGTGTATTTGCAGTATATTTTTCATTTTTTCTAATGATTTGGGGCTTGCTATTTATAACAATATTGAGATCGGATATTATTTTAAAATATTTACTCCTTTCATATTTTTTATGTACATGGATCATATTATAGATTGTATTTTAAAGGGCTTGAATAAACAGTTTGGTGTTATGTGTTGCAATATTTTGGATTTGAGTATTACTACCTGCTTTATTTATTTTTTACTTCCTGTTTTAGGTATTAATGGCTATGTCCTTTCTATCTTTTTTAGTGAGGTTTTGAATTTTTGTATTAGTCTTTTTCAGTTGTTTAAGTATTCTAGAATTAAGCCTAATTTGATAGATTGGATTGTTGTTCCTTTGTTTTGCAGTTTGGTTGGATTTTTTGTGGTTAATATTTGGAGATTTAATTTTGTCGGTTTGGTTGGTAATTTGATTATTAATGTTTTTCTTTTTGTTTTGGTTTATGGTGTTGCCTTTTTTATTATAAATATGTTAAACAAAAAGAAGTAGTTTTTTCTACTTCTTTGTTTAGCCTTTTTCTTCATTCATTTCTTTTTCTCCATTATATTCATTAACTAAATATAATGGTCTATTTTTTGTTTCATTAAATATTCTTCCTAAATATTCACCTACAATTCCAAATAGTAAAATTTGAACTCCAGAAAAGAATAATATTAATAATATAATTGCTTGAAAAGCCTGTATTGCTTGCTTAATAACAAAACATTTTACTATAACATATATAAAATAAACAAATAATACTAGAAAAGTAGGAATAGCAATATATGTAGAAAGTCTTAATGGAGAAGTTGTAAATGATGTTATACCATCTATTGCTAAATCTATTAGTTTAATATAATTCCATTTAGTAGTTCCTGCAATTCTTGGATCTCTATCATATAAAACTTCCTTCTTTTTATATCCAATCCAACTAAACATACTTTTTGTATTTCTCTCAGATTCTCTTAATTTTTTTAAAGCATTTACACATCTTCTATCAAGTAATCTAAAGTCACCAGTATCTTTTTGTATTTCTATTCTAGTTGTTTTTTGTAATACTTTATAATACATTTTTGAAGTAAATTTCTTTAGCCATGTTTCACCTTTTCTAGAACGTCTTTTAGCATATACATCATCATATTCTTCGCTTTTAACTTCTTGTACATCATCATATCCTTGTTCCCAATATTTAACAAGTTCTGGTATCAATTCTGGTGGATCTTGTAAGTCTGCATCCATAAATATTACACAATCACCTGTTGCATAATCAAGTCCTGCAATCATTGCAATTTCTTTTCCAAAATTTCTAGAGAAATCAACATAGTTGAATCTTGTGTCTTCTTCCCTCATTTTTTTTATAATTTCTATTGTCCTATCTTTACTTCCATCATTAACAAACAATATCTCAAATTCATAGTTTTTCATAGAATCCATTAGTTTTTCTATTCTATCTCTTAACATAGGTAATGATTCTTCTTCATTATACGCCGGTATTATTATACTGATTTTTTTCATTTCTTACTCCTTACTTAACATTTTATATCTTATTTTTGTTATTTTTAAATAATTTTTTGTATATTTCCCAGAATTTACTATTTTTTATATTTTCAAGTTCATTTAATGCATTATTATATTTTGCAATATACTGTTCTAATTCTTGTTCTTTTTCTTTTAAAACTTTATTATTCCATTTTTCTCTTCCAAGGTAATAGTCTTCAGTTTTTTGTCTGGCTTCCCATCCTCTGTCAATTTCTTTTTGCATCCATGTATGCATATATTGTAATTCTCCAATTAAAATTCTTAAAATTTCATTTCTATCTAATTCGTTTATAGGATTGTTTATTTTTTCAATATCTTCTACCTCATAAATGTTGTCCTTTATATTTCTATTTGTATACAACCATTCATAATTTTTATCTACTATTTTCCCGATATCCTTGTTTTTTAACAAATAGACCTGTTTAGCAACTTCTGCATACTCCTTTTTTCCGTTTTTTATATCTTGAAAATTAGTATAAGAAAATTTTTCTATATTATCATCTGTTATTATTCCTTGGAAATCTTCATTTCCTGTAATAATTGCTATTCTTTTCATAGCAATAGCCTCTTGAGCACATCTAGCAATCCCTAATATGATACCATTTTGCTCCATAATATCTCTAATGTCATTACGTGCTCCTAACATATGGCATTCAATCTTTAGTTCTTTTATTTGTTCTTCTACTTTTTGTCTTTGACTTCCATCACCTACAATTGTTAATTCTGCTTTAGAATTTAATTTTTTGTATTCTAAAAACCATCTTAATCCATTTATAACACCATTTTTCTTATCTTTTTCAAATCTTGAAATCAATAAAACTTTATTTAAATTTATTGGACTCTTGCTGTTAAATTCTAAAAAATCTACGCAATTAGGTATTATCTTATATTTGTTTTCTTCCAATTTAAATCTTTCCATATTTTCTTTTTTTGATGCTTCTTGAATTGCAATAATTTTCGAAGCCATTTTATAATATAATGTCTGGAAGTTCCTCCCCATATTTCCCATTTGTAGTTCGTCATCATATACTCCTGTAATTCCATGATGTACATATGCAATATATGGGGTATTTGTCAGTATACATGCTGAAAGTACAGATGCAACACAATCAATTTGATGTATATATACTAATTTTATATTATATTTTTCTATAATTTCCTTTACTTGTTCAACTTTTTGTAAATTATAACTTGCTCGTGATTCATATGGAAAATCGATATACGTAACTCCCTTTATTTGTTTTAACTTTTCAGCATAAAATCCATTTTCTGCTAAAACATATATTTTATATCCTCTTCTTGAAAATTCCCTTATTTGAGTTATACATGCAGTTTCAATTCCGCCTGCTGTTAATCTTGCATGACATATCAAAATATTATATTTTCCGCTTCATTTTTTCTCCTCAATTAAATAGTTATTTTACTTTTTTTCTAAATTTTAAATATTGTTTTATACTCAATAATAATATTATTTTTCTTAACAATTGTTTTATATTACTTGACTTTATATTTTTAATCATTCTTCTCTTTTTTATTTCATTTATGTATTGTTTTTGATCCTTATCTTCAAGAGTTTCTGTTTTTAATAAAATTGCATTTGTATAATATATTTTTAAATAATCTGCTGTATTTTTATTAATATTATATTTTTCGATTTTTATTAAAGCCTCATCATATTGTTTTAAAGCGTCGTAAGCCTTTTTCTTTGTTTTATTATAATCATTGTTTCGTGTTATGCTTCCATTAGATTGAACATATTGGTAACCATAAAAGTCAATTGATATCATTGATCTTGCCAATACAATTACAAATGGTATAAGCCCAAAATCTTCATGTTCCGTTCCAACATTAAACAAGAGTTTATTACGTATAAATATATCTTTTTTCATTACATATACACATGGAGAATCAAGTAAGACATCTGATGCATATAAATATTTAAATCCCTCTTCTCCTGTTGTTTTTTCAAATATCGGTCCAGTTACCTTTTCTATAATATTATTATTTTCATCAACTCTTTGTAATTTAAATTTTATAAGTTCTATATCCCTTTCTATATATTGTTTTATTATGTTATATAAATGTATATCTATATAATCATCAGAATCTAAAAACATTATATACTTTCCTTTTGCTTTTTCAATTCCATAATTTCTAGTATCAGCAACTCCAGTATTTTGTTTTTTATAGTATGAAATTATTTCTGGATATCTTAACTTATATTCCTGCATTATTTCATCTGATAAATCCTTACTTCCATCATTTATTACAACTATTTCTAATTCATCGTCTTTTTGTTGTAAAACAGAATCCAAGCATCTTTTTAGTGTATTTTCAGCATTAAATACTGGAATTATAATACTTAGTTTTATCAATAATATCACATCTTTCTTTTATAATTAAATAAATGTTTTTAATAATTCACCTAATGGTTTCTTTTCATTTAATCTCTTTATTGTTTCTGCAAATAATGGTGCAATAGATACAACTTTTA
>OBKR01002572.1_pt1 | contig 13019 bp, 10 predicted proteins | sample 1518991 | NCBI WGS metagenome assembly OBKR01 (sample SAMEA2452117, study PRJEB22498) | human gut metagenome | biome: human feces; feature: human gut; material: feces | place: Australia | collected 2012
GCGGTGGTGTAGTGGATGTCCGTTACCCAGCCGAAGGAGGAAATGATGTCTTCCGCGGGCGGCAGCTCGATCGGGCTGACAGCCGGCGTAGCGGCAGAGGCCGTGCCAGCAAACTGCATGGCGGCAGGAGCGAGGAATAGGCCGGCCGCATTGCGGAAGAAAAGACGACGCTGCATGGAGTTCTCCAAAATATTCTGCGTTCTTGGATTTCAGAGGTTCGGGCGCTTGTTGCTCAAGCTGCTCAGGGATCGACCTCCAACGACGTGCATTTTCAACGGCCGCCATGACGTTCTGTTGACACGTCGATGAAGACTTGATGTCGAACCGGTGAAGATTGCGTGATCCGCGTCATGATCTGAATACGACGGACAATCAGACCGAATCAGTTAAAATGCGCGATCTGGGCCGCACATCACGCCGCTGCTGTGCTGCCCGTGGGAACATTCACGTATTTATGAGGTGCTGCCTTGTTTACTCTACGTGCCGCCACGCCTAAGGACGTGGACATTCTTGCGAGCATTGAGGCGCAGAGCTTCCCAGAGGCCGAAATGGCTACTCGCGAAAGCTTTGAAAAGCGTCTGGCGGTCTTTCCCGACTGCTTCCTGATCCTTTTTGAGGACGGGGAGCCTGTCGGCCTGATTGACGGCATGATTACCAACAACCGTACGATTTCCGACGATATGTTTGAAAATGCCAATCTGCATGTGCCCAACGGCCGGTGGCAGTCGGTTTTCGGGCTTGCAGTGATCCCTTCGAAGCGCCATCAGGGCTGCGCCTCAACACTGATGCGTGCTTTCATTGAAAAAGCGCGCCAGGAAGGACGCGACGGACTGATTCTTACCTGCAAAGAAAAGCTCATTCCCTTTTATGAGGGCTTTGGCTACGTCAACTGCGGCGTTTCCAAGTCTGTGCACGGCGGAGCGGTGTGGTATGACATGGAGCTTGATTTCCGTGAAAAGCCGCGGGATTCCTGAGTGAGTTCAGCAGGGCGCGAAGCGGATTCGTCCTTTATCCGCTTCGCTCAAGCAGCCGTCAAGCATCAGTAGGTGGTGAAGCAGGGTTCGAGCTCGCGCACCTCCTGAGCGCCGGCCCCCGCCGAAAAAGCCAGGTCCTCCCAGTCTGCCGTTGCACGGCGGATGGCGAGCAGGACTTTCTTGGCGTCAGTGGTTTTCATAGCAAAGTAGGGCGCCAGCCGAACCAGATCTTCGGCCGCGGCAATTGGCCGCCGCCCGTCAGCAGTCATTGGCCGTGCGGCTCCCGTATTGGGACGCCATCCGTGGGCTGGAGCCAGCCGCCAGCCGAATTCTTCCCGCACAAAAAGCCACCGCTCGGGGGCGTCAGCTGCGCCGGTAAGCAGCGCAAAGGCCATTCGCCGCCAAACTTTGGGCAGATCCTCCGCAGGGGAGGCGCCGTCGCTGTTCAAGATGTCGGCGATGCCTAGATAGGAACCCATTCGGCCGGCAGTCAGTGTTCGCGCTGAAAGCGTGAAGAGCGGCTTCCCCGCAGCTCTGTCAATGCGGCTCGTGAGGAGTGCAGTGCTTCCGCGGACGTCTTTTAAACGCGTTTGAGCGGTTTCAATCCCGCTCTCACGCGCCAAACGCATGTAAATTTCGCGCCAAACAGGGATGCTGCAGAGGTCATCGAGCCGACTGAGCGTCATGACCTCTTCATCTCGCCCGGAGACTACAACGCGCGGAGAATGCCGCCCAGGCAAGGTCGTGGCAGCTGCAATGGCCAAAAGCGACCGCAAATCGGCGCGGCCTCGTTCAGCATTCTGAATGGCTAAAGGAATGCCTGCCGCAGCATTGGACTCCATCGGAATCGGCAGAGTGCTTCCGGCCGCTTCTCCCTCTGTGCTGCGTATGCGAATGCCGCCGGCGTGGGCTTCGCAGTGGGGCAGCAAAATGGACTGCCGCTCGATTGAGGATGCATCAGCCGGCACTGCCGTCCCCTGAGATCCCATTGCAAAAGCTTGCTCAAACCAAAGGGCGGAAGTCCCGTCAAGCGCACGATCTGCGAGAAATCCAAACAGTCGTGCTGCATTCAAGGGCTTCATCAAGCCTTCCTGCAAAGGCAGATCTGCACCAATCGGAAAACCGTTGTCGAGCCACGCTTTTGAATATCGAAAGCGAATGCTGTCCTGAAGCGACGCCATAGCTCGTGCACTCCATTTCATCTCCGCAGCTGTCAGACGGTTCAGGGATTTTTTCTGCTGCTCATTCATTGACATCATCGATTCGCCATTGGAATGGCTTTCTTCAGATGTCCTCTCCGCGGCAATTTCCGAGGGCAGTGTCGGGAAGTAAAGCTCCCCGATCAATGGTTCATCCTGAATGGCATCGGAATGAATCAGCCATTTTCTAAATGAGCATTTGGACATAGGATACAGATGATTAGTTTAAATTAGTTGCGTCAATGATGATTTGAATAGAGAGGAGTGATGGTTTGTTATTGGCTAATGCATTTAATGGAAATGACATTCATCAGTAGTGAAATGAATGCACGTCAATATAAGTCAATTGAATGAGAGGCGCGGCTGATTCAAGTCACTGCCCGGCAGATTTCTTTTTTGAACGCACTCGCTGAGGCAGATTCCTTTCTTCCAGCATTAATCCTGCAGAGTCCTCTTGCGCTGCAGCCAGGCCGGATAGAAGAGGGGACAAGCCAAGCGCATTGAGCACGGATGCAATGTTTCCAATAGAGACACCGCAGTCTCCATTTTCAATTTTGGAAAGTGTATTGAGTGATATGCCCGCTCGGTCAGCAACGACAGACTGAGGAAGCCGGCGGCGGAGGCGGGCAGATCGGAGATTGGAGCCGAGTTGAATGACGGACTCTTCGACGGCTATGGAAGGACGCATAACATCTCCTATAAGCGATGTTGAAAATTATAACACGCAAGACTATGCGAACTAACATAAATTAAAAAATATCGCTCAGCAATGAGCAAAAGTATGTTTCGAACGTGTTTTTGGGTTGTCAACAGATGCCTTGATCCCGGGTAATTATTGGCTTTATATAAATTTTGCTTAGTGTTAAATTAATTAACACGCATTTTAATGAGTATTAAAATTTGCTGTACAACCGTTGCTCCCGGCTCGCATGGTAAGCCTGAGCGCCAGATGAGTTGGTTTTGAGTACGGAGCAGCCAATTTGGTTTGGGACTGTCTATAGATAAATGGTCTGTCGCCTGCCCTGCGCTGATGATGTCTTCAATAGCTGGATCTGCTCACAGATAGAGCGTCTTTCAACATCCATCAATTCAATGAGACAGATGAGCATATAAGTTTATTGATCTTAGAACGATCAGATAAAGCCATAAGGCATGTATTGGCAATATTGATGAATGAAATAAGACGAATATGCTGTCGAGTAATTGTTAATCGTCATAAGTCATATGTTGCTGCAGCTGCTGGGGATGAAAAAAATTATCTTGAATAGATCGTTATGCAGCAATGAGTCCAATATGCGGTATTGGGGTCGATGAGAGGGGCTTGTGCAGAGAGTATCCTCTGTATTGATTGTCGTTGATTATATAAGGGTGCTGATTTGAATTGAATGGTAATGATGGAATAGATGGTGTCCAAGTCAAGTGGTCTGCTGAGAGAGTGTTGAATGAAATAAGCTTACTGAATATCAATTCATCGATATGCTCAGATATCCATTCAAATTGGAGACGTTAAAAATAGCGTACTTACCAAATAATCCTCTTTGAGCTAACTCTTCAGAAACCGGCTCCATCGCTTCAGGCCATTCGTTTTTCACTATCAGACGAGTTTTGTTTGCAGGCGTGAAATTGTATGTCTCAATCCCAATTCGCGCCTCCCGTATATGGGTAGTCCTCTTCCGTTGATGCGATGAACTGACTCGGACATGGGTAAGTTGAAAATAGGTTCCACGGGATGTACAAAAGCAAAACGCCGGCAATACCGGCGTTTTGAGATGCATTTTGAAGTGGTTTCAGCTCAGAGATGTGTGCTGGAATGCGTGAAACGAGTTCATTTGCTACCAGCGTTTAGCCATTTCGGCAGCGACTCGAACGAGGCCTGTCTGCGCGCAGACGACGCCGCAGAGAATCATGCCTACGCCCATGACGCCGATGTAGCTCATCTCTTCATTGAGGAACCAGAGGCCGCCGATAATGCCGACAGCTGGGCTGAGATAGGTGTACCAACGCGTGCCCGATGCGCCGATCTCCTGCTCAGCTTTATGCCAGAGTGTGTATCCGATGACCGTTGCCGCAAGTGCCAGAAAGACGAGGTTTGCGCCGGCAGCAGGCACTTCAAAGAGAATGGCCGCGTCGGTAGGCTGTTCATTCAGGTAAAAAGGCAGCGCCCCCAGGATGCCGTAGCCCGTGGACTTGCGCATGACGAAAAGGGTAGGCAGATCAGCAAGCGCTCGTAGGACCAGTGAATACACGGCGTAGGCAGCGGCTGCGGCAAGGCCGAGATAAAACCCAAGCCGCGGCAGGTCCTGCAGAACGGCGTTGTCAAAGTAAAGCAGAAACGTACCGGTTGCTGCCGTGCAGATCCCCAGAAAGGTCATCCAGTGAAGTTTCCAGGTGCGCAGCGCAGCCATGGCCAAGAGGCCGCTCAGAAGCGGCCCCATGGCGATAAGACTGGCTGTGGTCGAAACGACGCCGTGTTCTAATGCCAGCGTCTGCAGGCCGAAAAAGAGAGGAATGCTGGTAAGGCCGAGGAGCGCTACGGTGATTTCTCCTCGCATGGTGCCCGAGTAGAGCTGCATGGGGGCGAGGAAGATAAGGATGCCGTAAGCCAGCACCGAGCGGAGTTCAACGAGCGCCCAGGGCTGCATTCCGAAATTGAGAAGCACTTTGCTGCTCACGAGCGTCATGCCCCAGCAGAGGACAACAAAAAGGGCTAGGAGGTGGTAGGACCAGCTGCGCATAAAAGAAGTTCCACGTAGCATCAATTATTTAATTTTAACGAATGCTGTCGTGCGGGCTCATTAAGGAGTGCTGTCGGCGAACATGAAGCATCGCACCATCCATATGAAAACGCCTCTGCACTGGTGTGCAAAGGCGTTTGGGGGAAAGCGTTATTCGTTGTGTTTATGCCGCGGCCGACGGCTTTCTTCTGCGCAGACAGAGCAGACGCATAACATTGGCTGCGAAGACTTTGCCGAGCAGGATGATGCCGAGGCAGACGCCGATCGTCGTCGGCACGACAAGGTCGCCGGCAGCGTTCTTCAGCGTAAAAAACACTACGCCGGTGGCAAGGAAGTTGCCTAATGCTGCGTCGGCGGTCATCTGGAACGTTGCGAAGATAGAAACCTCATCTTCCGTCAGTTCTCCGCGGTCCTTAAGTGCGCGGGTGAGTGCTGCGCCGGCGTCTGTCGACTGCAGTGATGCGACGATAGCGAGCGAGGTCGAGCCCGGCAGTCCCATCAGAGGGCGCAGGATCGGGTTAAGCACGCGGGTGGCGGCACGGATGGCGCCGTAGTATTCAAAAACGGCAATCATGGCCGTAGCGAGCATGATTGAGGGAACCAATGTCAGTGCGAAGACGAAGCCGTCAATCGCGCCGGAGCCGCCCTTGCCGCGGAAGTTGGAGAAGGTGGTCGAAAGCTCGCCGCCCTTATCCGTCACATTTGCCACAACGTTGCCGAAGCTGCCGTTGAGGATGGTGTAGTCAAAAATGCCCCACCATTTGTCGGTGATCAGCAGTCCCGAGAAAAACAGGATGGCGACGATGAAGGAAATATAGCCGCCGATGCCGGGAGCCTTTGAAAGTTCCGCTTCTGCGCTTTGATCGGCAGTTGGTTTTTTTGGGGTATCGCTCATTGGCGTCCTCTTGAAGTATTTCAGTCTGTTTTACGCTGGACGCGGCGAGGTTCGCCAAGTGTTGACGAATGGCAGCAGCGGCGGCGCGGCGATTGTGGGCGAATTCTACCCGCGGAATGTGACTCAATGTAATGGGTGCTAACAAGGAGAAGGTATGGCCGAGCATGCGCCCGGGCGAAATAACCTTTGAACACGCTGAGCACAATGATGGGTAATCACGCATGACTTCTGCGCTAATCTTCGGTGTTCCTTTCTTTTTGAGGTTCGAAAATTGCCCATGAGTCAGCTCGATGCGCTCCATTTGGAGCTCCTCCATGCCGCCATCCCGCAGCAGTACGACACCATCGGCGTCATGATGCCGGGCGTTGCCGGACGAATCGGCTGTCGTGCTTCGGCATACCGCAGCGCGGCGAAGCGTCTTTGCCGTTCGGGCGCGGGAAATGTGGACTCAGTGCTTGCGGCATTTCTGAGCGATGCGCAGTGCCGACGTACGCAGGGCAGGGGATATGTGCAGGAAGTTTTGTGGACGGTAATGCTCGCTGCCAGCCAGACAGAGGGCATTCCCTTTGCAAAACGCCTTGAGTGGCTCGACAAGCTTGCCCAATGCATAGACAACTGGGCTTCCTGCGACCTTCTGGGCGAAGCGGCCAAGGATTTCACGCTTCCGCAAAATGAAGCGGCAGCGTTTGCCTTTCTGGATGCGCTCATCAAGTCGAGAAATCTCTGGCGCATACGTCTTGCGTTGGTGCTTATGCTCGCGCACATGGCGCCGGCCGGTTCACGACCGCTCGAGCGGGCTGTTCAGTTGTCCTCAGCCCCCGAAGTGCTGACCTGCGCCGCTCAGAGCTATTACGGTTCAATGGGCCTTGCCTGGGCATTCTCCGTCTACGCCGTTCATGATTTCAGTCTTGTAGAGCGGGTCGTCACGGACCTCATTGTCAACAAACGTATTGATCCCGCGACAGCTCGGCGGACGGCACAGAAAGTTCGCGAGTCCTTTCGCTCGGCTCAGGCAGAAAAAGCATTGTTGTCGCAGAATATTCAGAAAGCGCTCGACGGCATCCCGGCAGGCAGCTTGCCTGCCGCCCGGAACAACAAGCCCGCTGGCGCCGTACCGGCCTTTCGAAGGAAGCTCCTCAAAGGCACGCCTCCCAGTGCCGCTCTATAACCTATAGGATAGGTTAGATTTTGTCCTAAAAAGAGTATTCATCACACAAACAAAGGAAAACAAAAGATGCGTAAATTCTTTCAAGAATTTCAAGCCTTTATTTCTAAAGGCAATGTTCTAGACCTTGCTGTGGCCGTGATCATCGGCGCTGCGTTTTCAAAAATCGTCGACAGCCTCGTAAAAGACATCATCAATCCCATCCTCGGCGTGCTCGTTGGTCGTCCGGATTTTACGAATTTGTTTGTGGTGCTCAAGGATGCCCCGAATTACACCGGTCCGCAGACTTATGAAGGCCTCGTCAAGGCCGGCGCAACGGTTTTTGGCTACGGCGCATTTTTAACGGCCATTGTGCAGTTCCTGCTCCTTGCATTTGCCGTTTTCTGGCTCATTAAAATTGTTGTGACGGCTCGTACCCGCATTGCAGCTGAAGCGGATCGTCTGCTCAATGCCAAGCATAAGGAAGAGGAAGAAGCCAAAGCGGCTGCCCAAGCCGCTGCTCCTGCCCCGGCACCTGCTCCTGCTCCTGCTCCTTCGGCTGAAGAACTTGAGCTGCTGCGCGAGATCCGCGATCTGCTGAAGGCTCAAAAAGGAACGGTAGTCAAGGACGAATAACAACTGCAAATCCCGCTGCAAATAAACCCGCCGGAAGTTTCATGAGCTTCCGGCGGGTTTTTCATGACGGCTTGAAAGCGGGAAAATCTTTAATCTTCCTCGCTTTGCCTGTGATGAGGCTTGTTCAGTCTCAGGCCTTAAAGGCGGCTTCAAGGTTGGGGACAACCTGCTTCTTGCGGCTCATGACGCCGGGCAGCCAAGGAGTGCCTTCAGCAGTTGTACCAAACGCACCGGCAATCTTCGCGGGATCATCGGAGACCATGAGCAGAAGCGAACCTTCCTTCATGATGTCCGTGAGAAGCAGGATGGCGGTATGACGGCCTTCAGCCTTCAGTGCGGCGAGGTCAGCGAGCAGTTCAGGGATGCGGTCTTCGAGGAGCTTCAGGTCGACGAGTTCAAGCTGGCCGATACCGACCTTCGAGCCGGACATGTTGAAGTCTTTGAAATCGCGCATGATGAGGTCGCGTGCGGCAACGCCCTTGACAGCGGATTTGGCGGTGAAGAGTTCCATGCCGAGCGCTTCAATGTCTTTGATGCCTGCAATTTCGGCAAGTTCAGCCGCGGCCGCCTTGTCGGCCGGGGTGCAGGTCGGGGACTTGAAGATCACCGTATCCGAGAGAATCGCACAGAGCATGGCGCCGGCGATATTTTTCGGCGGCACAAAGCCGAGGTAGTCATACATGCGCTTGAGAATCGTATTCGTGCAGCCGACGGGCATGATGACGATTTCGAGCGGCGCGGAAGAGGTCATGTCGCCGAGCTTATGGTGGTCAACGATGCCCTTGAGCGTGCAGTCTTTGAAATCATCGGGCGCCTGATTGAGGTCGGAGTAGTCGACGATGTACACGTCCTTGCCCGCGACGCTCGTTACGACTTCAGGAGCTTCCAGGCCGAAACGCTCAAGCACGAAGGCGGTTTCCGGAGCCGGCGTTCCCTGGGCAGCAGCCTTGACGTCAAGGCCGCGCTGGCGGTAGAGGTCGGTGCAGGCGATAGCCGAGACGATGCTGTCGGTATCGGGGTGCTTATGGCCGAGAATGATGGCGGACATTGTGATGAAGCCTTTCTTCAAAATGGGGAAATGCAGGCGTTTCCAGAGGAATACGCCGACGGGATGTTCAATCTGACAATTGTAGGCGAACTGCAAGCACCTTAATCAATAGGATTTATCTAATAAAATGAAAAATAAAATAAATGATTAGGTGTCCAGATTACTGCGGGATATCACTTGTCCAAAATAGATGCGGATGAGAATCATTCATTTGTCAAGCGTTGATTTTGTGTTGTTTTATTTGTGTTGAGAGCAATTCTCAGCATATACGTTATTCGCAAATTGAATATCGAGGGCTGTTTTCAAAGGGTTATTCCTTGTGGTCCTATGGGGAGCGGCTAGGTTAAAAGTCTTACATCCTTTGGCTGATGAGAAAAATAAAAACGGCTGAAGCGGTCATTCCGCGCTGAACTGTTGGCTGCTGACCTGTTCGCAGGTGGGCGTCAAGAACGGTTTTGGCGCAACCTTCCACGGAGATCCCCTCATGAGAGAAGACAAAACCGTCGACGGACCGGGCAGCATCGGCTTTTCACGTCGATCGCTGTTAAGCGGCGCTGCGGCGGCTGGTGCGGCCGGCACGTTCGGATTCTCGGCGCTTATGCCCGTTGATAAGGCGCTTGCCGAACAGGTTGAGGCTTTGAAGGCAGACGGATGGGAGGCGCATCCTTGCGCCTGCAATGTCTGCGGCGGTTACTGCGGTCTTTTGGCCATGCATAAGAAAGGTGCGCCGGTTTCGCAGGAAACGGTGCGCATCATGCCGAATCCAACCCATCCGCAGCGCGGCTGCTGCGCGCGCGGAGCACAGGCAATGTGGGTTTGGAATCATCCGATGCGCCTTAAAAAGCCCTTGAAGCGCGTTGGTGCCCGCGGTGACGGCAAATTTCAAGAAATTTCCTGGGATCAGGCGTTGAATGAAATCGCCGAACGAGTAAAGGCGATCGTTGAGAAAGACGGTGAACGAGCTGTCACCATGTCTTCGCACAATTTTTCGGCCATGCAGAAGTGGTTCGGCTGCGCCTTGGGCACGCCCAATGTGATCAGCCATTCATCAACCTGCAATTCCGCATCTATTGCCGGTCGCCGTATGGTGTTCGGCAAGGGCTTTGACGGCGCCGGAAAGGTTGAACCCGACTATGCGCGCGCGAAATATCTGCTTTGCGTCGGCCGCACATTGAATTGTGCGATTGGCGTCGCTGCGGTGGTTGCCCGCGCGAAGACCGAAGGCACCAAAGTCGTGTTTGTTGATCCGCGTATGCCTGAAGGCGCGCTGACGGGTTCTGAATGGATACCGATCCGCCCAGGCGCAGACTCGGCTTTCTTGCTCTCGCTCATCCATATTGGCATTACGGAGAAGCTTGTCGACTTCGAATTCCTTCGTCGGCATACCAACGCGCCCTATCTCGTTGAGGCGGGAACACGCCGTCCGATTGCGGCTTCAGAAATAATTGCCGGCGCGCCTGAAGACGCTTTTGTCGTCATGGATCGAAAGACGGCTTCCTATGTCGTGATGGGACTCAAAAAAGACGACAAAGGCAATGCTGTAGGATTTGCAGAACCCGAGGGGGTCGACCCTGAACTTGATCATGCGGCTCGGATTACGGCGCTTGACGGTCGGGAACTCGAAGCCGAAACCTGTTTCCGGGCATTCGCGGCATCGGCAGCGCATTGGACGCCGCAGGAAGCTGCGCGCACAACCGGTATTCCGGCCGAAACGATCACTCGCGTCGCGCGTGAATTCTTCACGCAGGGCGGCGTGGCCGATGACGGCTGGTATGCCTCGCGCAACGGCAACGACACGCACGACTTTGCGCTTCTTTCCCTTATTAATGCCTTTACCGGCCGCATTGACCAGCCTGGCGGCTTCGTGGTTACGCAGGGAGGCGGCTTTAAGGCGCCGGGCGTTTCGCTTTCGGGCGGCAAAGGCAAGGGACCGCACGGCGAGACTTGGACCGCTCCAGAGAAGAAGTCTCTCGACAAGATTCTTTATCCGGAAGGGTCCGGCACGTATTCTGCCGTTTTTGAGGCCATTGAGACCGGCAAGCCCTATCCGGTGCGCGCTGCCTTTTTCACCGGCACGACGATGTTCCACCGCGAAGCTAATTCCGCGCGGCTCGCCAAGGCGCTGATGGGGCTGGAGCTCGTTGTCGTTCAAGACATTTTCCCGCATGAAATATGTGACTACGCCGACTACGTACTGCCGTGCACATACTTCCTGGAGTGGCATGAGTATGCAGGCGTCAAATGGGCTTTGAACGGCAACGTTCAGAAAAACGATGCGGGCATTGCGCCGCCTCAGGGCTGCGAATCGCGCGAAGAGGTCTGGCAGTTTGCGGAAATCCTCCGCCGTGCTTATCCGGATCGTGCCAAAGAGCGCTTAGGGCTCGAGGAGGAGTTGAAGACGCGCGAGGCGTTTAAAGCCTGGTACGACGGCATGATGGATGCGGCCTGGGCCAAGTTCATCGCAGCGAAGAATAAGGCTAAGCCCGGCGACGGCGACCGTATTGCTGCGGAAGTCGAAGCGCAAGGGTGGTCTCAGACCGCGGTGAAGAAGTGGGGTGTTTATCCCTACGTGAAGCCTTTTGGCACGCCTACCGGCAAGGCTGAACTCATTTCCTTCTATTTCACGCAGAAGTACGAAGACAAAGGCGCTTCAGGGTTGCCCCGCTGGGTGGAATCGCCGGGATTTACGCCGCCTAAACCGCGCTCCAACGAGTTTGTGCTGATTTCGGGCAAAGACAGTTCTTCCTGCTCGGGTGTTGCCATGTGGACGTGGCCCACGAAATTCTTGGGTGACCGAAGCATTTGGATGAATCCGGCCGATGCCGAACGAATCGGCATTAAGAACGGTCAGGAGGTTGAGCTCGAGGGGCTCGACACCGGGGTGAAGGGACGCACGACCGTGAAAATTACCAACCGCGTTATGCCGGGCGTTCTCTTCGCTCACGGATTCTCGGGAGGCGTTCGCACCAAGCAGAACCTCGGTGCATACGAATGGGTGCGTGAAGGCATTAATTCGCACTGGTTCTGCACAGGCTACCGTGAACCGGTGGTCGGATCCTTGTCCAATAACTGTTCGGTCCGCGTACGCGTCTGACGGTCATCCGGGAGAAAGCCATGGAAAATCATAAAAAGCTGGCGCATCTTCTTGATGTTACCCAGTGCGTGGGATGCTCGGCCTGTATTGTGGCCTGTGCCCAAACCAATTATCCGGACATGCTTAATGATGAAAATACCGGATGGGAAAGTCTGCCGGCGAACATCCGGCGCGTATCCGCCGAGCTCGCCCGACGACCCGTTGAACTGCTTGTCCAATGCCAGCAGTGTGAGAATGCGCCCTGCATCACGGTCTGTCCGTTCGGCGCCAACAGCCATGATCCGGAAACGGGACAGGTGAAAACCGATCCCAGCCGGTGTGTCGGCTGCGGCTACTGTGTGACGGCATGTCCGTACGATGCACGGTGGATGCATCCTAAAACGGGACTTCCGGTCAAATGCATGGGCAAAGGCTGTGAGTCGCTTCTGAAGGCCGGCAAAGATCCCGCCTGCGTTGCGGCCTGCCCGGCATCGGCCCGTGCATTCGGCGATATCAACGATCCTTCAAGCGCTATTTCTCAGCGTTTGCAGCACGGTCGCTCCGAACGTTTGATGCCGCAAAAAGGTACTCGTCCTAATTTCTTCGTGGTGGTGAACAAATGACGGCTGAATACATGAATTTGACCGCACAGGCGGCCACCAGCCACTGGGGATGGACGATTGCGTTCTTCCTATGGTTTGTCGGTCTCTCCGGCATGTCGCTCTTTCTCAATTATTGGGTTAGAAGCCGGCGGATCCATTACGCGGCAACGGCAGCTGCCGTCGTCGGCACGCTTTTGGTCGTGAGCCACCTTGGACGCATCCTCAATTTGCCCGCGGCAGCTTTCAATGCGCTCATCCATTGGAGTTTTGGTTTCACCAGCTGGATGTTTATCGGCATCTGCATTCTTGCTGTGCTTTGCGTTGTTACTGTGCTTCAGGTATGGCTGATGACGAAAGGGTCAGCCCTCGGCATGCGCTGCGGACTGCTTGCTTTTGACGCAGTCCTGGGCGTTGCCGCTACGGCATATTCGGGCTTTCTCCTGACCCAGGCTGTGGGTGTGCCGCTTTGGACAACGGCGGCGATTCCAGTGCTCTGGATTTTTTCGGGACTGGCCTGCGCGGTAGGGCTGATTGAAATCCTGGCAGCGGCCGGCAAGCTCGACGCTGAGTCTCCCCGCTGGCTGCATGCCGCGGGCTGGGCGGTGCACGGCGGTGAAGCCTTTGTGCTTTTTGCTTTCGTTCTCACGGCGCTTTCAGGTACGCCGGGTGCGGCAGCAGGTGCAGAAAGCCTCATCTCGGGCAGCACCAGTCTG
>OBKR01002577.1_pt1 | contig 12987 bp, 13 predicted proteins | sample 1518991 | NCBI WGS metagenome assembly OBKR01 (sample SAMEA2452117, study PRJEB22498) | human gut metagenome | biome: human feces; feature: human gut; material: feces | place: Australia | collected 2012
TTACATTGGCAATCAATTCGTTATAAAGTTTTATTCTTTTTACGACAGTCCCTAATTAGTGTTTGATACTATCCTCTATTTTACTTATAACATCTACAGCCATAGAGTAAACCTTATCCATTGCTTCATTTTCATTTCCTGGAGCATATCTGGCAAACTCACACTGATTTAAAGTTTCAATAAATTCTTTTATCAGATCATCAGATATACCGTATTTAGATAATTCATATTCAATATTATCTTTTGACAAGTCAGATACTGCTATATTCAACTTATCACTAATATATCCCCAAAGAGCCTTCAATACTTCATCATAAAAAGCTTCTTTCTTATTTTGTGATAAAAGAGCTCCGGCAGCCTTCATGCGTTTTGTGGCAATCTTATTTGCCTTTTTCGTACGAACCTTTGCCAAATTAGCATTCTCCAAAGCTTTTTTACGTCCTGCTATAATTATGATAATAAATAATACAAGAGGTATTATATACCATATATAATATACAAATGAGCCATAGAAGAAATGGTCTCTATCACGCAGAGTTGTATCTCCCAACTTGATGTATAAAATGTCTTTTCCTAATCGCTTTATATCCTCTTTATTGGTGAAATCTGCCAATACCTGACTTGCATCTCCCTTGCCTTTTTCTACCTCAATTGTATATTCCTCAGTTTTCAGAGTTTTATATTTCTTTGTCTTTGAATCAAAGAAAGTAAACTCAGATGCAGGTATGGTATATTTACCGGCATGACGTGGAATTGCCAAATATTCAAAGACCTTATTTCCAGTCAGCCCGGCTTGTGTTAAAGAGAATTTATTGTCTATTTTCGGATCATAAACTTCAAAATCTGAGGGGAATTTAACTTCTGGTGTTCCTATCAGTTTCATGTTACCTGTTCCTGAAACAACAATCTTTACAGTCAATGCATCGCCTGTTTTTACCTTCGTTGAATTGATTGAAGAAGTAATAGAGAAGTCACCTACTGCTCCCATAAACGATGCCGGTTTATTGTCTGGTAAAGGCAATACATTTACAGTCAAACTTGGAGTAACAATCTTTTTTCTGACAGTGATGTAACCTGCTCCGCCATTAAAGAAAGCTTCAAAAGGATCTATATTTCGGTTTTCCTGTTCAATAACCCCTTCATACGTAATTGAAGGAATTTCCAGTTTACCGGTTTGTTGTGGGAACAGCACATACTGACTCCACAAGATGGTTCGGTAATTGCGTCCGTTATAATGTTCCAATGAATATTGTTTACTGCGAGGCAGAGGAACTTCTTGTGTATGGAAACCTTTCAAATCGGGCATGTCTCCTCTTAATTCTGTCAAATTAAGAACAGTATATATTTTATAAGTCAACAAAATGGCCTCCTGCTCATATACCTGCGTCTTGTTCAAAGTTGCAGTAATAAACAAATCCTTATTGGATATATTTTGGGCATTAGATGCATTATGCTGTGAATTACCTCTATTGGATGCTCCACCATTCTGATCAGGAGGCAGAACCTTAACCGTTACTGAATTTGATTTATAATCTTTACCGTTAATCTTTATCGTAGCACCAGGAATTGTAAATGTTCCAACTTTGTTTGCAATCAAAACATATGTATATGTTATAGAACTGGATGATGACACATTTCCATTTATTATTTGTGTGCTGGACTGCTGAGAACGTGAAGGTCCCATCAAAACCTCAAAATCAGTAATAGATGGTGCCCGAAAGTCTCGTACATTGGTAGAATTAACAGTAAAACTAATTTTAAACTGTTCACCATTTACTACAGCATCTGGGGCATTCGTTGTGAACTGAATATCGTCAGCATAAGTATTTATGCTTACAATCCATAAGACTACCAGAAAAAACAAATTCTTCATTTCGCTTTTATTTAATTAAAAGGTTACCAATCTTTATCATATTTCTTACCGCGCATCTGAAGTTTTTTCTTCACTTTATCCTGCACATTCTTTTCATCCTGCATTACAGCATTCAATAATTGCTCTGCATTCTCTTTAGACATTTGATTCTTGTCCTGCTTTTGAGAATTCTGATTTTGCTGCTCCTGCTTTTGCTTATTTTGTTCCTGCTGCTTGTTTTGATCTTCTTTATCTTGTTTATCCTTATCCTGCTTATCATTTTCACCATTCTGATCTTTCTGCTGATCCTGGTTCTGATTATTCTGCTGATCTTTCAACATCTTTTGAGCCAAAGCAAGATTGTAGCGCGTTTCATGATCAGTAGGATTATTACGTAAAGAGTTTTTATAAGCTTCAATACATTGGGCATATTGTTTACCTGCCTGCAAAATAACTCCTGCATTATGGTATATCTTTGCAAGCTTTGTTTTGTTCTTCTCAATTTTTGAAGCTGCTTCATACTGTTCCATTGCCTCTTTAGCCTTTTGCTGCATTAATAAGGAATTTCCCAAGTTGTACATGGCAACAGCTGATTTTGGATTTGTTTCTAAAGCTTTTCTATATTCGACCTCAGCTTTTACAAACAAACTATCGTTATACAGTTTGTTTCCACGCCGAATATGATCGCGCTCATTTCCCTGTGCCATCGCCAAAACAGGCAACATCAAAACAAACAATCCTATTATAAATCTTATACTCTTCATAATATGCTCTATTAATGAAACAGCTTAATATTTTTAAATAAAGGATTCTTCTTTTCAAGAATCAATATGTCTATCAGAAGGAATATAAATATAATCCATGCCAAAACCATAAACTGTTCATTATAGTTAGAATAAACAGTTGTTTCCAAATCAGCCTTTGCCAATTTATCAATCTCTTTTTGTAATAAAGTTTGAGCTGAACTGGAATTATCAACACGAATATAAACACCGTTACCTGCCTGAGCTATTTCACGACACATCTGTTCATTCAAGCGTGTAACGACAACATTTCCATCCTTGTCTTTACGATATTCATTGGAACCTTCAATCGGAATGGGAGCTCCATCAGGTGAACCTATACCCAAAACATACACCTGCATACCTTTCGAGGCCGCTTCCTTTGCAGCTTCTACAGCACCACCTTCATGGTTTTCACCATCGGTAATAACAATAATGGCACGTCCGACTTTTTCCTGTGGAGTAAAACTTCTGACAGCCAAACGTATAGCTTCACCAATATTTGTTCCCTGACTGCTGATTAACGAAGGAGATATAGATTCCAAAAACATTTTCGCAGAAATGTAATCACTGGTGATAGGCAATTGGGTAAATGCATCTCCTGCAAAAACGATTAATCCAACCTTATCATCTGTAAAGCCTTCAACAAGTCTGGAAACTAACATCTTAGCCTTGGACAATCGTGTAGGAACTACATCCTCTGCCATCATTGAATTGGAAATATCCATCGCTATAATTGTCTCTATACCACTACGCTTTACTGTTTCCTTCTTTGTTCCAAACTGAGGTCGGGCCAACATAACAATAGCAAGTCCTAACACTAACCACATAATCCAGAATTTTATAATAGGCCGATAATAAGAAACTTCCGGCATCAAATCTTTTATTAATTCCGGATCACCATATTCACTGATTCTTTTTTTACGACGATAATTGGAATATATGAAAAAGATAACCAATAACGGTAATAAAATCAGCAAATATAAAAATTGAGGATCTGCAAATCGAAACATATATAAATCTCCTATTTTTAAGGTATTTTCTTTAATATTGAATTACGAAGCACAATATCCAAAAGGAGTGCTATTATCAGAATCCATGCAAATAACTGATAATCATCTTCACGCTTACTGAATTCTTTTACCTGCAACTTCGTCTTTTCCAGTTTATCAATTTCCTTGTAAACTTCTTCCAACTTTGAATTACTGCTCGCACGAAAATAGTTTGCATTCGTTGTACCCGCAATTTGTGTCAAGGTAGATTCATCTATCTCAACAGGTATTTGCATATATTGTACTCCAGCATAAGTTGGTACCGGATATGGTGCCGTACCATTAGTACCTACACCAATTGTATACACACGTATTCCAAAACTTTTTGCTATTTCAGCTGCAGTCAACGGAGAGATGTCTCCAGCATTGTTGGTTCCATCTGTCAATAAAATGATAACCTTCGATTTTGCCTTACTATCCTTTAAACGAGACACGGCATTTGCGATTCCCATACCAATGGCAGTACCATCAGAAATCAATCCTCTCTGCGCAATATCACATTTAATATTCTGAAAGAAATTCAATAACACAGCATGATCAATTGTCAACGGACATTGCGTAAAGCTTTCACCGGCAAATATCGTTAAACCAATATTGTCGTTTGGACGTCCGTTAATGAATTGTGCAGCTACATCTTTCGCTGCTTCCAGTCTATTGGGCTTCAGGTCTTCGGCAAGCATACTTGTTGAAACGTCCATAGCCAACATGATATCAATACCTTCAACTTCTGTATTTTCCCAACTATCAGTTGTTTGCGGACGTGCCAATATTAAAATCACCATAGTAAAAGCCACTAGCCGTAAAATAAAAGGCACGTGTAATAAATAAATTTTATAGCTACGTGGTGCAAACGCATACATATGCGTATCCGAAACTCGCAGAGCCGGAGAATTCTTACCTTTATTCAATATATACCATACTATATAAGGTATAAGCAATAAAAGCAAAAACAAATATTCTATATTAGCAAAAGTCATGTTCGCCCTAATTTAAAAGCATAAATTATAAATATCACGAATCACAAATACCAACATTGTGACTACAGCCACCGATAAAACAACAATGAAGCTCAACAGGATAATTTTTGCTCGTCGAGAACGTTTTTCTTCTATTGTTATTTCTGCCGGAACCGGTTTTGCATTAGGATCTGCTTCAATCTTTGTCTGATTGATAAATTCAATTGCATTCACCAGGTTCATGTCGTTTTCATTCATCAACGGATTATGTTTGGCAAATTTTACCAGGTCGGCTGTATTAAACAGTGTTTTCAATTCATCAATAGCTTTCTGGTCATTTTCCTGTAACAGATGGTCTATTATTTCAGCTGAAGTCATTTCCAAAGCATTGAATCCAAAACGCTCCTTTATGTATACACGTATTGTATCTGTCAGCTCTGTATAGTACTCCTTTGAATCACCATGCTGCCAACTCTTTTCCGATTTGATACGTTCAAATTCCTTCATTGCCTGCTGATGCGGCGGCAACTTGGGTTCAAGTTTAATTGTACGTATTATCGGTTTATTATCCTTATATCGAATTATCAAATATATAACCAATATAACCAATGGAATAATAAACAGTGAAAGCCATATAATAAGCTTCCAATCACTCCAAGAAAATGGAGGTTCAAGAATATCTTTAGGACCAAAGAACTGATCCGGATGTTCTACATCTACAGGCATGGTCAATACTTTCAGAGCCAAACTTTTTGATGAATAAGCCTTTCCATCAACAGCTACCGTAAATGGAGGAATATAATAGAATGCCGAATCAAAAGAGGTTACAATATATTCTTGAGTTACCAATAAACGCTGTTTGTTATTCAAATACTGAGTATCAGGCTTTGCTATATCTACAACTTCCACTCCCCTAACCAATGTATCGCGAACAACAGGTAAGGTGAGTTTCTGATGCGCATCAAAGCTCACTTCCAGTTTTACTTTTGTCTGTTCACCGATAAGTATTTGTAAAGAATCAATTGACGCCTCTACTGTTACATTCTGGGCAGACACTGACAATGAGCATAATGCAAACAAACAGCCAACTATTTTTTTTAATTTCTTTTGAAAACACATGAGCTTATTTATTTAACTTCGCTTTGCAAATAAATTCAATAAGGATTTGACATAATCCTGATCTGTTCTAATAGAGACTGAATCTACATTGCTCTTTGAAAAAGTTTCGTGCAAAACAGTCTGTTTCTCCACCCACCAGTCATGATGCGCTTTGCGTAAAGCTTTCGAAGACGTATCTATATACTGCATATGTCCGGTTTCCGCATCGCATACTTTCATCAAACCAATATTGGGCAATTCCTCTATACGTCGGTCATAGACCTGAATAGCCGCAATATCATGTTTCCTATTAGCAATAGTCAATGCATTACGGAAGTCATCTTGTGTTATAAAATCACTCATAATAAATGCAGTGCAACGTTTTTTCAGTACATGAGTCAGATACTCGATAGCCATTTTTATATCAGTCTTCTTGCTTTCTGGCTGGAAGTCTATCAATTCTCGGATAATATAAAGAATATGTTTACGTCCTTTCTTAGGAGGTATAAATTTCTCAATCTTATCAGAGAAAAATATCACACCAATCTTATCATTGTTCTGAATAGCTGAAAACGCCAATGTCGCCGCAATTTCAGTTACCATTTCACGTTTTAGTTGTTTAACTGTACCAAAGTCCAAACTTCCAGAAACATCAACCAATAACATTACGGTCAACTCACGCTCTTCCTCAAAAACCTTTATAAATGGTTTATGAAAACGAGCGGTCACATTCCAGTCTATATCACGTACATCATCGCCATATTGATACTCGCGAACTTCCGAGAAAGCCATACCCCTGCCCTTGAATGCCGAATGATACTGCCCTGCAAAAATATTACTGGAAAGTCCACGCGTTTTTATTTCAATCTGGCGAACCTTTTTTAAAAGTTCGCTTGTTTCCATATATTTTCAGCCGGCTTAGGGCACTTCTACCCGATTCAATATCTTACTAACAATCTCATCAGAAGTAACATTACCTGCCTCGGCTTCATAAGTCAGTCCGATACGGTGACGCAATACGTCATGAGCTACGGCACGAACATCTTCAGGTATAACATAACCTCTGCGTTTGATAAAGGCATACGCACGGGCTGCTAAAGCCATATTGATAGACGCACGTGGAGAGCCTCCGAATCCAATCAAATCTTTCAGCTCTTTCAAATCATACTTATCCGGATAACGGGTTGCAAAGACAATATCTGCTATATATTGCTCTATCTTTTCATCCATATAGACCTGACGTACAACCTTACGTGCTTCAATTATATCTTCACTGCGCAAGATAGGACGAACTTCTTTCTTTTCACCTGAAATGTTCTGACGGATAATCTTCTTTTCTTCTTCCAACTTCGGATAGTCGATAATTACCTTCAACATAAAACGGTCAACCTGTGCCTCAGGCAATGAATAAGTACCTTCCTGTTCAATCGGGTTTTGGGTTGCAAGCACCAAGAACGGCTCCGGAAGCTTAAATGTATCTTTACCCAAAGTTACCTGACGCTCTTGCATAGCCTCCAACAATGCACTCTGAACCTTTGCCGGTGCACGGTTAATTTCATCAGCCAATACAAAATTGGCAAATACCGGACCCTTATTGACCAAGAAACGCTCCTCTTTCTGACTATAAATCATAGTACCAACCACATCGGCCGGCAACAAGTCTGGAGTAAACTGTATACGACTGTACTGTGCTTCAATCAATGAAGCCAATGTTTTAATCGCCAAAGTTTTAGCTAGACCGGGAACACCTTCCAGCAATATATGTCCGTCTGATAATAAACCTATTAATAATGACTCTATCAAATGTTTTTGTCCAACAATAACTTGATCCATTCCTGCAATCAAGTTCGTTACAAATGCGCTTTGTTTTTCTATTCGTTCATTCAATTCACGAATATCAATTGCTTCTGCCATAGTTTTAACGTTTATTTATTTTACTTCTATTCAATTTTATATAATCTGTATTGTTTTCTCATTTTGACTGTCAAAAGTAAAATTTATAATTAACAGTAACAACTAAATTTTACTAAAAAAGATTCTAAAATACTAGATTTTAAATGTATTTACAATAACACTGTCAATAGTAAGAAAGTATTAAAAAGAACAGTCATTATCCTATTTAGACCATTTAAAATAATACATTCATCTACAAAAAACATTATAATCCAGTCTCCATACCAGAATCTTGTCAACAATTATGCTTTTATAAAAATAGAATTATAACACAGGAATAGGCAAATAAATAAACTTACCACATCTACAACTTCTCACTGAAGATACAACGATCCATCGTCTGAATCAGAAGATAACTTTAAAGTAATTAAAAACACTCTAAAACAATGCTTTTATATATCCATAAAAGCGCATTTATTCATAACAACCCAATAAGACTTGTTGTATTTGTCAGTATGCAATATATTCTATTTTCAAAGTATATAAAACAAGATAGGAATCAATACTTTCTTGTCATGCTTTATTCAGCGGCTTACACAACAGAAGCATACAAGTCATAATCATCGGCAGACGTGATTCGAGCCTGATAAAAGGAGCCTATCTCCAGTTCTTTTTCTGCACATGCAATCAAAACCTCCGGATCTACCTCCGGAGAATCAAATTCTGTTCTTCCGACGTAATAGTCACCTTCTACTCTATCAATTATGACTTTCATAATCTTCCCGACTTTAGCGGCACCCAACTCGGCGGAAATATCCTCCTGTATAGCCATCAACTCATCCAAACGGGCCTGTTTGACTGATTCTGGGATATCATCCTTATAATGCTCCGCAGCATATGTACCCTCTTCTTCCGAATACATAAACGCTCCCATTCTGTCGAATTTCACAGTACGAACAAACTCTTTCAATTCTTCAAAATCATGTTCTGTTTCACCGGGGAAACCAACCATCAGAGTAGTACGTAAATGAATTCCGGGAACTTCTTTTCTGAACTTTTCTATCAGAGCATATGTCTCTTCCTTAGTTACAGAACGACGCATCCTTGTCAGTACATCGGTACTGATATGTTGCAATGCAATGTCCATATACTTACAGACGTTGTCATTTTCTCGCATCACTTTAAATAAAGCTTCCGGGAAATGAGAAGGATAAGCGTAATGAAGACGAATCCATTCCACGCCTTCTATTTTGGCTATTTGTTCTACTAAATCGGCTATTTTCTGTTCTTTATATAAATCAACTCCGTAATAAGTCAATTCCTGGGCTATAATCTGAAATTCTTTCACACCTTGACTTACCAGCCATTTTACTTCAGAAACAATATCTTCAATAGGCCGTGATACATGAGCCCCGGTTATGATTGGAATAGCACAATAAGCACATTTTCGATCACATCCTTCCGATATTTTTATATAGGCATAATGCGAAGGTGTAGTAAGGAATCGCTCCTGTTCATATTCCGGATGAAAATCTTTTCCTAAATCTGCCAACAGCTCTTTCCAGTTAAATTTACCGTAAAACTTATCGACTTGTGGAATTTCTATCTGAAGTTCTTTCAGATAACGCTCAGAAAGACACCCCATCACATACAATTTACGCAAACGCCCTTCTTCCTTGGCTTCACAAAATTCAAGAATTGTATTGATTGACTCTTCTTTTGCATCTCCTATAAAACCACATGTATTAATTACGGCAATTTCACCTCTAGGATCGTCTGCGTCATGAGTCACTTTATATCCATTAGCTTTCAACTGTCTTAACAACTTCTCTGAATCAACCAGATTTTTAGAACAGCCTAAAGTTATAACGTCAACTGTATTTCTTCTCATTTACTTCCTCCAAATAAAGAATCAACAAACTCCATTCTGTTAAACAGCTGCAAATCTTCCATACCTTCACCCAAACCTATATATTTTACAGGAATCTTAAACTGATCTGATATTCCGATTACAACTCCACCTTTAGCCGTTCCGTCAAGTTTTGTTATAGCCATAGACGTCACTTCTGTAGCTAAAGTAAACTGCTTAGCCTGCTCAAATGCATTCTGTCCCGTAGATCCATCAAGCACCAGCAATACTTCATTTGGAGCATGAGGAACTACTTTCTTCATTACATTCTTTATCTTCGTCAGCTCATTCATCAGACCAACTTTATTATGTAATCTTCCGGCTGTATCAATCAGGACGACATCTGCATTATTTGCAACGGCCGAACTTAAAGTATCAAAAGCAACAGATGCCGGATCTGCACCCATCTTCTGCTTTACTACAGGCACTCCGACACGTTCTCCCCAAATAACCAATTGCTCTACAGCTGCAGCACGAAAGGTATCTGCCGCTCCTAAATAAACATTCTTTCCTGCCTTTTTAAACTGATAGGCCAGTTTTCCTATAGTGGTCGTTTTACCTACACCATTTACTCCCACAACCATAATAACATAGGGTTTCTTATCCTCGGGAATATCAAAGTTTAAAGTATCAACCGCATTGTTCTCAGTCAGCAAAGACGCAATTTCTTCTTTCAGCAATCTGTTCAGCTCTTCTGTAGTAACGTATTTATCTTTTGCAACCCGCTCTTCTATGCGCTTGATTATTTTCAGAGTAGTTTCCACGCCTACATCCGAAGTAACCAAAACTTCTTCAAGATTGTCAAGGACTTCTTCATCCACTTTAGATTTACCGGCTACAGCACGTGCTATTTTCGAAAACACACTTTCTTTTGTCTTTGACAAACCCTTATCCAAGGTTTCTTTTTTTTCTTTTGAGAAAAAGCTAAAAAATCCCATAGTTACACATTTAAAATACTTATTTGCAAAGATAGCGAAAATTAAATTAACGACATAATATGACAAAAAAATCAAAGGGCCACTACTGCCTTTTTCATAACTTATAAATAAAAAATTCATAGCCTTAAATATAAAAATACTCGTTGCAATTTTTATATTTATAAGTTATAAAGCAACAGATTAAAGGATATAAAAAAATAAAGAGACTATATCGTTTTATATATTGATATAGCCTCTTTATTAAAGATAATATATGTTCATTTTATTTCTTGAAGAAATCTTGAACTTTTTCATTAGGAACCATTTGTTCATCAAAAATGTAAGCTCCAGTTTTCGGAGATTTTACCATTTTGATAACCTTAGTATAAGAACGTCCTTCTTTACTACCAGTTTGAAGGGTTGCAACTGTTTTCTTTGCCATAGGTTATATTATTTAATTTCTTTATGTACTGTTACTCTTTTCAAGATAGGATTGTATTTTTTCAATTCCAATCTCTCAGGTGAATTTTTTCTGTTTTTTGTAGTAATATAACGAGAAGTTCCCGGCATACCACTAGCTTTATGTTCTGTACATTCGAGAATCACCTGCACTCTATTTCCTTTTGCCTTCTTTGCCATAAGTCTATTCTCCCTTAATTTTAAGCAATTACTTTAATGCTTTTCCAATCACAATAACCTTTGGCAACAGCCTCATTCAAAGCTGCATCCAAACCTTTCTTATTAATCACGCGAAGACCAGCAGCACAAATACTTAAGCTAATCCAGCAATCTTGTTCTACATAGTAGAATTTCTTAGTAAACAAGTTCACATCAAAAGTTCTTTTGGTTCTTCTCTTAGAGTGTGAAACATTGTTGCCAATCATGGCTTTCTTTCCGGTAATTTGACAAATCTTCGACATTGCTATCTTATTTTTATAGTTTTTTTCAATACTTATTTCAAACGGAGTGCAAAATAAGCACTTTTATTTGTATAAAACAAGGATTTTAGCAAATAATTCTGCTTTTATTGCTCATTTTCTTCGTTTTGGAACAAATTTCGAAGTAATCGCAGTGCATTTTGAGTAGCATTGGCTATATTTTTATTTCTTCCTTCGTCTCCTTCTATTTTAAGTGTAATCACTTTGTCTTTACATCCGGCAGCAATCCAAATGGTGCCAACCGGCTTGTCGGGAGTGCCTCCTGTTGGGCCGGCAATACCTGAAGTGGCAATTGCGCAGTCGGAATTCATCGATTTCATCGCTCCTTTTACCATTTCGATAACGGCTTCTTCGCTTACTGCTCCGTAAGTCTCCAATGTTTCATGGCTCACACCTAATAAATTCTCTTTTACTTCGTTGGAATAGGCAATAATTCCACCTTTGAAGAAGTGTGATGTTCCGGCTACGGCTGTAATTGCGGCTGCCACATTTCCTGCCGTGCAGCTCTCGGCGGTAGCAAGTGTCAGGTTCTCTTTCCAAAACAACTCGCTGATCTCTTTACTTAAAAATTTACCTTCTACTGACATTTCGATTTCTTTTAAAATAAATACTAAATTGTTACCCGTGAATATGCGGGTTTGTCAATGGTGCAAAAATCTTTGTCCAAATACTTATAATAACCGGTAATGGCAATCATTGCTGCATTGTCGGTTGTGTAACTGAATTTCGGAATATATATGTTCCATCCATATTTGGCGGCATGTTCATGGAATGAATTGCGCAAACCGTTGTTGGCTGATACTCCTCCGGCTACAGCTATTTCGTTTATCTTGAGCGCTTTGGCTACTTTTCTCAGTTTATCCATCAGAATATCTACAATAGTTGCCTCCAGTGAAGCAGCCAAATCATTTTTATGATGCTCAATAAAGTTAGGATCTTCTTTCAGCCAGTCACGTAAAGAGTAGAGAAAAGAGGTCTTCAGTCCACTGAAACTGTAATTGTAATCAGGAATATGAGGCTTACTGAATGTAAATGCCTTCGGATTTCCTTGGCGGGCCAGTTTATCAATGATGGGCCCCCCGGGATAGCCTAATCCCATTACCTTAGAACATTTGTCAATGGCTTCTCCGGCAGCATCGTCAATGGTTTGACCCAAAACTTCCATGTCATTATAGGCTTTTACCAAAATAATTTGTGAATTGCCACCCGATACCAGAAGACATAAAAATGGAAACTTAGGTTGATTTGTATCTTCTTCTGTTTCTTTAATGAAATGAGCTAACACATGAGCTTGCAGATGATTAACGTCAATCATGGGAATATTTAAAGAGCGAGCAAACCCTTTGGCAAAAGAGACACCTACCAATAAAGATCCCATTAATCCAGGCCCGCGCGTAAAAGCTACTGCACTCAATTCTTCTTTAGTAACTCCTGCCCTTTTCAAGGCTTCATGTACTACAGGTACAATATTTTGCTGATGTGCTCTTGATGCCAATTCCGGCACGACACCTCCATATGCTTCATGAACAGCTTGGCTGGACACTACATTCGACAACAAGACGCCATTTCTGATTACAGCAGCAGAAGTGT
>OBKR01002600.1_pt1 | contig 12909 bp, 8 predicted proteins | sample 1518991 | NCBI WGS metagenome assembly OBKR01 (sample SAMEA2452117, study PRJEB22498) | human gut metagenome | biome: human feces; feature: human gut; material: feces | place: Australia | collected 2012
CCTGCGCCCTGTTTACTATATCCGTTGTGTCGACAGCCATAACGGTCAGCGTGCCGTCCTCGGAAATGCAGCGTATAAGCTTGCCCATATTTTTGTCCTCCTGTTATTTCCTGCGCCTCGCGGCAATAACCGCACGCTCGGAATCTTCTCTGACGGGTTCATTTGTCATGCCGTCATATATGTTTTCAATGTCAAAGCCCGCGTCGCCGAGCCATTTTGAAAGTTCGTCGAGACTATATGCGCGCTCGCTGAAATCTTCGCTCGTGCGCTCGTATGTCCCGTCCTCGTTTTCCTCGAAAAAGTCGAGCATGATGTCCACCGTGTCCGTCTCATCGTCAAGGCTGTTCTGCCAGACGCAGAAAACATCCGGGTATTCATAGACAAACGAGTTGTCCGCGAGAATCTCGCGGTGCTTGTATATCGTGTTCACGTCGAATATGAACATCCCGCCCGGGCGGATGAATGTGCCGAGTCGGCGGAATGTCTCTCTGACATCATCGGGCTCGGTCAGATGATTGATGCTGTCGAGCGTGCAGAGCGCGGCGTCGATTTTTCCGAAAAGGTCGAGAGTCTGCATCTGCTGGCAGAGAAACAGAATATTCTGCCCCTCTTCAAAAGCCCTGTTTTGAGCCTGGGAAAGCATATCGGGGCTTGAGTCAACGCCGATCATGTCGTATCCGCGCGCGGATATCAGCGAAGTCAGGGTGCCCGTGCCGCAGGCGAGGTCGAGAACCGTTCCGCTTTTTATCCCATATGAAAGCAGAAGAGCAGAAAAATGCTCTGCTCTTCTCTCATAATCAACATTTTGCGTCAGCTCGTCATAAAAACGGGCAAAGAATGAATATTCGCTCATTATCAGTCTTTCTTCTCTGCCTCTGCGGCGTCGATGCGCTCGAATATCTTCTCGTATCCGTCGCAGCCGTAGTTGAGCGAGCGGTTGACGCGGCTTATCGTGGCGGTGCTTGCGCCGGTCTTGCTGACTATCTCGCTGTAAACCTGCTTGTCGCTGAGCATCTTCGCAACAACTATGCGCTGCGAAAGAGCCTTGAGCTCGGTCACGGTGCAGAGATCCTCAAAAAAATCATAGCACTCGTCGATATTCTCGAGGGCGAGAACCGCTTTGAACAGAAAATCAACGTTGCTGTCTTTCAGCTTGCCGTTCATCAAAGTTACTCCTTTTCGCGGTCATATTGGGTTTGATTCCGCGTACATGTATATATTTTAGCACACTAAAATTTGAAAGTAAAGAGCAAAAATCAAAGCGTCTGCGTTTCGACGGAATTTATAACGACATCCTCGAGCGGCTTGTCCGAGGAATCGCGGTCAACCGAGGCTATCGCGTCGACAACGTCCATGCCCTCGAACACCTGACCGAACACGGTGTGTCTGAAATCGAGCCACGGAGTTCCGCCGACTGCCTTGTAGTCTTCAATAGACTCGTCCGTGAACATATCTGGCAGGCGTTCCATCTGCGGGATAAAACGTTCGTCAACCGACGGCGCCTGAACGATAAAGAACTGGCTGCCGTTCGTGTTCGGACCTGCGTTCGCCATGCACAGCGCACCTCTGAGGTTGTGGTAGTCGCGGCTGAACTCGTCCTTGAACGGTCTGCCCCAGATGCTCTCGCCGCCGATACCCTTGCCGAGCGGATCGCCGCCCTGGATCATGAAATCCGGGATAACGCGGTGGAAGATAACTCCGTCATAGTAGCCGTTGTCCGCGTGGGTCGTGAAATTTTCGACCGCCTTGGGCGCGGCGTCGGGGAAGAGGACGACTTTTATGTCGCCCTTGTTTGTCTTTATCGTTGCAACGGTGTCGCCCGCTGCAGGCTGTCTTAACTGCTTGCTCATTTTATTTCCTCCGTGGATTCGTTTTTCTGTGCGGGTTTATAGAGCTTGGCGAGTCCGCCCTCGCTCGTCTCGCGGTATATTTTTGAAAGATCCTTGCCCGTCTGATACATCGTCTCGACTATCAGATCGAACGATATCTTTCTTGTGTATGTCAAAAAGTTTGCAAGGCTCACTGCGTTTATCGCCCTCATCGCGGCGACTGCGTTGCGCTCGATGCAGGGCACCTGAACGAGTCCCATGACCGGGTCGCAGGTGAGTCCGAGGTGGTGTTCCATTGCGACTTCTGCGGCGTATTCTATCTGATCCGTGTCCATACCGTAGAACTCCGCGAGTGCCGCCGACGCCATTGAACACGCCGAGCCTATCTCCGCCTGGCATCCGCACTCCGCGCCGCTTATCGAAGCGTTCGTCTTTATAACGTTGCCGATGATTCCGGCGGTCGCAATGGCTCTGCGTATTTCATTTTCGGAGAATCCGCGCCTGTCCGCCGTGTATCGCAGAACTGCGGGCAGAACTCCGCACGCACCGCAGGTCGGGGCAGTTACTATCTCGCCGCAGGAGGCGTTCTCTTCGCTGACTGCGTAGGCGTAGGCGCAAACGAGCCTGTTTTCGCGCGTCTCCGGGCTCTCGTCCATGTGGCGGCGGTTGTTGAGCATATGAGCCTTTCTCATTATGCCGAGTCCGCCGGGCAGCTCGCCCTCGGCGGCAAGTCCGCGCTTGATGCAGCTGTTCATGACGATCCACACGCGGTCGAGATAATGCCAGATTCCTTTGCCCTCGAATCTTTCAACCAGGTCGGGAATACGGATATTTTCTTTCTTGCAGTATTCTTTTATCTCCGCGAAATTCTTGAACGGGTAGACTTCGGGCGGCTCCGCGTCCTTTCTGCCCTCAATTTCTATCGCACCGCCGCCGACGCTGCAGACTCTGCGCTTGCCGATGACGTTTCCGTCCTTGTCAAATGCCGCGAAGTCGAGCGTGTTGGGGTGGGGGATGTCGGTCGTCGTCATGTCGAATTTTATGTCGAGCACGCGGGGCGCGAAAGTCTCGCGCAGAACTCTGTCCGTGCCGTGACCTTTTCCTGTCTTTGCGAGTGAGCCGTAGAGAACCGCTTCATATCTGTCCGCCGACGGGAACTCGTTTATAAACATTTTGGCGGCAGACTCGGGTCCCATGGTGTGCGAGCTTGACGGGCCGCGTCCGATTCTGTAAATTTCTTTGATAGATTTCATTTGCCTCTCCTGTAAGCCGTTGAAATATGTTGCCTCATACATTGTTAAGTATATCACATAATATTTCCAAACTCAACAAGTTGCGGCAAAAAGACCGTTGACAAAAAATAACCGGGTGTTATAATTGCTTCATCACGGGTTGGGAGAGAGTCATGGAACAGCGCAGGAACAAAGAAAAAATACTTTCGGCGGGCACGCTGCTTTTTGTTGCCTGCTGGGCGGCTTATTGTGCCTCGTATCTCGGCAGAATAAACTATACCGCCGCGCTCACCGCGATAGTCGCGGACGGCGTGTTTTCAAAGTCCCACGCCGGGTTTATCGGCACGGTCTATTTCTTCTGCTACGGAGCGGGTCAGATATTCAGCGGAATCCTCGGCGACCGAGTGTCTCCCTATAAAATGATAGGCGCAGGGCTCGCCGGGACGGTGTGCGCCAATATTATAATGCCGCTGTGTTCGTCGAGCTATATCACCATGAGCATTATCTGGGGACTTAACGGAATAGTTCAGTCCATGCTCTGGACACCCGTGCTCTATATAATAGCCACCGTCCTGCCGGAGGAGCAGCGCAGCCGTGCGTGTCTGCACATAGCGTCGTCGTTCCCGATAGGCAGCCTGCTCTCCTATGTGATATCTGCGGCGGCGATAAAATTCGCGTCGTGGCATTTTGCGTTTTATATCCCCGCCGGAATAATAACCTGCGTGCTGGTCTTTTGGTGTATATGCGCGAAAAAGACCTCGAAAATCCTCGGGAAAGGGGAGAAGCCGTCGCTTCCCGTCCATGAGAATACTGGCGAAAAAATCTCTCTCGGCAAGCTCTTTATGATTTCCGGCGCGTCGGTCATATGCGTCGGCGTGCTCGTCCAGGGTATGCTGAAGGACGGAGTCAGCTCGTGGGTGCCCACGCTTATTACCGAAAAATATGACGTCTCCGCCTCGTTTTCGCTGCTGCTGTCGGCGATTATGCCGATAATCAATCTCAGCGGCGCGTGGATAGGAACGAAGCTTTACGAGAAGGTGTTCAGGCACAATGAGGCCGCAACGTCGGCGTTCGGCTTCGCCATGACGCTGATACCGCTGACGGGCATAGTCTTTGTCGGCAAATATCCTATCGCCATTTGCGTGATACTCATGGCGCTGTTTACTACAATAATAGCCGCCATGAACCATCTGCTTATGACGCTCATACCGGTGCACTTTGCGAAATTCGGGCGCGCATCGACGGTCGGCGGAATATTCAACTGCTGCACATATATCGGCAGCGCGATATCGACCTACGGCTTCGGCGCGGTGTCCGAAAAATTCGGTTGGACGGCGACGGTTGTTTTTTGGATTATTCTCGGCGTGATAGGCGTCGCGGCGTGTGCTCTGCCGATGCGCCGCTACGCAAGATTTGCCAACGGAAGCGATAAGGCGTAAGTCAACAGCTTTTCTTGATAAAAAATCACAATATCCTATAAAGCGTGTCAAAAAACAGCACGAAGCGCAAAAAAATTAAAATTAGGTATTGCAAAACCCGGAATCTTATGTTATTATAATGTGCGTTCGGTGAGAGCCGACAAATTGGCCCGGTAGCTCAGTTGGTTAGAGCGCTAGCCTGTCACGCTAGAGGTCGACGGTTCGAGACCGTTCCGGGTCGCCATTCGCTGCTATGGCTCAGGTGGCAGAGCACATCCTTGGTAAGGATGAGGTCACCAGTTCGAATCTGGTTAGCAGCTCCATAAAGATCCCCGAAATCAAACGGTTTCGGGGATTTTTACTTTTATAATCGCAGAAACGGCATATAAAAAGCAGCTCCGAGGCAACGGCTTCGGAGCTTATTTGCTTTTGTCGGGCTCGTCCGGAACATGGTGCATTATGCCGTCGACATCGCAGTTCAAAATATTGCACAGGTCATTTAACGTCACGGTGCTTATCGGCTTGTTATGCTTGAGACGGTCGATGAGACTGCGGCTGATGTTGAAATCCCTTATCAGCTTGTATGTCGTCATCCCTCTGTCTTTCATGGTTTTGTAAAACGGCTCATAAGTAATCACAAAATCACCTCAACGCCATTTTAATTTATGCTCAATATGTTGACAATTGTCGATATATAGAGTATAAATATATCAAGCACCAAATATACAAAAAACTCGGTAAAACCTCAAGAATGTTCCAATAAATAAAATAAGACGGTTATTTATCCTCAAAACCCGTCAATTATACTAAGTATATTGTGTTTTTCTGACAGAGTGCTAATATATGATTGAGAGAATTCTGCCAAAGAGGCATAAAGCACAACCGAGGTATAAAACGGCACTGCCGTAAAAAATAATGCATAAAAACAAAACGGAGGTAAAAAACAATGAAAACAAAGCGAAAAAATATTTTTAAATCGCTTTTGGCTCTGACCCTTGCACTCATCATGGTGCTCGGCGTCGCACCATTGAGCGAGTTTGCCGGCGTTGATTGGGCAACCCTTTTCGTACCCAAAGCCGAGGCAGCAACATATGGCATTTATACTTATGGGGTCAGCTCGGACAACAAGGTCACAATAATCGGCTGCAACAAATCGGCAAAGGGCGCAATAACAATACCGTCTAAAATTGACGAAAAGTCAGTAACAAGCATCGGATACGTGGCTTTCCGGGATTGCACCAACCTCACAAGCATAACAATCCCCGACAGCGTAACACGCATCGGAAGCATGGCTTTCCGGGATTGCACCGGCCTCACAAGCATAACACTCAGCAACAGCGTAACAAGCATCGGAGACTGGGCTTTCTGGGGTTGCACCGGCCTCACAAGCATAACGATTCCCGACAGCGTAACAAGCATCGGAATCTGGGCTTTCCTGGGCTGCACCGGCCTCACAAGCATAACACTCGGCAACAACGTAACAAGTATCAGAGAAGGGGTTTTCGACGGTTGCACCGGCCTCATAAGCATTAATGTTGCAAGTGGAAATAATTATTATTCCGACAATAACGGTGTTCTGTTTAACAAGGAAAAGACCGAATTAATAAAATATCCCGCAGGAAAATCTCAGACTTCATATACAATTCCCAACAGCGTAACAAGCATCGGAAAAAGGGCTTTCTACAAATGCACCGGCCTCACAAGCATAACGATCCCCAACAGCGTAACAAGCATCGGAGACTGGGTTTTCGACGGTTGCACCGGCCTCACATGCATTAATGTTGCAAGTGATAATAATTATTATTCCGGCAATAACGGTGTTCTGTTTAACAAGAAAAAGACCGAATTAATAAGATATCCCGAAGGAGAATCTCAGACTTCATATACTATTCCCAACAGCGTAACAAGCATCGGAGAATGGGCTTTCCGGGATTGCACCGACCTCACAAGCATAACGATCCCCAACAGCGTAACAAGCATCGGAAACTCGACTTTCTTGGGTTGCACCGGCCTCACAAGCATAACGATCCCCAACAGCGTAACAAGCATCGGAGACTGGGTTTTCGACGGTTGCACCGGCCTCACATGCATTAATGTTGCAAGTGATAATAATTATTATTCCGGCAATAACGGTGTTCTGTTTAACAAGAAAAAGACCGAATTAATAAGATATCCCGAAGGAGAATCTCAGACTTCATATACTATTCCCAACAGCGTAACAAGCATCGGAGAATGGGCTTTCCGGGATTGCACCGACCTCACAAGCATAACGATCCCCAACAGCGTAACAAGCATCGAATACGGGGCTTTCGCCGGTTGCGCCGGCCTCAAAGACGTTTACTACACCGGTACTCCCGAACAGTGGACAAAAGTATCAATCGGTTCGAACAATGACTGTTTGGTAAACTGTATTGCATTCGAATCCGGCGGATCCATGTCCGACGAAGAAATGAATAAATATATCACCGAACATATTAATTTCCATGAATCAAAGTTTGATAGCTTTGAAAGCAATAACGGATTTTATGATTTAATATGGTTCGATGAAAAGGGAAGACGTTTGCTACCGTTTAAGATATGGGATATAGTCGGTGATGTAGGTGAAGTTGCGACTTTTAAATTTGACGACCTCACCATATCGGCAGATTACTATGAACTGTTTCTTGCCGACTTTATGATGCTCATAAACAATAAAGAAGTTTCAAAAGAAATCGATTACGGAGTTTTAAAGGTCGGCGATGACATTTATTCCGGAATTAAAAAGGCTCTGAAATCTACGGATGAATGGGAAAAAGAAATTAGCGGAATCGGATCTGTTGAAGTTGAAGTAAAAGGCTTTTTCACGGATCCTGATTATGAGATTTCGGACAAGACGAGAAATATTCTTGAGAAGGTTTTAAAAGAGGGCTTTGATAAACACGAAAAGGAAATAGATAAAGTATTCAGCGGACTCAATTTGTCCTCGGATATCTTTGGCGCTATTCAAGACACGACCGATATTGTAAGCGCCTTTAAAGACGCCCAAAATGCATATCAGGTTGCATTGAGTTACAAAAATGCTAATGAAGAAGTTTTCAATATTTTGTATGCAGCTGCCGAGAAAATGAAAGAGACTAACCCTAAGCATGCAAAATGGTTTAAAGAGTCGCTGGACAGCTACAGAGAAAAAGCATTGAATGATGATGCTATTTATTCTTATACTAAGTCTCTCGCGGCGGATCTTGGGTGGAAGGCGTACGACCTTATTATAAAAGACTTTGCAAAAAAAGCCGCTCTTAACGGTGTCAGTAAAGTGCTTGGCTGCAATCCGGGAAAACTGGGCTTGACATATGCTGCTGTAACGGCTTCGTATAATCTTACATATGAAGTGCTGAATGCAGTTCTCCCTGCCGGAAAGGCAAAGACGCCATATTACCTTATGCACTATATCTCTACATTTGAAAAAGGCTTGAGCCAGACAGTGAGGTCATATGGAAATACGCTCGAAATCCTGAAAAATTCGGATGTTGCAAATGCTTACAAGAGCGCGGAAAATTACGATTTGGCTTTTAATATGCTCAGAGCCGCAAATAAATATCTCTACGAGTGTTCTTATAATTTCTGCGCCAATAATCATGCTAAAGATGAGTTGGTTTATGCGACGGCATACAAAAACGAATGGGTAAATGCTAAATGCCATAATATGAATGCAAAGTCAGGAAAATCAAAATTTGTTAGCATACAGTGCCCTACTAATGTTTCTGTATGTGACTCGGCGGGCAAGCGAATTTTGTCGATAGTTGATGGAAAAATAGTTGAATGTGATCCTTCAATCACGGTAATGAATTATGCCGGAAAAAAATCTTTTTGTTATCCGGCGGATAGAGATTACACAATTAAGATCGACGCAACCGCCGACGGTTCAATGAATTACTATGTTTGCGATATTGATAGCGATCGGATTGAGAGATCGTTCGAATTCTATGATATCCCCTTGAAAAATGACGAGTCGTTCAATGGAAATATACCGGCGGAATCCGATGCATCCGGTTCTGTGTACGGCTTAAAATCGAGCTTGGGAAATGATGTTTCCCGCAGCTATGACAGTTCCGATGATTGTGGAGACGGTAAACATAGTTTCTGTGAATGGAAAACTGTACAAGAGCCTTCCTGTACTGAATTCGGGTCTGAAATCCGTGTCTGCGCAATGTGCAAAAAACAAGAATATAGAATAACAAATATTCAGCACGGACAGTACGAACTTAAAAATTATAAAAGCAACTGCGAATCCGACGGCTATAGCGGTGATAAGTATTGTTCGATTTGCGGAGAACTGATTGAAAAGGGCTCTGTAATTACTAAAGCCGGTCATACCTTCGGCTCATGGCAAATCGTCACTGAGCCCACCATTGACTCCGAAGGACTTGAAAAGCGCGTCTGCTCAAAGTGCGGAGCGGAGGAAACACGTGCCATAAGCAAGCTTGAGCCTGTTCAGGTTACAGATGTAGAACTTGATATTACTCAAAAAGCCCTCAATGTCGGCGATACATTCACTCTTACCGCTACTGTTAAGCCCGACAATGCGACGGATAAGTCCGTCACTTGGAGTTCGTCAAATACTTCCGTTGCGACAGTTGATGAGAACGGTGTTGTGACCGCCGTTACTGAGGGTACTGCAACTATAACCGCAACTGCCTCGAACGGAGTCGAAGCAAGCTGTACCGTGACCGTAAAGCAGAAGGGCGACAGTATATTGAAGAAAATATTCAAATTCATCTTCAATATCATCCTCGCTCCCTTCCGCGCGATAATCAACCTCTTCAAAAAGCTTTTCGGTAAATAAGCTTACTCCCTATCCCCGCCAAGCAGACCATCCCTTTCAAAAAATAAATTAACTTCCCGGCGGGGAATTCGCGGGGCGGCGTCCGGTTTGCGCGCCGCTCCTTTTGATACCGAAAACTGCACATTTCTTATAGTTGCCGTCGGACTCCCGTCCGGCGGTTCGCTTTTTGTCTGCATTTATGACCTAACTCGCCGCCGCATTTCTGCAATTTTTGAGCACCTTGCCCTTTTTTCAAAATCTATGGATTTAACTTCCGCTTTGTGCTAAAATGCCTTTTGTGTTGTGTTTGGAAATCCAAATGGTTAATGATAAGCGCGGCACCTGTGTGCAATTCTCTGTTGGGGGAACGAAAATGAAAAGGATAGGATATAAACATACGGTTGCGGCGAGCTTTACGGCGTTCGTCGTTCAGGCGGTCGTCAACAATTTCGCGCCGCTGCTGTTTTTGACCTTTCAGGCGCAGTACGGCATAGAGCTCTCGAAAATAACCGTTTTAATCACCGCGAACTTCTTTATTCAGATATTCGTCGATCTGACCGCCGTGCTGTTCGTCGACCGCATCGGCTACCGCGCTTCAACGGTGCTCGCCCATGCGATGTGCGCGACGGGTCTTATTTTCATGACGATCCTGCCGGAGATACTGCCCTCGGCTTTCGCGGGACTGCTTATCTCCGTGTTCTGCTACGCGGTCGGAGCGGGTCTTTTGGATATCACGATAAATCCGATAGTCAACTCCTGCCCGTCAACAAATTCCAATCAGCTGCTCTGCCTGCTCCATTCGTTCTATTGCTGGGGCAGCGTCGCGGCGGTCGGCATATCCACCCTGTTCTTCGCCCTGTTCTCGACGGATAATTGGAAGATAATGTCGCTGATATGGGCAATTCTCCCGATAGTCAACGCCGTTATGTTTGCCCGCGTGCCCATAGCGCCCGTTGTCGGCGAGGACGAGGAGAAGCTCTCGATAAAGGATATGCTCAAAACAAAGGCATTTTGGATATTCATGGTGCTCATACTCTGCGCCGGTTCGAGCGAACAGGCGGTCAGCCAGTGGGCTTCGACTTTCGCCGAAAAGGCGCTCGGGCTCACAAAGACCGTCGGCGACCTTGCGGGCCCGATGCTCTTCTCGATTCTTATGGGCGTGTCGCGCTTTATGTACGGCAAGTTCGGCAACAGAATAAATCTCGATTCAATGATGCTCCTGAGCGGCTGCGTCTGCACGGCTTCTTATTTTCTCATTTCGCTGACCTCATCGCCTGTGCTCGGGCTCGTCGGCGTCGCCGTGTGCGGACTTTCCGCCGGTATCCTCTGGCCGGGCACGATAGGCAAGATGTCCTCCGCACTCCACGGCGGCGGAACGGCGATGTATGCTATTCTCTGCCTCGGCGGCGATATCGGCTGCTCGGCGGGTCCGACCTTTGCCGGAATGATGGCGAGCTTCTTCGGCGATGACCTCAAAAAAGGCATACTCTGCGCCGTCATATTCCCGCTGACTCTGTCGGTGATAATGCTCGTGCGCGAGTTCATTATTCCGCGCCGCAGAAAGAAGGCGGCTTCATGAAGAAAAACTATAAATCGACCGTCAACGCCTGCTTTGCGGGCTATGTCGTCCAGGCGATAGTCAACAACTTTGTACCCCTGCTGTTTCTGACTTTTAACAAGAGCTACGGCATCGAGCTTTCAAAGATAACCGCGCTGATAACCGTCAATTTTATTCTCCAGCTCATAATCGACCTGCTCTCCGCGTTCTTTATAGATAAGATAGGCTACCGCGCGGCGGCTGTTGCGGCTCATGTGTTCGCGGCGGCTGGGCTTGTTTCTCTGACCGTCCTGCCGGATATCCTGCCCTCGCCGTTTGTCGGTCTGCTCATTTCCGTTGTGCTCTACGCTGTCGGCGGCGGACTGCTCGAAGTTATAGTCAGCCCGATAGTCGAGGCGTGCCCGACGGATAATAAAGAGAAGATGATGAGCCTGCTCCACTCGTTCTATTGCTGGGGCAGTGTCGCTGTCGTCGGCATTTCAACGCTCTATTTCTCGATATTCACAACGGCTAACTGGAAGTATCTCGCCCTTATCTGGGCGGTTGTCCCGGCTGTAAATACCCTGAATTTCGTCCGCGTCCCGATAGCTCCGCTCATTGAAGACGGGGAGAAGGGACTTTCATTCAAAGAGCTGCTCGGCAACAGGATGTTCTGGATATTCATGCTTCTGATACTCTGCTCCGGCGCGAGCGAGCAGGCGGTCAGCCAGTGGGCTTCGACCTTTGCGGAAAAGGGTCTCGGCGTCTCAAAGACAGTCGGCGACCTCGCCGGCCCCATGCTCTTCTCCGTGCTCATGGGTGTGTCGCGCGTGATATACGGCAAATTCGGCGACAAAATCGACCTCGACGGCATGATGATTTTCAGCGGCGCGCTGTGCATGGCGTCTTATCTGCTCATTGCGCTCAGTTCCTCCGCTGTGCTCGGGCTTGTCGGAGTCGCGATGTGCGGCTTCTCGGTCGGCATCATGTGGCCGGGAACGTTCAGCAAGGCGTCCGCGGGGATAAAGGGCGGCGGAACGGCGATGTTCGCTCTTCTGGCGCTCGGCGGCGATCTCGGCTGCTCTTCCGGCCCCACTTTTGCCGGAATGATGGCGAGCGCATTCGGCGACGATCTCAAAAAAGGCATACTCTGCGCCATATTTTTCCCGGCGCTTTTAACTGTGCTGACAATTTTTACAAAACGCAGAAAGGCGAAAAATTGATATCAAAAAGCGGCAGAATACGGATGATAAACCCGTGTTCCGCCGCTTTAATTTGTTTTTGCGGTTTACATTTGCAGGAATAGCTGATAAGATATATGTGTGAGATTTTGGCTTTCTTTAAGTCTCATAAACAGGAAAATGAAAATGTACAGGAAAACTGAAATAAGGGGACTGAAATATGAGCGTAGCTAATATTCTGTCGATGGCGGGCGGACTCGGTCTGTTCCTATTCGGCATCAGAACGATGGGCGACGGACTCGAAAACGCGGCCGGCGCCAAGCTCAAGAGAATGCTCGAAGTGCTTACCGGAAACCGCTTCCTCGCAGTGCTCGTCGGCTTTGTCGTCACGGCGATAATCCAGTCGTCAACCGCAACGACCGTCATGGTCGTCGGCTTCGTCAATGCTGGCATGATGTCGCTCGCGCAGGCAGTCGGCGTCATAATGGGCGCGAATATCGGTACTACCGTCACATCACTGCTCATCGCGCTGAACTTTTCGAGCGTAGCGGCGGCGTCGGTGCTTGTCGGCGTTATTCTGATGCTCGCGTCGAAAAAGACCGTTGTCAAGAACCTCGGCGCAATATTCACGGGCTTCGGTCTGCTCTTCCTCGGCATCGATATGATGTCCGACTCCATGGCTCCGCTCAGAGAGAGCGCAGGCTTCATGAACTTTATCGTCACCGTCTCGGAGTCGCCTCTGCGCCCGCTGTTCGGTATTATCCTCGGTATAGTCATGACCGCCGTGCTCCAGAGCTCCTCGGCTTCCGTCGGCGTGCTTCAGACTCTCGCCATGCAGGGACTCGTTCCGCTCAAGTTTTCCGTTTTCGTCCTCTTCGGTCAGAATATCGGAACCTGCCTCACGGCGCTCT
>OBKR01002611.1_pt1 | contig 12827 bp, 8 predicted proteins | sample 1518991 | NCBI WGS metagenome assembly OBKR01 (sample SAMEA2452117, study PRJEB22498) | human gut metagenome | biome: human feces; feature: human gut; material: feces | place: Australia | collected 2012
GTACAGGTAAAACTGCTACTCCTGAACAAGCACAGGAAATCCACGCTTTCATCCGTTCAATCGTAGCTGACAAATATGGCAAGGAAATCGCTGACAACACTTCTATCCTTTACGGTGGTAGCTGCAAGCCTTCTAATGCGAAAGAACTGTTCTCTAACCCCGACGTAGACGGTGGACTGATTGGTGGTGCTGCTCTGAAAGTTTCTGACTTCAAGGGTATCATCGATGCGTTCAATGCATAATTATAATTTTTAGGCACGGATGACACGGATGACACGGATTTAAAGACTGTGCGCAGCTAACCGTGAAATCCGTGTAATCCGTGCCTGAAATTAAACTTTTATCGAATGAGAAAACTAGGTTTACTTTTATGGATGCTGGCTTTTACCGCTGTTGGTGCACAGGCGCAGAACATCATCAAGAGTCTGGAGCGTACAGTGCCGGGACAGGGAAAGGTGACGATTCATCAAGACCCTAAGATAGAGGCATTGATAGGCGTGGAACGTCCTTCTATGGGCGAACAGAAAGTGTTGAAGGCAGCCGGATTCAGAATACAGGCGTATGCCGGCAATAATACCCGTGAGGCAAAGAATGATGCTTATCGTGTAGCTTCCCGCATCAAAGAGTATTTCCCCGAACTGACGATTTACACTTCGTTCAATCCTCCCCGCTGGCTCTGTCGTGTGGGTGATTTCCGGAGCATTGAAGAGGCGGACGCGATGATGCGTAAACTCAAGGCAACCGGTGTATTCAAAGAGGTCTCTATCGTCAAAGACCAGATCAATATTCCTTTATAATTGTATCATGTTAGAAAAAGAAGAAATTGTCTCTCCGAATCTGGAGGAGTTGAAAAGTCATTATCACAGTATTATAACTTTGTTGGGTGAAGATGCCGGACGGGAAGGTTTGCTGAAGACCCCCGAGCGTGTTGCCAAGGCTATGCTGAGTCTGACGAAAGGTTATCACATGGACCCTCATGAAGTGTTGCGTTCGGCTAAGTTTCAGGAAGAATACAGTCAGATGGTGATAGTGAAAGACATCGATTTCTTCTCTCTCTGCGAACACCACATGTTGCCGTTCTACGGAAAAGCACACGTGGCATATATCCCTAACGGCTACATCACGGGATTGAGCAAGATTGCCCGGGTAGTCGATATCTTTTCCCATCGCCTGCAAGTGCAGGAACGCATGACGCTGCAAATCAAAGATTGCATCCAGGAAACACTGAACCCATTGGGAGTGATGGTGGTAGTGGAGGCAAAGCATATGTGTATGCAGATGCGCGGCGTGGAAAAACAGAATTCTATTACTACTACTTCAGACTTTACAGGAGCTTTCAATCAGGCCAAGACTCGTGAAGAGTTTATGAATCTGATTCAGCACGGCAGGGTGTAATACGCTTTACAAAATGTGGACGATGTAGTTCCCCACCGATGAGGGCTGCCTCCGGCACCGGGGAAGGAGTGCTTCGGCACCGATGAGGAGGGGGAGCGGCACCGATGAGGAATTTAGCGTAATACAACACGGTCGCCCAGGCGTTTCGCCATCAGACTTTGTACTTCCCGCAATTCATTGTAACGTTGCATCAGCGAATTACATTTCTCATTGTCATGGGCTAATGCCGGATCTTGCAGTGCATAAAGCATGTGCTTTAACTCTTCCGTAACGATCGCATATTTGAAATTGATCATCAGCATCGGGACGAGTTCGTAGAGACGCTCTTCGTCTGTTACGAGTTTCTGTGATTTCGAGTGATATTTACTTAGCTGGTAACGTACATTGATCAGATCCACGCTCAATCTGCTGATGGTCTGGTCGGGATGTGCCAGAAAGTAGCGTTCTGCGATGAATCCGGTATCGTGTATATGCGTAGCGGCTTCTGTCAGAATCTGCCGGTGTAACGGATTATGGAAAGCTAAATCATCTTCTTTCAGGTCATTAATCACGTATTCGATAACGGTTACCGGAACTTCATTTCCTTCCTCGTCAGTAAGGTTGCACATGATCTTTTCACCATAACGGACCACTGCTTGTAAGATCAGTCGCTCGAACTTGTAAAACTCCTGGCCCTCTTTTCCTTCCTGCGGAATAAAAGAGGTATAAGAATCGCTGGAAACAGCTGTATTAGTGGAAGGAGAAACCTCTCCGGGAGGAAATCCTGTTGCGCCTTCTGAAGTGGCAGGCATCGGATCTGCAAAGGATACGATATTACCTTGATCATCATAAACGGGTTCCGGTGGCATTCCGGTACCATAAGGACCTGAGCCGCCGGGATAACCCGGAATACCGGATACATTAGAAGCTTCGGAGCTGCTGTTGGCGGTTGAAGTTGTATTGTTGTAGCTGGGGCGGTTCGCTTTTTCGGCTTGCGCCTCTCTTAACTTGGCCACTTCCGCTACCAGTAACTTTTCTTCGATGCGCAGGTGCTGACTACATTCCTTGATGTAGACATCTCGTATAATGGCTTCCGGTATGACGGAAATACTTCGTACGATATTAGATATCAGTTCCGCTCGTTTGATCGGATCTTTACCCGCATCTTCCATCAGAAGATCCGTCTTGAAGCGGATAAAGTCTTTTTCGTGTTCACGGATGAATGTCTGAAACTCCTCCGAATTATGTTTGCGGGCAAAAGAGTCCGGGTCGTCTCCGTCCGGCAACAGGCATACTTTGATATTCATGCCTTCTTCCAGCAGCATGTCAATCCCTCGGATAGAGGCTTTGATACCTGCTACGTCACCGTCATAGAGTACGGTAATGTTGTTGGTGAAACGATGAATCAGACGAATCTGCCCCGGAGTCAGTGCGGTTCCCGAAGAGGCAACTACGTTTTCTATGCCCGATTGGTGCATAGAGATAACGTCCGTGTATCCCTCGACCAGGAAACATCTGTCTTGCTTGACAATAGCCTGTTTGGCAAAATAGATTCCGTATAGCTCGTTACTCTTGTGGTAGATTTCTGATTCGGGAGAGTTGACGTATTTTACTTTCACCCCTTTGGTGGCAGTACTTAATACACGTCCGCCGAATGCGACCACTTTCCCCGAGAGCGTATGAACAGGGAAAATCACACGTCCCCAGAAGCGGTCACGAAGACGATGGTCGTCCGTCTCGTAGCAGATTCCCGTTTTCACCAGGAATTCTTTCTTGTAGCCTTTGCGCAATGCTTCTTGTGACATGGCATCGTGGCTTTCCGTACAGTAGCCTAACTGGAATTTTTCGATGATGTCATCACGGAATCCACGCTGGCGGAAATAAGCCAAACCGATGCTGCGACCGTCTACATGATTCTTTAAGATATTCTGGAAGTAATCACGGGCGAAGTTATTGACAATGAACATACTTTCACGCGTTGTCTGCGCTTGTTTCTCTTCATTGGTCAGTTCCCGTTCTTTGATTTCGATGTTGTATTTCTTGGCAAGATATTTCAGTGCCTCGTAATACGACATCTGTTCGTGCTCCATGATGAAGTGGACTGAGTTTCCACCTTTGCCGCAGCTGAAACATTTACAAAGTCCTTTGGCTGGAGAGACACTGAATGACGGAGTCTTTTCGTTGTGGAACGGGCACAGACCTACATAATTCACTCCGCGTTTGCGCAGCGTGACAAACTCAGATACTACATCTACAATCTGTGCGGCATCTAAAATACGGTCTATGGTGGTTTGATCTATCATTCTTCTTTTCTCCTGTCATTCCGTTTTTGCGGATACAAAGGTACATATAAAAAAATCCCCTGCAAAGAACTTTTTTGCAGGGGATCGTTAAATCTTATCTAATGCGGGATCGATCCGAAACCCCGGTTGTTTTCAGTTTGTTTCTTTCTGTACGGAAAAGAATATATTTAGGCACGGATGACACGGATTTCACGGTTTTAGTGCTATGATTACGTAAAACAACCGTGAAATCCGTGTCATCCGTGCCTAATCCTTAATTTATAATTTAGTTCATTTCGGTACAGTATGGAGCTCAAACAGGCTTTTCGGACTGCCCCCTAATGTGTGTCCGATATAAGAATTAACCTATGAGGGCATAGAAATGAAGAATGATGGATGAAGAATTACTTTGCAGCGTGATAGCGCAGCTAATTCTTCATTCATCATTCTTCATTCTTCATTCAAAGGGCTTATTTGATCTTTTCCCGAATTTTCGTAAGATAGGCTTTCATGCCATCCGCGTCTTTCTTTTCGATGATTTCGAGAAGATTTTTCAACTCCGTCCGGATATTGGTTACTTGTCCCGGGGTGCGTGGGTTGAACAGGATTTCCTGAAGGAGGTAATCATCTTCGCTCAGTAGTCCTTTTGCGATAGCCATATGCTTCTTGAAAGTAGTTCCTGGAGCTTCCTGATGCTTCATCACTGCAGCAAAAACGAAAGTCGAAACGAACGGAATGGAGAGCGAGTATGCTACCGTTTCATCATGTTCGTCGAACGTGTATTCGAAGATATTCAGGCGTAGCGTCTGGTAGAGATCTTTGAAGAAAATCTTTCCCAAGTGGTCTCCTTCACTGATGATAATTGCGTTCTCGCTGCTCAGATTGCTGAGGCTGGCAAATGTCGGACCGAACATCGGGTGACTGGAGACATACCGGAATCCGCTTTCTTCGTAGAACTTCTTCAGTCCTGTCTTTACGGAAGCGATGTCACTGATGATACAGTCTTTGGGAAGCACAGGCAATACTTTGCGGAAGGCGTCCAGCGTATACTTTACTGTAGCGGCATTGATAACCAGTTCCGGTTCGAAGTCCTTGATCTCTTCCAATGTGGTGAAGCGATAGGTATTATACACGAAACGCAACTGGTGCGGGTTGACATCGAACACGGCTGTCTCATGCTGAAAGCTCAGTATATCAGTAAAGAAGGAGCCCATCTTGCCGGCTCCGAGGATTAATATTCTCATATCTATTATTTATTGGAGAGTTTTGAGTTACTATTGACTTTCTGGTCGGCCTCAGTTTATTTGTTAGTTTCCATTTGATTCTTGATTTCTCTTTCGCTTTTTATTTATTGATAATCTCGATCTGTTGGCGGACAGACTCTTCGTGGATTGCTTCGAAGATAAGCTTCATAAAGTCTGCGCTCATACCACATTGTTCTCCTTGCGCACCGCGTTTCTCCAGAATTTCATTGTAGCGTCCGGCTTGAAGAACGGTGATTCCATGTTCTTTCTTATAAGTACCGATTTCACGTGCTACGCGCATTCTTTTTGCCAGTTCCTGAATAATGTTGTCGTCACATTCGTCGATTTGCTTACGCAACTGAGTCAGACTTTCTGTGGTCTGGGTTTCTGTACGGATCACCAGTAAATTGAGAATGTAGTCGAGTACATCCGGAGTTACCTGCTGAGAAGCATCGCTCCATGCACAGTCCGGATTACAGTGGCTTTCTACGATCAGACCGTCGAAGTTGAGGTCCATTGCCTGTTGGCAGAGCGGGGCAATCAGTTCGCGTTTTCCTCCGATGTGGCTCGGGTCGCAGAAAATCGGCAGATTAGGCAGACGGCGGCGCAGTTCGATAGGAATGTGCCATTGCGGAAGGTTGCGGTATATCTTTTTGTCGTAGCTGCTGAAACCACGGTGGATAGCTCCCAGACGTTTCAGACCTGCATTGTTGATGCGCTCCAGTGCGCCGATCCATAATTCCAGGTCAGGGTTTACCGGGTTCTTTACCAATACGGGGATATCAACGCCTTTCAATGCATCGGCTATTTCCTGCACGGCGAAAGGATTGGCTGTGGTACGTGCACCCACCCAAAGGATATCGATTCCGGCTTTCAGACATTCGTAAACGTGTTTGGCAGTCGCTACTTCGGTAGAAACATACATACCTGTTTCTTTCTTTACTTCCTTCAGCCAGGCAAGTCCTTCTACACCGATTCCTTCGAAACCTCCCGGTTTGGTACGTGGTTTCCAGATGCCGGCGCGGTATATCTTTTGTCCTTTAGCTGCCAGCTGTTTGGCGGTGTCCATTACTTGCTCTTCAGTTTCTGCGCTGCACGGACCGGCAATAACAATCGGTCTTTTAGCTTCAATACCTGGTAATAAAATTGATTCGAGTTCCATATTCTTATTGTTTTTATTTTATTCTTGTTCTTATTCTTTGGGACAGCCGTTTGTCAGGTCTGCCTTTTGAGTTATTCTAATCGGTCTTTTTTAAGAAAGTTTCTTGATTCTTTCTAATGCCTCCGCTAACTTGGCATCTTTGCAGCAAAGAGAAATACGGATGTATCTTGCTCCGTTGCTGCCAAAGATAAATCCCGGAGTGATGAAGACTCTTGCTTCATGCAATACTTTTTCAGTCAGTTCCTCTACGTCTTTGCAGGAAGCGGGAATCTTTCCCCAAAGGAACATTCCCACTTGGTTTTCATCGTAGGTACACCCCAGCGTTTTCATTATTTCACCGGCCAGATGGCGGCGGCCACGATAGTTGTGGTTGTTGCCTTCGTACCAGTCCGCTTCGGCTTCCAGAGCTGTGGCAGCTGCCAGTTGCATGGCACGGAACATTCCGCTGTCGATATTGCTTTTTACTTTCAGTATCCATTGTACGAATTCTGCATTCGATGCCAACATTCCGATACGCCATCCCGGCATGTTGTGGCTTTTGCTCATGGAATTGAATTCTATGCAGCATTCTTTGGCTCCCGGTACACTGAGAATACTGATCGGCTTTTCGTTCAGGATAAAGCTGTACGGGTTGTCATTCACGATGACGATATTCTTGCGGCGTGCGAAGTCTACCAGACGTTCGTAGAGTTCCGGAGTGGCGTTGGCTCCTGTCGGCATATTCGGATAGTTGGTCCACATTAGTTTCACGCGGCTCAGGTCCATCTTTTCCAATGCTTCAAAGTCGGGCATCCATCCATCCTCTTCTTTCAGGTCATAGCTGATCACTTCCGCACCGAGTATTTTACTCAGTGAAGTATAAGTAGGGTATCCCGGATTGGGTACCAATACCTGTTCACCCGGATTAACGAAAGCCAGTGTGACATGAAGGATACCTTCTTTAGAACCAATCAGTGGCTGTATTTCCGTATTCGGGTTCAGTTCTACTCCATACCAGCGTTGATACCAGGCTGCGAAACCTTTCCGAAGTTCCGGTATGCCCACATACGGTTGGTAGCCATGTCCGTTGGGATCGTGTGCATTGTTGCACAATGTTTCGATTGTTTCTTTGGAAGGAGGCATATCAGGACTTCCGATACCCAGACTGATAACGTCCTTTCCTTCTGCATTCATTTGTGCTACCTCTTTCAGTTTCTTCGAGAAGTAGTATTCGCTGACACTTGCCAATCTTTCGGCAGGAGCGATTTTATACGTTTGACTTTCCTTCTGCATATTCGCCTAATATTTTAAGTTCTTTGGTTAATGGAGTAATTGCTGCAATAGATTGTTTATATCTCAGATAATCATTGAAAGACACGTCAACGTAAAATTGATATTCCCATTCCCGTCCGATGATCGGCAGGGATTGTATCTTTGTCAGATTGATGTTGTAGAACGAAAGAATGGATAATACTTGTGACAGGCTTCCTTCTGTGTGTGGCAATGTGAATACCATGCTTGCTTTATTGGTCGCTTTTGCGTGATGCTGGCGAAGTTCGTCTACCTGCCATGGATCGGCAACTACCAGAAAACGGGTGAAGTTGTGTTTATTGGTTTCGATGCCTTCTTGCAGCACTTTCATTCCATACCGTTCTGCCGCAGCTTTTGAACAGATAGCTGCATGCCCTTTCAGGTTTTCTTTCTTGATGATTTCCGCGCTGCGTGCCGTATCTTCTCCTTCCACTACTTTGAGTTGCGGATGCTGATTCAGAAAATCACGGCATTGCATCAGGGCGATAGGGTGGGAGTTGACTTCTGTCAGGTCTTCCCAGTTTTCTTCGGGCAGACAGACGAAGCTATGTGAGATGCGCAGCTTGTATTCACCGATAATCTGTGTGCCGCTTTGTCTCAACAATTCATTGTTGTGCAACAAACTTCCCGCAATCGTATTCTCGATGGCTAGCATTCCGATAACCTGGCTGTCTTTCCGTATCGAAGTAAACACATCTTCGAAGTTGGCACAACAGATTAACTCTATTTCTTCTCCCTCGAAGTACTTGTGTGCGGCGATATCATGATATGAGCCGAGTGTTCCTTGAATTGCTATCTTTTTCATTGTTCTAAATATATTATATAAAAAAATCCCGCGTCCATATTGGAGCGGGATTCATATGATTGATTTCTCTATTCAGTCCTTAAGCATCACTGTCACTTGATACATACAAACTCCCGCTCTACTTTGTTGCTAAAGTAAAAGTAAAAAAAGAAGTAATATGCATAAGTAAATGATTTCATTAGAATCTATCTTTTTTGCTTTGGTTTTTAATTCTGGGGCAAAAGTAATAATTTTCTGTTAGATGCAAACAAAAAACGATACTTTTTTTGTTTTCTTGCCTAAAATAGATGAAAAGGATACTTAAAAGATGCCGGGAAGTGCTTCAGGCTTTGGTCCCAGGTTCTTGAATTCTCCGTTCAGACCAGCTTCCTCTTTCGGATTCAATTCCAGAGATTTCTTCATGTCCTCTACCGAACCGTCCTTATCACCATTCAGTAATTTAGCACGTCCGCGTTCTTTGTAGGCTTCCGCAAAGTTCGGATTCAGCTCGATGGCTTCATCAAACAGGCCGATGGCTTCCGTCAGTTTTTTCTGGTTGATATAAAGTTGCCCTAAATAAAGGTATGCCTGTTCGTTGAACGGGTTTATTTCCGTCACCAGTTTGTAATCTTCTTCTGCCTCTTCGTCCTTGCCGTCTGCTTCTTTCACTTTTCCGCGCAGGAGCATGGCTGTCTCTTCTTCCGGATTTTGGGCGAGCACAGCATCTATATCTTCCATCATATCTTTATACTGTTTCAGGTTCATCAAAGCTTCCGCACGTAATAGGCGAGCTTCAATGAAATCATCTTTCAAAGTGATTGCTTTGGTGAGATGGGCAATAGTCATCAGGTCGTCATCCTGTCCCTTACGGGCTTTCCCTAATAGATAATGAGCCACGGCATTTCCTTCTTCGATGGCAATCGCTTTATTGGCAGCTTCTTCCATAGCCTGATAATCTTCCTGGATGAAGCATACATTGGCCAGTGTCAGGAAAGTGCTTGTGACGTCAGGTTCCATAGCAGCCATCTTTTCCAATAGCTCGCGGGCCTTTGCCGTTTCCCCCATCTGGATATAGAGTTGGCTAAGATAGCCCATTGTTTCAAACTCTTCCTTGATGGCAAGAGCTTCAATAAAACATTTTACTGCATAATCCGGACGTCCCATGCGTTGCGCACGTAAACCGTCGTATTTGAAAATCTCGAAATTTTTCTGATCGTTTTTCTGTTTTTCACTTTCCGGAGTTTCCGACTTACCGGAGAAGAAAGATTTAAAAAAGTTCGGCATGGTGTGTTATTTTTGAGTTACTTTGCAAAGGTAGTAACTTATTTTGAAATATGTATCATTCCATCCTGCATCTTCCATTCACCTTCCTCCAATAAATATTGGATGACTTCGCTGATGCTCTCTTTTTCCGCTTCTATCTTATCGGCTATTTCTACTGGTGTCAGCGGTTTCTGGGTGAGTAATTCTGATATTTTCTTTTTCAGTTCCTCGAAATCGAAAGAATTCTCGGTCAGGGCATCGGTTGCACGGTGACTAAGACAAACATCGCATTGTCCGCAGTTGTGCTCGTTCTTCTCTCCGAAGTAACGGAGCAGCATCCGGCTCCGGCACACATTCTCCGAAGTGACATACTCTTCCATCGCTTTGATGCGGGCTTCATACCGGGCTTTGCGTTCTTCGTAGACGGAAGGAGGAATATGCACAAAACGAAGTTCCTGCCGTTCGCGGGTGTATATAATATAAGGTGTCTTTTTGTGCGGAATGTAATCCACGATACGACGTTTGGTAAGCGTGACCAGTATATTATAAATTTGTTCGCGGGTCAGTCCGGTACGTATGGACAGGGTTGCTTCGCTGATATAGGCATAGTCGGTGAATACTCCGGTGTAAGAGCGGAGAATCGTCTGTATCAGTGCTTCGGCTTCCGTTCCCATTTCTCGCAATTTGTATAGTTCGTCCCGGCGAATCGTGAAAAGAATACGAGAGGCATTATCCTGTTCGTCCGTATATTCCAGATAGCCGGCTTGAGTCAATATTTTCAGTGCACTGTCCACCGGAACCGGGAAGTATTTGAACTTCCGGCAAAACTCTTCCAGATTAAACTCGCGGACACATTGGAAACCGTCGCCCATTGCCATCTGATAGTAATACTGCAAATGTTCGTAGACATTGAGAATATACTCCTTGTCGGGGAAAGTATCCACAACGCGCCTGTGCAGCGTCGTTCTGTCCGTTTTGCTGTATAAGATTACAGCATACGCTTTTTCACCATCCCTTCCTGCACGACCGGCCTCCTGGAAATAAGCTTCGAGAGAGTCGGGGAGATCGAGATGCAATACGATACGCACGTCGGGTTTATCAATCCCCATTCCAAAGGCGTTTGTAGCTACCATTACACGAACTTCTCCGCTTTGCCAGCGTTTTTGTCTGAGGTCTTTTACGGCATTATCCAGTCCGGCGTGATAGAAGTCGGCGGTAATATCTTCGTTTACCAGTAACTCGGTGATTTCCTTGGTGCGCCGTCTGTTGCGGGCATAGATAATGGCGCTGCCGGGTATCTTTCGTAAGATATGCAACAGCTCTTGAGTTTTGTTATCCGTTTGCCGGACGATATACGCCAGGTTTTTCCGTTCGAAGCTCATGCGGAAAACATTCTCTTCACGGAAATCCAGGCGAGCTTGAATATCCTTCACTACTTCCGGAGTGGCGGTCGCCGTAAGTGCCAGTACCGGAATTCCCGGTAGCAATGTCCGTATTTCGGCAATTTTTAGGTAAGCAGGACGGAAGTCATATCCCCATTGTGAGATACAGTGACTTTCGTCGACCGTAATCATGGAGACTTTCATAGATCGCAGTTTGGTACGGAATATGTCCGTGTCCAGACGTTCCGGAGAAATATAGAGGAATTTATAATTACCGAAGATGCAATTCTCAAGAGCAGTGAGAATCTCCTGCCGTGTCATGCCTGAATAGATGGCAAGCGCCTTGATGCCGCGTTTACGTAGGTTTTGCACCTGATCTTTCATCAGGGCGATGAGAGGAGTAATGACAATGCAAATCCCTTCCTGGGCGAGAGCAGGCACTTGAAAAGTGATGGACTTACCGCCTCCGGTCGGCATAAGTCCCAGTGTATCTTTGCCTTCGCCGATACTGGTGATGATCTCCTCCTGCAAGTCGCGGAAGGAGTCATATCCCCAATATTGCTTTAATATCTCCTGATACTTATTCAATCGGCTTTATATCCTCGATTTGAAGTTGTACTTCACCACGCTTGTGCGTGTTTTCTTCAATGGTGTAACAGATGTCGAACGAGCGTTTCGTTTTGATATAACGTACGTGTGAGCTCTGTCCGAACGCGATACCGTTCATTACATTATTCGATTTATTATCGACCAGTTCGAGTTTGATATGTTCCTGATCGCGTCCCACCACTTTACTTGTTCCGTAATCATAAACATGATGAGTGCAGAAAATAGGTTTCGTGTTATCAGGACCGAAAGGATTAAACTTTTTCAGGTCGCTGAAGAACTTGGATGAAATATCCCTGAAATCTATTTCAGCATCAATCTCGATAACGGCACTGGTTTGTTCCGGTAAGATATGCTGTGAAACGTATTCTTCGAATCGTTTGGTAAAGGCATTCACGTTTTCCACTTTCATCGACAGTCCGGCGGCGTATGTATGTCCCCCGAAGTTTTCCAGCAGGTCGCGGCAATGCTCGATTGCTTTATATACGTCAAAGCCGGAAACTGAACGTGCGGAGCCTGTTGCCATATCATCCGTCCGGGTCAGTACCACGGCAGGGCGGTAGTACACTTCTGTCAGACGGGAAGCTACGATACCAATCACTCCTTTGTGCCATTCTTCGTTGTAGAGCACGATGGAGCGGCGATCGGCTAATCCTTCCAGATTGGCAACGATGTTGTTTGCCTCTTCCGTCATACTCTTGTCGAGGTCTTTCCGGGTTTCGTTGTATTGGTTGATTTGTCCGGCTTTCTCAAGCGCTATCGAGAAATCTTTTTCCGTCAGCAGGTCTACGGCTTCTTTTCCGTTTTGAATACGTCCTGATGCATTGATGCGCGGTCCGATTTTAAACACAATATCGCTGACGGTGATTTCCTTTTCAGAAAGTCCGCATACGTCGATAATAGCCTTCATACCAATGCTCGGGTTACTGTTCAGTTGCTTCAGACCGTGGTAGGCGAGGATACGGTTTTCACCCATAATCGGAACGATGTCCGATGCAATACTCACAGCTACAATATCCAGCAAAGGAATCAGGTGGTGGAACTCGATACCATTACTGATAGCGAATGCCTGCATAAACTTGAAGCCGACTCCACAACCGGAAAGGTGAGTGTACGGATACGTATTGTCCAGGCGTTTGGCGTTCAGAATAGCTACGGCAGGCGGAAGCACATCATCCGGTACATGATGATCGCAGATGATGAAATCAATCCCTTTCTCTTTGGCATAAGTGATTTCCTCTACTGCTTTAATTCCACAATCGAGTACAATAATCAGTCCTACACCGGTTTCTGCGGCATAGTCCACTCCTTTTTTAGAAATGCCATACCCTTCATTGTATCGGTCGGGTATGTAATAATCAAGGTTCGAATAGAACTGTTGAATAAACTTGTAGACCAATGCTACGGCAGTAGTACCGTCTACGTCATAATCTCCATAAA
>OBKR01002616.1_pt1 | contig 12810 bp, 17 predicted proteins | sample 1518991 | NCBI WGS metagenome assembly OBKR01 (sample SAMEA2452117, study PRJEB22498) | human gut metagenome | biome: human feces; feature: human gut; material: feces | place: Australia | collected 2012
ATGCGTACACAATCCCACGACGTATTCTTCGGGCGACGCGGGGGTAATGCGACACACTGCCGAAGAGCTTGACAACGTGAAGTCTGCTATCATAGCGGCGTACTCCGGCAGAGTAAAGTCAAGGGATGCAATATCGGCTCTTATGGACCGCGACATCTGGCTTGACGCTGAAAAAGCTCTCGAATACGGTCTTATCGACAGGATCGAGGAAGCGAGGGGGCACATTATAAACTCCGCGGGGCGCGACATATTCCCGACAGAGAAAATGATTGCGGATTACCGCGAAGCAAAGAATTCACGCACATCACTGGCGAAAGAAAAAGCAAAAATCGAAATTTTCACGATTTGAAAGGAGAAAACATGGATTATTTTACCAAAATCAGCGAGCTTAACGCGAAGAAGGCGGGGCTTATCGAAAAGGCGAACGCTCTCATAGACAAGGGGGAACTCGGCGGGGAGCTTGAAGACGTCAAAAACGAGATAAAAAGCACTCAGGGTGAGATAGAAAAGGTATCGGAAATTGCCGCGCTCTCCGAAAAAACCGCGAAGAAGACCGAAAACAAGCAGGGCAGCCGTCCTTTTACAACTCTCGGAGAACAGCTCACCGCGATACGCAACGCCGCAAAGGGTCAGGTTGACGAAAGACTGTATGCCGTAAACAACGACGTAAAGGGTGCGAACCGACAGAAAGGCGCTGACGGCGGATATGCTCTTCAGGAGGATTTTGCGGCGTCTATCCTTGAGTCGGCAGCGTCAAGCGGTGAAATTCTCTCCCGCGTCACAAGCTACACTGTAGGAGAGGGTTCTTCTTCTGTTCGCTGGCTGAGAGTGGACGAGGACGACATTACTTCATCCGTTTGCGGCGGCGTGAGAATGTACTGGGCAGCTGAAGGCTACGGCGTCGGTGCGTCAAAGCCTAAGTTCGCAGAGACAAAGCTCGATCTCGAGAAGATGATGGGATATGCCTATGCAACGGACGAGCTTCTCTCCGACAGCGTATTCATGTCTTCGTTCTTCGGTCGTTCTTTCACACTCGCGGCGAAGAGGCTTCTTGAGGACTCCATTATATCCGGAGACGGCGTAGGAAAACCGCTCGGAATACTCTCTTCTCCCGCGCTTGTTACGGTTTCGAAGGAGAGCGAACAGTCTTCCGGCACTATCACCACCGAGAACATACTGAAGATGTGGCAGAGAAGCCTTTACGACTCACGCAAGAGGACAGTATGGCTCGCTCATCCCGACACGGAAGAACAGCTTCAGAAGCTGAAATTCACCGACGGCAGTTCCCTGTGGCTTCCCGAGGGCGGTCTTGCGGATTCACCGAACCAGAGAATACTCAGCAGACCCGTCATTTACACCGACAACTGCTCATCTCTCGGCTCGGCGGGCGACATTATTCTCGCAAACCTCGAAGACTACACCGTCATTAAGAAAGGCACGGCACGTCAGAACTGGTCTATGCACGTGGAATTTCTCACCGACCAGATGTGTTTCCGCATGATTTTACGCGTGAACGGTGCGCCCATGGTAAACAAGCCGCTCAAAATCAAGAACAGCACTCTCACACGCTCGCCGTTTGTAACGCTTGCCAAGAGAGCATAACAGGAGGACAATATGCACGAGCTTAACGAAAAAGTTGAAATTATAAATGCTATATATCCCGTAAGTCAGAGTGCCGGCGGGAATGCTGCGTCCGATGCGGCAGATCTCTCGCGATACGACGGAATTTTGTTCTCCCTCGCCTGCGGTACGGTTGAAAGCGGCAAGAAGGTTGTACTCACCGCGGAAGAAAGCGACGACGAGAGCATGACAAGTGCGGCGGAAATCAGCTCCGTAGAGATTGTCGGGGACGGCTCAACAGCTAAGAACTCCGCTTGTCTCTATATTGCCGCCGAAGCTGTCCGCAAGAGATACGTCCGCGTGAAGGTAAGCAACACCTCCGCGTCTGCCGCCGTTTTGCTCTCCGTTGTGGGTGCGGCGGAAAGTGCGAGATATCCTATTCGGTAATGGTCAGTCTCAAGGGATTTCTTGACTACGGGCGCATTTTTCCCGATGCTGCCGAAGAAGACGGGGAGAGTGCTGTGGCGGAATTATGTCTTCGAGCCGCGCGGGATCATGCACGGGAGAGCGGTATTCCGGTTGATTTACTCGAAGAGAGGGACAACGCGAAATACGAGCTTTACATATACGCGCTTGCTTTGCATTATTTTGACAACCGCGGTTTTCTCTCGTCCACACAGGCTTACGCGGCTGACGAATACACTAAACGCATGATGACGCGCATGAGAAAGGAGCTTGAATCGGAGGGATATGGCAGTAAATAATGCGGGAGACCTCAGGGAGAGGATTCACATAGAATATCCCGAAACCGTATGTGTTGCCGGAGAGGACATAACAAGCTGGAAAGACCTCTTCGGCGCGGGAATTCCGGCAAAGGTAAGACGGAGGTACATTCGATATGACGACGACCGCGGTGAGGGGAGAGTATTTTCTCCGAAGGTCATGACGGTGACTGTACGGTACACGCGGAAAATCACTTCACTTTGCCGTATAAGAATGCGCGGGGAGGTATGGTACATTGTGAACTCTCCCGAGAGGTCTGTAGGCGGTGGATGGCTCACCTTTACCGTCGAGAAGAGGGAGGGTGCGATGTGAGTGTATGCTGCGGTTCCGTATGTTACGGCGGAGAGTTTGAATTTAAAACCGCGCTTGTCTCCGCTCTCTCGGGTATAGCGCCGATAGTGCGTGAGGGTGTCTACACAGGCGAGGACGCGGAGAAATACATTACCTTTGTCACCTCATCACGCGGAACGTACTACTCGAACGACGCTCCAACGCTCATTACAGTGCGGCTGACTCTCACTCTCTGGGCGCGGCACGGATGTACTGTTAAAGATGAGCGGGAGGAAATATGCAAAGCGTTAGTAAAGCTCGGAGGGACATACCCTAACGTAATATCTTCCGTATCGGACGGATGGGGGCAATATGTTTACGAAAGCGAATTTTTAGGAAGGGTAACGGAGGTATAAATGGCAAGGATAGCAGGTGTTACATCAGGCGGCAAAGATTATTTCAGGGACGATTTACCTGTAGGACTTATTGACGAGCTGCTCACCGCCGAAGCCGACGTAATAGAGCCGCTTATCCGTGAGAACGCGAAGAAGATGCTCTCGGGTCCTTATTCGACGGGGCTTAGTGAAAAGTCTCTCGCTCGAAAGCCGCCGGGATACGGTAAGGACAAGTCGCGTCAGCTCGTTTTGGTATGGCGCGGGACACGTTGGGAATTTATCAAAAACGGCAAAGCGGTACGCCGAAAAGAGATAAGAAACGCGGAGGTTGCTTTTCTGAACGAATACGGCACGAGGAACAATCCGCCGCGACCTTTTATCTCGGACGGCATAGACCGCGGGGAAAAATCTGCATTTGACAATGCGGAGGTAATATTCCGCTCCTGGCAGGAGAAAAACATTTAGAAAAAGACAAGGAGAAAACAAGATGGCAGCAAGTGAAGCTATCACAAAAATGAATCAGGTCAGAAAAACTCAGATGGGTGCGACAAAGCCCTACTATGCGAAAATCACCGCAGAAACCGCCGGATCTCTTCCGACATACGGAACTCCGACGGATTTCTCGGAATTTGTCAAGGTCACGGAGAACTTAAACAAGGCGGAGACTCAATACTACTCCAACGACGCCATGAGCGAGAACGTATCAAGCGTAAAATACTGCGAGCTGACATACGACAACAAGGGTGTGCCGAACTCCGTATCCGCCGACATTTTCGGAGTAACGCTTGACGCGGAGAGCGGGGAGATGACATACGGCGGGGACGACACACCTCCGTTCATAGGCTTCGGCTTCTACCGCACTCTCATTGACAAAGGCGAGGTATTCTACGAGGGTGTATTTTATCCTAAGGTGAAGGCGTCTCTCGGAAACAGCACATACGAGACGAAGGGGGACGGCATCACGCTCTCCGGCGACTCCGTAACTATGCTCGCGTACATATGCTCCGACTCCGCTAAGACATGGAAGAAGACCGAAATGTTTGCGACCTCTTCCGAGGCTGAGGCGTGTGTCAAGAAGAAGCTCGGCGTGACGGCATGAAGTACGGAAGCACATACACTCTGAACGGGCGGGAATACAGGCTTCTCTACACGGCTGACGCTTATTTTGACATAAACGAGGCTATGGGGGAGGACTTCATGGACAAGCTCGTCTCCGCGGGGCGTGAGTCATATGAGACTGCTCTCGGCTGTTTTATAATTCTTCAGCGCGAGGGGGAGCTTGCCAGACGTTACATGGGATATGACGCGGAGGACATCGTAACGGAGGGGGAGCTTAGGCGGACTATTTTACCCGGCGACATAATCGGGATAAAAAACGCGGTGCTCGAAGCGATATACTCGGGGCTGAAGATAGAGTGCACGAAAGAAGACGGTCCCATTGACGCGGGGCTTGCGGAATATGAAAAAAAAAACTCAATCCGCGAAAAGCCCATGACGCGTGAGGAATTTCTGTCGCTCTGCACGAGGTGCGGGGTATCATGGCGCGACGCTTTACACGAGAGGGTAGGCATGATATTTGAGATTTACCTCGGACGGAGAGGAGGGGGAGAATAATGGCGTCGAGAAACATCACCACTGTATTCACGGTCAAGGGAGAAAACGAATACAAGAAGAAAATCAGCGACATAAACCGCTCGCTCAAGACCATGCGCAGTGAGATGAAGCTGACGGACAAGGCTTTTGCGGGGAACGACGAGTCTCTTGAAGCTCTCGGGCAGAAGTACGACATACTGAAGCGGACTTACGAGACGCAGCAGAAGAAAGTCGAAGAGATAGAAAGTGCGCTGAAATACTCGGAGGACGCTCTTGCCGGATTTGTCAGCCGCGGAGAAGATCTCACAAGTCAGCTCGCCTCTCTCTCGGACAAGATTAACTCGATAAAGAACTCTGGGGAAGACTCTCTCGGGAGATGGAAGAGCTGCTGAAGCAGAAGGAGACGCTTGAGCGGAATCTGAAGGGCAACACGGAGTCGGAAGAAAAATTCCGTATGTTCTCGGACAACTGGCAGACGCAGCTTAACAATGCGAAATCGGATCTGCTTGACACTAAGCGCGCTCTTGACGACACCTCCGATTCCCTGGACGAAGCCCGAAAAAAGGCTGACGAATTCGGAGACGGAGCGGAAGGCGCGGGAGAGGACGCCGAAAAGATGGCGGAGAAGACGAACGCTTCTCTCGAAACCATTGCTACAATGGCGGCGACTCTCGGACTTGAGAAGATATTTTCGGGGATTAGCAGTGAGATAAAGTCCTGTCTTGACGCTTCAACCGAATTTGAAACGGCATTCACGGGAGTTTACAAGACGGTAGACGGCACTACGGAACAGTTTGAAGACATTAAAGCCGGCATAAAGGATCTGGCGCGTGAGATACCGGTCAGCACCACGGAAATAGCGGGAGTGGCGGAGAGTGCGGGTCAGCTCGGCATTTCAGCGGAGAACATTTTAGCCTTCACGGAAGTCATGATAAAGCTCGGCACCGCTACGAATCTATCTTCCGTCGAAGGTGCGTCCGCTCTCGCTAAATTTGCGAACATCACGAAAATGTCGTCGGATGACTACGGACGGCTCGGCTCAACCATAGTAGACCTCGGAAACCACTTTGCAACGACGGAGCGCGACATTGTTGAGATGGCTACCCGTCTGGCTTCGACCGGTGCTGTTCTGGGGCTCAGCGAAGCGCAGATTTTAGCTATTGCGACCGCTCTTTCCTCTGTCGGAATCGAAGCGGAGGCGGGCGGTTCTGCGTTCTCGAAGCTGCTCAAAAATGTAGCTGTCGGGATATCCTAAGATACCGAACATTCTTGAAGAAAGCGGACTCACCATCGAGGAGCTGAAAAAGTTAGCTCTCGAAGGCGGTGCGGACTTCAAAGCTGTTGCAAATCCTCTCGGGTACTCGACCAAACAGCTCCACGACATTGTTGACGGCTACACGATGCTCGAAAACATGGGTGAGCTTACCGGAAGGACGGCGGATCAGTTTGTTAATGCATGGAAATCCGCGCCGCTTGAAGCTCTGAACGATTTTATAAACGCGCTCGGTCAGGTCGACGAAAACGACGGAGGGGCTATACAGATACTTGAAGACCTCGGGATAAAAGAGGTGCGTATGTCTAACGCCACTCTGTCTCTTGCGTCCTCGAACAACATACTCACACGTACTCTGAATGCGGCTGAGGAAGCGTGGGACTCGAACACTGCGCTCAACGAAGAGGCTTCCCGTGCGTATTCCACCACTGCGTCGAAAGAGCAGCTGCTGAAAAACAACACTGAGCAGCTAAAGCAGGCTATAGGAGACGACTTTATCACCACGCTGTCTCCTGCGCTTGACGTGCTTACTTCTCTTGCAGGCAGTGTGACGGACGCAGCTGAAGACTCTCCCGCGCTGTCCTCGTCTCTTGCGGGAATCGGAAGCGGGCTTGGCACTATTGCAGGTGCGGCATCTGCTGCGGGAGTGATTAAGGCTATTGCGTCCGGCATAAAGCTCATCGGAGACGGTGCGGCTTCTGCTGTTACGGGGACGGGCATTTTCGCGGGGCTGATTGCGGCGGCTTACACCTATCACGAGAACGTGACGAAGCTGCCGGAGGAGACGCAGAACCTTATCTCATCAAGTGAGCGGATTATTGAGTCTATTTCTTCCGCGAAAGATGCATATCAGGACGCCGGAAACAACGCGGAGATTATGCAGGACAAGGTGGGCAAGCTCACCGAGAAGTTATTTGAGCTTTCCGACAAGATGCAGAAAACTCCGGCGGACGAGGCTATTATAAAGGACTGTGTGGACAGGCTAAACTCTTATCTTCCGGGGCTTGGGCTTACGTGGGACAGTGTTACCGGCTCTATCAATCTCTCGCGTGACGCTATTTACGAGTTTGCCGAAGCGGCGGGAGAGATGGACAAGCTGGAGCGTATACGGGACTACATGAGCGAGCTGTCCGGAAAGAAGCTTGATCTTGAGATAAACAGCGGACTGCTTGAAAACGAGCTGAAGGACGCGGAGGACGCTCTCAGAGAAGCACAGGATGCTCTCGAAGGTGCAAACTCACGCGGAATGCTTTATAACCTCATGGCAAATTTCAATCCCAACGTGAAATCGGTAAACGATTACTCAAACGAAGTGGACGCGGCTATGCGGAGGGTCAGTGAGCTTCGTGACCAACTCAAAGAAAACAAGATAACCGAGGAAGAAGCGGAGCGTGAGCTTGAGTCGATAAAGCAGCTCTACAACACGGAAACCGTTGAATACTACACGTCGAAGCTTGCGGATCTGAATTCGGAGCTGAGTGATTTACGTTCAGTTTACGGGGAGCTTGCCGAGGTTGAGGGGCTTTCAATAAACTCATGGCAGATGACGGACAAGGATTTTGAAAGCGCTATATCCGGAATCAGCGAGGAGACAAAGAAAAAGCTGCTTGAACTCAGAGATGAGTTAAAAAATCTGGCGGCGGTGCTGAACGACACGAAGGCTGAGGCGGAGAGGGCGTACAAGAGCGGTGCGGAAGTCGGTTCATCCTACGGACAGGGACTTGTTGACGGGGCTGAGAGAAGCACAAAGCAGCTGAAGCAGGTATCGCACAATCTCCACAGTGTCCTTGAGGAAGAAGGCAAGGAGACGCTTGACATTCACTCTCCGTCGCGCAAGGCTCGTGAACTCGGTGAATACTGGGGAGAGGGTCTTATACTCGGCTTAAAGGACAGGTATGTAGCGGTAAAAACTGCGTCAGATGAGCTATCCGGCGGAATACTCGCGGGAATGGCACGGAATGCGTTATCGGGGATATCGAAGGCTTCCGCTGTATCGGGTGAGAGGGTTTCGCTTCCGTCTGTTTCTTCATCCGGCGAGAGGGAGAACGTATTCCGTGCGGACGTGCCTATCATATTACAGCTTGACGGCAATGTGCTGTCACGTACGGTATCTCGCATACAATGGCGCGACGACAGGTTAAGCTCACGTGCAAGGGGAGGATAACATGGACAAGTTGAAAATTTACTCTTCATCGGGCGTATACATACGGGACATTGACAGCGTTATTTCCTGCTCTTTCCGTGATTCTCTCGCGGGGGAGTGTTCTCTTGAGTTTTCGCTTCTTTCATCCGACTGTGCGGGGATATCGGAGGACGGGCTTATACTCCTCGGTTCGCTTTATTTCCGCATATCGGGTATAAAACGTTCACTTTCGGGCGGGCTTTGTGTTTGCTCATACACCTGCGAGCATGAGTCGATGGCTTTATCTGACGACAAGGTTGATGCTTTCTCTTACTCCGGTTCTGCGTCGGGCGCTCTCGGTGAAATACTCTCCGGTACTGCTCTGACCGCGGGGACTGCTCCCGTGACAAGTGTTGAGATAGACGAGACGAACACAAACCGCCGCCGGCTGCTCAGCATACTGACGGAGAAGCTGGGGTATGAAGCCGAATTTGCTCTGCACAAGGTGAATTTAATATCACACCGCGGAAGGACTCTGTCATACGACATATCGCGCTACGCTGATCTCACGGAAACGCGGGACGGGGACAATGTATCATACGAGCTGACACTGTCTGTAGGCGACTACGGAATCGGGGACGAGGTGAGGGTACTTTGTCCGGCTCTCGGCATAAGTGCGCGCAGGAGGATAATCGAGCTGTCATACGAGCCGTACAATGCCGACTTTATGCGTGTGACTGCAGGGGACTATGTTCCTGAAATTACGGACTCGATAGGTGATGTACGCGGGAAAGTTGACGACTTACGCAAGGACACGGAGGAAGCTCTCGCGGACACGGCAAAGAAGTCGGATCTGACGGCGTCGATTGACACGTACATAAACAGCGAAGTGGGCAAGGCGTCAATCATACTCTCGCTCTCCGGCTCATACGCGACTGTAGATGATTTAACGGGATACACGAAGAAGACGGAGCTTTCCGCGGAGATAGGTGCATACATTGACACTCACGAGGGTACGGCTAAGATTATAAACGCGCTCTCGGGGACATATGTGACGTCGGACGAGCTGGGGGACTATGTTGAGAAGACGGAGCTTCAGACCGAAATCGGCTCTTACATTGACACGCAGGCGGGCACTGCCAAGCTCATTTCCGCTGTATCGGGGACGTACCAGACTAAAGCCGGAATGACGGACTATGTAAAGACGACGGAGCTTAACACCACTGTCGCGCAGTACATTGACTCAAAAGCCGGCACTGCCAAGCTCATTTCCGCTGTATCGGGGACGTACCAGACTAAAGCCGGAATGACGGACTATGTAAAGACGACGGAGCTTAACACCACTGTCGCGCAGTACATTGACTCAAAGGCGGGTACGGCTAAAATCGTTTCGGCTTGCTCCGGCACGTACCAGACGATATCCGGGATGAGCGACTACGCAAAGGTTTCTGCTGTGACCTCTATCGAGCAGTCCGTTTCAGATGTGGAGGCTTCGATAACTCTTTCCTCTTCCTACTCGCAAAACACGATAGGCACGAATGTATACGCGCTCCTGCAGCTTGTATCGAACGCGAACTCTTCTTCGATTAAGCTGAAGGCGGACAAGATAGACTTCACGGGATTTACGACATTCCTGCGTGCGTCAGACCTCGGCTCATCCGGCACTACTTCCATAGACGGCGGGAGAATCAAGACGGGCACAATTTCGGCGGACAGGATTGATGTATCTAACTTAAAGGTATATGAGCTTTACGCGAAAAGCGGCACAAGCACTTTAAAAATTCTTTCCGCGACAGGCAGCACTATCACTTTCGGCGGACAGGGGGCATTCACCTCTATTAAAATATACTGCGGCACTGCTACGTCAAGCGGAATAGAACTCGGTGTGAACTCATCAAGCTGTGTTACTGTCGACACATCAGGCAAGGCTTTTTACGCATTCGGCTCATATGCTCTCGGCAGAACTACGAATCCGTGGAAGACGCTTTATATTGGCGACTCCGCTTCGCTTTTATGGACGATGGACGCAAGCGGGCTTATACCATCTTCCACTACGCTCGACCGGTTCAACATAGGGTCGGACACAAAGAGAGTAAACAAAATCTACGGCAAGGAGTTATCTATACAGACGAAGGTTCAGCTCGGCACTGCAACTACCTCTACTCTCGGATTCTTCGGCACAACTCCCGTGGCACGGCAGACTGTATCAAGCACCGCAACTGTCGCGACACTGATTACGGCACTGAAAAAATACGGACTTATTGCATAAGGAGGGACAATACATGAAAATGAAATCACTGGTCGACGCTGTTCCGGCTCTGAGAAAGCTGTCGGGGCAGGACATGGCTGTCGGAGATCTTCACGCGCTGCACATGCTTATCGAAAAGGCGACGCCGCACCTGAATTTTTACGACGAAAAGAGGGGGGATATTATATCAAAATACTGCTCCGATGAGGGTGGAAAGACAACACCGAAGCCGGAATGCGTATCCGCACTTGAGGAGGAAATGAAGGCACTGCTTGACATTGACATTGAAGACGTACCGACGCTTTCTCTGCCCGGGGACGGGATAAAGCTATCGTATGCGGAGTATATTTCGCTCGGCGGCATTATATCTTTCGGGGGTGACAGGGAATGATAACGGGAACCGTAAAGGGGCAGTCGCTTCGCATTTCTTCTCCGACTATAGCCGCGGACACGATAAGCTATCTCACGGCGAGGTTTGTTTTCACTTCCGACTGGGACGGGGCTGTCAAATTCGCTCACTTCTCATGCGGAGAGAATAATTATTCCGTACCGCTCACTGACGATGAAATCAGAGAGGGAGACAAGCTGAATCTCGGCGCGGGGACATGGAAGGTATGGCTTCACGGGGAGAGGTACGAGGGCGGCAAGCTCAAACAGCGTATCACGACGGAAGAGGCTTTACTTGTAGTCCGCGCAACCGGAAGCTTTGAGGGAGGACCGTTTCCGACTGCTCCGAGTGAGATAGAGAGGCTTCACGCCGAGTTTGACAAGGTAAAGCGTGGTGTGCAAGCGGACTGGGGACAGAATGACGAGACTGCTGCGGATTTTGTGCGGAATCGACCGTTTAGGGAAGTCGGCGATGGGCTTGAAGTGGACGAGGACGGAACACTATCAGTACGCGGCATAAAAAAAGTCACACGCGAATGTTCATTCACCGATCAGATTGAGCTTGCCGACGCTACTGAATACAAACTGACTAATGTTGCCGCTCTCACTTTAATTTATCCCGCAGGGGATTTTGAGTGTTGGCTTAGATTATATATTACAGAAATTGATAATGATTCTGCAATGAAAATCGTTTTTCCAGAAAGTACAAAATTTATTGGTAAAAAGCCTAAATATTTAATAGGTGAAATATGGGAAATGTCGATAAAAGACGGCGTTGTTATTGCGCAGAAAGTCGGTGACGGCACATGATGAGACGACGTAAACTTATGGTTATACAAGATGAAGATGAATACTTTGTGCCAGATTACTTTCAAGTTACATCTTCTACAAGTGTGAAACGTGGAAGAAGATTTTTAGTAGATGTTTACACAACACCAGACGCAAATAAAATAATTATTACAATACCGGATATGTCTATAGTACGAGAACTAACCCCATCTAATACAACAGCTGTATCAACTGGACAAAGTAAGTATTATAATTACAACTACGCTTTTACGTGTCCAAGTACAATGATATCAGGAAGTATTGTAAAAATACTTGTCCAAGCATATAAAACAGATGAAGTGACACTTAGTAAACCTGTAATACGAGAAATCACAATCAAATAAGGAGCACACATGACCACAATAATATCGGCAATAATCGCGGCGGCGGCGTCTCTCATTGTGTCAGTTATCAACTCATCCGCACAGCACAAGAAGTACATAGCGGAGCTTGAGAAGCACGACGCACTGAACGCCTACCGTCTCGCGGAGCTTGAAAAGAAAGTCGACAAGCACAACAATCTCGTCGAAAGGACGTACCACCTTGAAGAAAAGGCGGCGTTGATGGAGGAAAAAATCAAAGGTGTAAACCGCCGTCTTGAGGACATTGAAAAAGGCGGGGACGCGCACTCTCTCGCATGAAAACCGAGACTACAAAAATTCTGCTAAGGATACTCTGAATAAATCGGATTTTTGCGATAAAAGGCTAAAATATAGGGACTTTTATTGCAAAAATAACCTTAAATCAGAGGCTTCCTAATGCTCAGCTGGGCGGTGACTCTTATTTTCTCCGCTCTCGCAGCACTCTTCCCTGTTTTCGGGATTTCCGCCGAGGGTGTTGGAGTTATTGCACCGCTCGCATGGGCAGAAGTGACCGCGCTGAACGGATTTTACGTCTGGAAGGCAAAAAACGAGAACCGCGCGAAATACGCTCAACGGTTCCTTAGCGAAATTGCTGACAAGTACGGCATTGAATCCGCCGCGCTTATTGCAGAAACTGTTTTAAAAGATTAGGAGGACAACTATGGACATCAAATCAAAACTCTCAAGCCGCAAGCTCTGGGCAGCTGTCGCGGGAATAGTCGTCGGTCTTGTCGTCGCTTTCGGAGGGGACGGGGAGACTGTAAAAACCGTGGCCGGCAGCGTTATGTCGGTCGTTTCCGCTATTGTTTACATTTTGGCGGAGGCGGGTATTGACAAGGCTTCGGCAGGTTCCGCGGTGCAGGTGGAGAATTTGTATCTTGACACTGACACCGGAAAAATGACCGAATTAAAGGAAGGAGACGCGGAAGAAGATGGCACTGAAAGTAATTGACGTCTCCGCTCACAACGGGAACATAATCTGGAACAAG
>OBKR01002629.1_pt1 | contig 12758 bp, 16 predicted proteins | sample 1518991 | NCBI WGS metagenome assembly OBKR01 (sample SAMEA2452117, study PRJEB22498) | human gut metagenome | biome: human feces; feature: human gut; material: feces | place: Australia | collected 2012
AACCATACCTCTTACAGTATGTCATAATTATATTATTGTGTCAATATTTAATGAGGTGGGATTTTATTTTTGGCTAAGAGGCGCAAATATTTTTATTTTGGCCGGGGAGTGTTTTTTGTCTTGTTATTAGGCTGATAAATGCTTATATAGATAGAGAATTATCAGTAAGGAGAATGAATATGACTTTTGAATTACCGGAACTGCCGTATGCCAAAAATGCATTGGAACCCTATATTTCAGAAAAGACAATGGAGTTTCATTACGGGAAACACCATAAAGCTTATGTCGATAATCTGAATAAGCTGGTTAAAGATACGGAATTTGAGAATATGTCTTTGGAAGAAGTGATTAAAACTTCGGCCGGGCGGGCTGAATTCAGCGCTATTTTTAACAATGCGGCTCAGGCTTGGAATCATACGTTTTTTTGGAACTGTATGATGAAAGACGGCGGTCAGGCACCTCAAGGCGAATTGAGGGCTAAGATTGACCGCGATTTCGGCAGTTATGAAAAATTCAAGGAAGAGTTTAAAAATGCCGCAACTTCTCAATTCGGTTCGGGGTGGGCCTGGCTGGCAGAGGGTAAAGACGGCAAACTGACGGTTATGAAAACGTCGAATGCAGATACACCGTTGGCACACGGGTTGAAACCGATTATAACCTGTGATGTTTGGGAGCATGCTTATTATCTGGATTATCAGAATCGCCGTCCGGATTTTGTAAGCGCTTTTTTGGAACATTTGGTTAAATATTAAATCTTTCGGGAAATAACGGATAATAAAGCCTGACGGAAACGGAGGGCTTTATTTTTGTCTGCACAGATTGGATTATTTAATTGCTTTTTAATAAATATGTGCTTAAATAACCGCAGATTTAAACGGTTTATATTGACTAATTTTGTCTAAAATGATAGAATTAAGTAAAAGTAATAATCTCAGGAGAGCCGATATGAGTTATGAAAATGCACCTGTTGAATTGACCCACGGTCATTACTATACCTGCGGCGGTTTGCCGGCCGGAAGCCGTGAAGCCGAGGGCGATTTGAATCAAACGCTGAAAGCTGTTGCGGCTTTGTTTAAAGCTCCGGAAGAAAAGCCCGTTAATTTTTCGATGATTGCCCGGGGCAGGGATTATTAGTCAGATGTCCGGCTATACGACTGAAAATAAGTTTGTGATTGCAGAGGGTGATGAAGGAGATTTGTATATTTTCCTTCAGGCTAAAAAGGAGCATCCGGATGAGCCGCGGGTAATCTATGACGGCTATGACCATGCTATTTTTATGCGCCGTCCCGAAGAACGGATTATTCTGGATTATATCCATCCTGAAGTGCGTGATCAACTGCGTAAGGCTCGTCGGGTTGTGATGGTTGAAACGATTTTGGAAAATATCAAAGAGAGCTATTACGCCGATATGCAAGTGGTAGATAAAATTCCGGTTGACTGGAGCAAGATAGGTCTGAAAACCTGGGAGGAAATTGTCCTCAAAGATAAGCAGGTCTAAAAAAGGACTTGCTTTTTTTTCAAATATAGCCTATTACATTTTTTGTCTTAACGGTCCCATCGTCTAGAGGCCTAGGACGCGGCCCTCTCAAGGCTGCAACACGGGTTCGAATCCCGTTGGGATCACCAATTCAAACGGCAGGTACAAAAACTGCCGTTTTTCTTTTATAAATCAAGCACTTAACCGAGTTCGAGTGTTGTAAATTTGAAAATGTCATTTTGGGAGAATTTTCCGAACTTGTTTGATGATAATCCTTTATTTTTCAATAATTTGTCTGAGTTGGAATCTCGTTAGGTCTCGGGATTGTCATTTATCCAAAGTCGGATTTGAAACTTGCTTAAAATAAAAGTTTTTGACGTTGACGACGATTTATTTTGCTAAAATAAGCAGGATATAGCCAGGACGACCGTTATCTTGACTTCCTTTTTTTCTTAGTTTTTTTTCTGCTTAAACAGTATCTCTTCAAAAAAAGGCTATTTTTTCAACTAGCCCCTTATAACGCGTAAGATAAAAAATTCTCCTAGCCTTTTTTAGTAAGCCATATTTTTACGACTTATGACATGGCTAGGTCACAGGTTATCCTTATGTATTTTTGGCTTTACGTTTTCTTAAATCCCGATAATATAAGATAAATTTAGGAGAATTTTACTATGACTGACTTGAAAGAAAATTTTAGAAAATGGTTATCTGCAAAACATAAAGATAGTACCGTTAACACTTATATTCGTCGGATAATTGCTGTCTATAAGAAAAATTTTGTTCAAGAAAATTTTCATTTTAGCAATAACTATTTGGGCATCCTAACTGAAAACTTAATACCATTGCTTGTCAAATCCTATGAATTCTCCAATAAAGAGTATTATATAGATAGAGTAACAATCTGGCACGCACTAGACTATTTTTCACGAATTTTTGAAGCTATAAATACATCAAAACACTTAAATAACAACCAGACTGTAAAATTATATTTTTATTGTTATGAAGGTGATTTTCAAATTGATTCGGTTAGCTTTGAAAATCTTCGGGATTATGTCCAACTGTTTAATTCATTTTGTTATAAAAGAGATAAACAGTCAATACATCTTTCCTCTGAAGAAATCCGAAATTTCTTAAGAAAAATAAAAAAAATTATTGCTGAAAATAATATAAAAGATTCATCTGTATATGATTCTGCATTACATATTATATACCCCTACCGAAGTGCTAGGTTAGAAAAAACGGCTTTAACACATTATTGCAGTTTTTTGTATAATCAAACAGGATTAGCACAATATGATTATCAAAATAACCTTATGGTAACCTATATCCTGATTGAAAATCCTAATAGTAAAATTGGTGGCAACTATAAAATTGACCAAAATTTAACAGGTGAGACACCTCTACAAATAAAACTTAAAGACGATGAACGGGTTTATAATCATGATAATAAAGAAAAGCCTTCGTTTGTTCTGATAATTGCTGATTTGGTACATATTTTTAATCTTGATAAGAAAACCGTGTCTAAATATTTTTTAGGGAACAACACAATTAATCAAACAGAAGGAAGTGAAATTTCTAATATTGACAGGAAAAATACTGTTCTTCGGACTTATTTTTGTATTGATTCTACCAATTCATATCTGGAGAGACATTACCATTCAATTCATAAAAAACTAAACACACCTACTAACAATGATAAAAATTTAGACGCTTATAAGGATTGGGTAAACAGACAAGATGCCACAGATTTTTTAGAAATAAGCCACAATTGCTTCCATACCTTGGTTAAACCCAATAATTGCTCATATTTGAATTACATTGATGATCCAAGATACCCAGCCGAAGATAAAAAACAATATAAATACCGTAAATATTATAAGCCTGATTTAGAGTACTTAAAAAACACCCGTCTGTTCAGAGACGCACAGAATAAAAAAATAAAATATCAGTCTAAACAACAAAACTAGCAGCTTTCCCCCAAGTCGCTGACAATCCTTTTAATATTAAATTATCAATGGTGATGGAAGTAAGGCAGATGGACTGCTTTACATTTAATAATAAAAGGAAATAAGAAAATGGCTAATAAAGCTACAAAAATCGCCGCTAACCAAAATGGCGAAATTTTACAAAACGCATCCGGTGCAGATTTTCAGGCTGGATATAGTGAAGTAACAGAGACACGGGGTCAAAGCAGTGTACTTGAAACAATGCTTGACCGGGCAGATGTATTCAGAAAACAACAAGCTCAAAACGATAATAACGGTGATGATAACGGCGGTGATTATCCGGGACCTGCAAATTTTGGGTGTCCTGCTGTCTTTGAGAATACTACTGATGATGAAGATAACCTGCCTCAAGTCTATATTGATATTGATGAAGTTGCTAAAAGGACGCATATCACCAAAAAAGAATTGATAGAACTGTGTTACGGAAACAGCACGGCAGTATCCATACCAGCTGATTTATTGGATTTAAATCGATTTATCACAGTTAATCAGGGCTTCGCTTCAACAGCCGGAGCTTTAGCAAAGAGAAAAATTCTACCGCCTGAGACCAGAACGTACTTCTTAAAACGTGCCCAAGAATACGGTTATCTCTGGCTCAAGGGAGAGGTACAGTTAGGCAATGAGATCCGTAAAATTGTAACCTGCATGGGTAAGCGTACCGACTTGGAAGCGGCGAATGACAATAAGAAAAAGCAAAGAAATACTGCCGATTTTGGTCAAGTATTGACTGAGTTACGGACAAAAAAAGAAATTTTGATGGAAGACTATGGTATTGGTTATACTCAGGCACGCCAGCTGACCCGTTTGACAGATGAGTTGGTTGAAAAAGAATTAAAATATGCGGTTGCAAACAACGACACATTGTCCCGCAATCATGCGCTTTCCTTTCTTAGTCAGCCTCCGGAATTGACTGATGAAGAAAAAGAGGCTGCTGATACTAAAAGCCTCAAAGCTAAATTCAGGTTCGAAACAATTCGTTCAACAATTCCTTTTGAACAACGTCAGACACGCAAATTAAAGCACAAAATGCCATATTGTCACTTGTTCGCATGTGCTATGTCCGATGGATATTATCTTGAACAACATGGATTTGAATGTGTTTTGGCAAATGAAAAAGAGAGTGATATTGCCGAGTACTGTCAATTAATGTATCCCAAAGCCGAAGTTTTGGATGATGATTTCAGAAAACGATATGGTGAGTTAGTTGAGAAATTCAAGGTAAAAAAATGCGAATTTCTGCTTATAACAAATCCATGTCAAACATTTTGCCCTCAAAAGCCGAAGAATTGGAGAGATGATGACAGACTGACATTAATTATTGATATTGTCCGTTTCATTAAAGAAACCAGACCTAAACATATTCTGTTGGAAAATGCCAAGGCTTTCTTTTCCTTTTCGTTGCCATTGGATGAGGATCTTACAGAACACCCGATCGCCGAAAAATTGCAGAAAATTTTGAACGGTCGCACCATCGGAGATTATTTGCGAGATGAGTTATCCCAAGTGAACATATAAATGTAGTGTTTTATAGTATTGAGGATTTACCGTTTAATACAGAATGCATTGAGTTATTTGAAAATCTAATTAAAGCAGGAAAAGTTAGTCTTCATTTTTATAAAGAAGCATTGATATACAACTCTCAAACTCCAATGTCTGAAATAGTTAGGCTGCATTTGGTAATTTTGAAATGTAAATATCACAATGTCAAATCCATACCTAAGAAAAAATTACAATCGTTAGCAGACAAGATTTATATAACTCAGATGCAAGAATCCATCAAAGCTAATATTTTGAAAAATCAGTAAAATATTAGCAAAAAAGTTACAAACGGGTGCATTTTTTTGCGTACATTCCCAAATTATCGCGACATAATAAATATAGTGTAAAAACAATGGAGTAATAAAAATGAATCTACTTGTAAAATATGTCGTTACGGATCCTTGCTATATTTTGGATAATAAGGCTTGGGACGAATGTTGTAAATTTTTAGATGACAGCCCGAAAGCATTTAATGAAGCTGTTTCTAAGGCTTTGACGAATTTAACAGGTTTTCCGGCTTATGTTTGTGATACCGGTTTGGGCGATTGGAATAATAAAATTTATGGCAGCTATATTATCTATAAAGAATTTTGCGCTGATTCCGGTATGGTTTGCGTTTGTCGGTTAACCTCAGAAATTGAAAACCATTTTGCAAAAGAATACTCAGATATTTATTCGCGTAGTGCGGCAGTTTTTGAAGGTTCGGAAGATATTAACGTTGATTTTGACATATCAGATCCTTCTTGGACTGTTGTAAAAATCCATGACAACAAAACCGGAAATTTTATTGAAACTATGAGTGCAGACGATTTTTACGCAGAATTAGAAGATTTTGATGATGAAGATGATAACTATTTTGATGAAGAGGAGGATTATTAAAAATGGCTAAGAAATACAGATATGGACCGGTGGCACCTTGTAAACAAGCCGTGATATTTGCAAGAGTGTCTACTAAAGAACAGGAACCCGGTGCTTCCTTAAAAGCTCAAAAAGAAGCTATGGAAGATTATTGTAATAAAAAGGGACTTCCTATTGTTAAGAAATACAAGGCTATTGAAAGCTCTACCAATGGTAAACGAGTACAATTTAATGAAATGTTAGATTTTGTCAGAAAACAGAAACAAAAAACAGCTATTGTTGTTCACTGCATTGACCGTTTTCAAAGACGTTTTAATGAATGTGTTGAAGTCGAAAGTTTATTATTAGATGATAAGACAGACCTGCATTTTTGCAAGGAAGGATTAATTCTTACTAAAAACAGTCCGTCTTCTGATATTATGCGTTGGGATATGGGTATTCTATCCGGTAAAATGTATGTGGCCAAGAAAAAGCTAATATTGTCGCCAAGCGTGAAGAATTGCAGAAAACGGCTGAAAAATATGCGGATATAAGCAAAGACATACAGATAACAGTTAATGAAGTTTTAGATATTGCGGCAAATGTTTCCGATATTATGAAAGGAGCGAATCCTACTCAGAAAAATAAACTGTTAAGCCTTATGCTTGCGGAATGTTATCTTGATGGGCAGAAACTAATTTATAAATTGCAAAAGCCTTTTGACAAGCTGGTTAATCTCAAAAATGCCAATACCTGGTTTGATTTTGATAAATCCGACATTAAGGAATATGAAGCCATGGTCGAGAAAGTACAGATGTATAAGATTGAGAGGGAACGGTTATGCATGTAGGATTTGAAAAATAGGATATGCTGTATGGTCTTCAGGATTAGACATTTCAATGTCTTTAATATTTTTATATATGTATTCATCATCAAATAGATTTTCATAATCTATTGCTATATTGCATATTTTTTTTATTTGTTTTGAAATCAGTGAAAATAATATATTAACCCCTGAAGCTTCTTTTATTCTATCTTCATATTTCATATTTTGTAATTTAGTTAAATCTTGATCTTTATAAAAATAAGCTTCTGAAAGCATTAAAACGGCTCTAACTTGATTATTGGTAACAATTTTGCAAATATTGCTAATGGCTCTGTAAAATGTGGATTTATTGGTACCTGTAATTGGACCATAAAATGAGTATGTATTATTTTCGTAGATTATTAAAAATACGGGCATTAGTTCACTATCTGAAGATTGAGTTCTTTGTATTCGTGCAAGAACTATGTGATGATAAGAAAAAACTCTTAATAAATTCAAGTCGCAATTTAGTGCATCTTTCATATCCCAAATGCTATTTTTTAATGGCATTGCAGGAGTCAATAGTGAATGTTTTGGGTCTAAGAAAGTATAAATTTTACTTCCAACAGATAATTCTTTATCGGCATAATATAAATCTGCGGAAAATGTTAATTGTTTAATGTTTACACTATGGATAAGAGATTTAATTGAATTTTTTAATCTGGTACATTTGATACAAGAGCAGGGATACCTACTGATGAGCTCTTGTATAAAGGAATTCATTATATCTATTCCATCTCGAATTATGGAATAAACATTAATTTCTTTTCCATTTTCTAAAAATGTTATGTTTGTACTTAAAAAAAGTTCAACGCTATTGGAATAATGGGTATCCAAAAAATTTTTTAAGCATTGAAAAAGCTCGAGAAAATTATAATCGTTATCTATCGTTAATCTTGAATTTGTTTTTTTTATAGAAAAATTTGGCAGGTAGTATTCTATTTCTAAAGCCTTTTCCAGTTTGAATGGATGTTGTTTTGATATTTCATTTCTAGTATTTTTGAACCAATTCATAGTACTATTGTTAAAGAATTTATCTCTGATTTGTTCATAATCTATTTTTAGCTCAGGGGTATTAAAACTTTTTTGTACAACAAACGTAATATTTCTCATTTCTGAAAAAAAGGCATCAAGTTGAGGAATTGTTTCAAATATATATTTTTCACAATCAATTTTATCAATTATGTCCAGAGCATTATAAAATTTTTGTAATGCCGGATAAACTAGACATTCATTACACATAAACAACCTCAATCAGTATTTAATTTGTTATTATACTATTGTTAATAAAATTGTTTAGCAACAAATATATTATTTAACTTTTGATTTTAGCTCGGAAACTGTGAGGTAAGCATCACCAATATAAACAGCGCTCTTTTTAGGGCGCTGTTTTGCTATGTAAACCAAGGCTTTCAGCGAGTTCGAATGTCTATTTTTTGAAAATAGCATTTGGGGAAGATTTTACGAACGTGTTAGTCTGAAATTTTTTATTTTCCAAAGAGTTGTTCTGATTTAAAATTGAAATCCTCTAATTTTAAAAATTAGAGGATTTACGATACATGATTGCTTTGGGAAATAAGTAAGGAATGAAGTATTTTCTAACTTTATAAGTGTAGATATTATCATTGCTGGGTATAAAAAGCCGGGAACTCGGATAATAATATCCGTTCATTATATATGTTTCTCCCACGTTTGTTTGTGATGGCGCAATAATGGTGGCTTTATAGGATATGCCATTTATCAATACTTCTCCTAAAAAACATAATTCGGCAACACTGTCATCAAGTTGAAAAAAACTGTAACGCTTCCGAAAGCTGAGAGATTTGTTTAATACTTTTATCATTACGGGTTGAGGACCGTTTAGAAATTTTTTTAATAATTTTTTTGATTCTACTGTTTTTCGATATATTTGTATACCCAAAAAACACAACATGAGACCTAGTAATATTTTCATACGCATAATTATTAATTTTATTATGCATAGCTTAGCTTTGTTAGGAATAAAGTCAAGTAAATTCCGTTCGTAAACCATGAGTTAAGCATCACCAGTTAATAAAAAAACACCCTTTTTATTGAGGGTGTTTTTTTATCAGGCAATACCCAAACCAGTCGAGCATCGCCGGAGGTTTGCTCTCTTGGCTGGGATCCGAATTTTCATAATTTCGCATCGGTTGCTGTCGCTTTCCTTGCTCAATAATGAAAACCAGGGGTACGGAACGTGAAAAGCCTGATATCGGCCAGCCTTTTCATCCTACCACGGCGTTGGGATCACCAATATAAACAGCAGCCTGCAAAATGGCTGTTTTTTCTTTACTTTTTCAGTCATCTATATATAATCACTGCAAAATTTAATTATGATGTTTAACAATTTAAGATATTATTATGTATGGATGGTTTATTAGGTTTTCTTAATTCAATTTGGAATTTCCTAAATTCTTTTTGGATTCCGCTGACTATTGTTGTTGTCGGTATTGTTTATTTTGCAGTAGTGTATTATAAGGCTAATCGTGTTGTTGATAAACATCGTAAAGATGTTCAACAAAAGATTGTTAATGATGCCTATGCTGACTATATTCACAAAAAATATAGCAAAGACGAATAAGTGATTTGTGAACCATGGGCTAAGCATCACCAATGCAAACGGCAGGTATTGAAACTGCCGTTTTTCTTTTATAAATCAGTTGTTTAACTGAGTTCGATTAAAAAACGTGTTTGGGGAGAAGTTTCCGAACTCGTTTATATAAAAAGCTTTACATTTGTTTTGGGGTATTTATAATCGTGGCAAAATTATATGATTATGTTTAACAATTTTAAATTTTTATTATGGAAACAAATATGATTGATAGATGCCTTGCAAAAGTAGAGGCGGGAAATGTGGTCAAGCGCTATATTTGTGAAGAATTGTTGTTTTTTTATACCTTATGGGAAAAAAAGAAGCACACGTCTGGATGGTTTAAAGGTGCATTTGGAAGAAAACGAGAGAATGTTTGGTTCTTGTTTAAAATTTGTTCTTCAAGTTATGTCGCTAATAGTCAGGATAATCTTTTTCAGATATTTAATGACTGGAAGTATAAAGAAGCTTTGAGAAACTTTCGCAGAACAGAGTTATCTTTTTTATGTGAACCGCATCCTGTGAAGTTAGGCGGTTATAATTGTTCCAACCCTTGTATTTATGGGGCAAAGTTTAAATGGGACGAGGCTGATTTGGATTTTAGCTGGGCGTCATTGGAAACTATCGTGAAAGTAATCGAAACTTCGGAAATGTTGTCAGCCTATGCTGCAATGATTAAAATTTGTGTTCAAAAGTTTACGGAAGATGATGACTATTTTAATACAAAACATCCGGTTCCTTCAGAGTGTTTCATCGGTTCAACTGTTGGCTTTTGGGATATGTAAGGTCAGAAAGCGGTAATTTGTATATCCGGTTTCATCAATAAAAAAATCCTCTGTAAAACAGAGGATTTTTTTATTGATGTTTATCTTATCCAGTTGATGTCTTTTTTTACGACTTTGGCTGGGTTTCCCGCGATCATCAGGTTATTTTCCGGAAATTTTTTGACGACGACACTTCCGGCGCCGATTATACAGTCAGAGCCGATTTCAGAGTTTTTAAGAATTATTGCGCGCATTCCGATCCAGACGTGGTCTCCGATTATTACTTGTTGAGGATGGTTGGTAATTTCTCCGGATTTGTTTATGATGTCATGCGCATCGTTGTCACGGATTGTAACGTCGGAAGCCAGCATGCAATCTTTGCCGAGGATTATTTTGCCGCCTTTTGAACAGAGGAAAGCTTTGTTTATCATGGAAGTATCCTGTCCGATTTTGACGTAACCTCCGTCCAGTATTTTTACCATGGAGTTTTTGATATAATTTTTGGAGCCTTCAAAAATGAAAGTTCCGCAGTTTCCTTCAATCCAGACGCTAAAGTCGGTGAAATCCGTCGGGGTATTGATGATGACTTTGTTGCAATTGCCGATTATGGTCAACTCAAGTCCTTTAATCTTTTTTATTTTTTTACCGTTTTCATCAAGAAAGGTGATTTCATTATTTTGGCCGTGTACCTTCATCGGGCGATCCTTTGTGTGAATTTTATTCTGAATCATTTTATATGAATGTTTGTAAAAAGCAGATTAATAATAAAAAAGATTATTTTCTTTTAGAAAAAATTATATTGAAAGCATATGCATTATATATTATAATGTAAAGCAGTAAAATGTTTTTGAAAGGCGGTATAATATGTCAGCAGCTAATTTTGCTTTTATAGCAGTTGTAAATATGATGCTTCAACAGAGAAGAGCGGCGGAGGAACGTGCTCGTAGAGAAGCGAAAGAGCGTGCCAGGATAGAGCAGGAAACGGCTGAATATAACCGAATAAAAGAAAGTGCGTTGAAAAAGGCATCTGAGCCGGAAAAAGTTCTGGCAACTTATTCTAACGGGCAAGTTAAAGAGAAAAACGCATACGGTTATCATTATGAATATTATGAAGACGGCAAGACAAAAAGTGTTACGAATGTTACCGGTAAGATACAGGAATATGACGAGGAAGGAACGTTAAGACGGGAGTTTATTCCCTATGGCGGTGAATATATCTATGATTCATTGGGGCGTCTTATTAAGGAAAAAGACTCTTTGGGAGCAAAAGAATATTTTTACTATGGTGACAGTCATTGCAAAGAACATGTGATAGTTAAAGACGAAACAGACGAAATAACCTCATATCGGCATCTGACAAAAGAAGGCAGGGACAACACGGAAGACTATTTGCACAGATTGGAGAAGATAAAACGTTTAAAGGATATTGTGGCAAAAAAATATGGTCGAGAAGAAGACAAAGACGGAAATGTTTCGTATGATATGACGAAAGACACTTCAAAAGGGAGCGTTTTAACTTTTAAAGACAGAATGTTGGCAAGAGTAAAAGAGGCATTTGAAAAATAAATACTATTTGTAAATTTTGAGGCAGACAGAACAAAACGGTTTGTCGGAATATCGGAACGGCACCTTGTTAAAGGTGCCGTTTAAAAATGATAAATTCATCTGAATTAATAGTTCAGCCAGATTATCTTGTTTTTTTGTTTCTTATTTGCTTTGAATACCTTATAGGAAAGGAAAAGCAACAGAATGCTCCAGCAGGCATAAAAAACAATGCCGCCGATGACCAGAGGATGTTCAAGTTTTTGAAATTTGGCGGCCGCATAGAAAAGGAGTATTGTGTTGGCAGCCAGCGGCCATAAATAAAAGCACATTATCCATCGAATGATGTTTTGATGTGTTTTGTAAGCGGCTATTGCTTCTTCGGTTTCTGCATACAAATAAGCATGTTGCTTTTCATAAATGTCAATTACCGGATAGCGGCTTTCCTGCGGGGGTATGCCAAATCGAATTTGAAACAGGTCAATTGCCTGATTAATCGCTTGTTGTTCCATAATGATATTTTTTAATGGTTAGACATAATACTTTATTATCGGTGTTATTTATAGAATATATTTGTTTTTTTATCAAGGGTAATGGTGATGTGGCGGCTGTTTGGATTATACGGTTATAATTTTGATGATTTTTGAGCCGGTGAAAATATTCTTTACTGTAAATCGTAATTGTTTATGATGTTCGGAAAGGGAGAAAACGGACGAGACCGTTAGTTTGCGGATTTTGACGGGAGGAGAATAACATGTTTTATAAAACAGATTATAATTCGCTGGTCGGCAATATCACTTTGGGAGCCGACGGAGAACATATTGTGGGGTTATGGATAAAAGGGCAAAAATATTTTGCCGATACGGTCAAGGAAAAAATGTTTCAAAATGATGATTTACCGGTGTTTCAGAAGGCGAAGAACTGGCTGGACAGGTATTTTCGCGGCGAAAAACCGGAAATTTCCGAACTGCCGCTGGCTCCGAAGGGCGGGGAGTTCAGGCAGATGGTTTGGAAGATTCTTTGTGAAATTCCTTCGGGACAGGTGTGGACCTACGGCGGGATAGCCGCGATAATTGCTGCAAGAACGGGAAAGAAAACAATGTCAGCGCAGGCTGTC
>OBKR01002633.1_pt1 | contig 12747 bp, 10 predicted proteins | sample 1518991 | NCBI WGS metagenome assembly OBKR01 (sample SAMEA2452117, study PRJEB22498) | human gut metagenome | biome: human feces; feature: human gut; material: feces | place: Australia | collected 2012
CACCGTCTTGTCCGGCATCAGTTCCGGTCGGGCAGGAACGAGTAGTCGCGGGAGTATCCGAGCATCTGCTCCACGTAGTTGGCGGGGTAGGCGATCTTCACGTCGACGATCCGGCCGTCGCGTTCCACCAGTTCGTATTCGGGATTGACGAATCCCCCGTAAGGCTCGATATGGAGCGCTTCGTAGCGATCGAGCACCTCGCGGTGCAGTTTCGGGTCGACTTTGACGGCATACTGTTCGACCAGCGCTTTGCCCGCCTCGTAGTCGCCTTCGGACTTGATGCGCTGGATCTCGCGCAGCATCCGTCCGAACAGCTCGCGCAGTTTCTCGAAGTCGTTGACCACGACGTAGGTCTTTCCCTGCTCGGTGCGCCACTCGATCACGTTGTCGGCCTTGCCCTGCTCGTAGCACCATTCGGCGATCAGCTTGCGGTTGCGCATGTGCGACTCCTCGACGTTCTTGCCCGGTTCGATGCGGGCGAGCTGCGTCATCATGCCGTTGAGGATGTAGGAGGCGTATTGCGCCTTGGCCACGTCGAACGAGGGGACGAGCCCCAGCTCGACGAGCTTCGGGTCGCCCAGGTAGTAGAGGCCGAAGAGGTCGGCGCGCGTCTCTTCGAGCGTCGATCCGTAGCTTTTCAGCTCGTCACCCTTCACGCCCGGTGCCAGCTGGCCCGAACCGTGTCCGAGACATTCGTGCAGGTCGGTGTGGAGATCGTCGCCGATCTTGCCGTATTTGTCGATGCGCTCGCGGTCTTCGGGGCGCAGCATGAACTCCTCCTCGAAGCCGTTGCCGTGCGCCGCGCGGTCGTAGGCGTAGGTGATGTTGTCGATCGTCACCGATTTCGAGCCGTGCTCCTTGCGGATCCAGTCGGCGTTCGGAAGGTTGATTCCGATCGGCGTGGCGGGGTAGCAGTCGCCGCCGAGCATCGCCACGGTGATGACCTTGGCCGAGACGCCCTTGACGACCTTTTTCTTGTAGGCGGGGTCGACGGGCGAGTGGTCTTCGAACCACTGGGCGTTCTCGGAGATGATCCGCGTGCGGCGGCAGGCCGCCGAGTCGACGAAGTTGACGTTGGCCTCCCACGAAGCCTTGTACCCCAGCGGATCGCCGTAGGTCTCGATGAATCCGTTGACGAAGTCGACGTTCGACACCGTGTCTTGCAGCCAGAGGATGTTGTAGCGGTCGAACTGTTTCAGGTCGCCCGTGCGGTAGTAGTCGATCAGGGCGGCGAGGGTCTGCTTCTGCGGCTCGGCCGCTACGTCGCGTGCCTTTTCGAGCCAGTAGACGATGCGTTCGATCGCGGGCGAGTACATGCCTCCGACCTTCCACGTGCGCTCGTAGAGACGTCCCGTCTTCTCCTCCTTGACCAACTGCGAGTTCAGACCGTAGGAGACGGGGCAGGGGTCGCCCGCATCGGCTGCGGCCATCGCGGCGTAGAACTGTTCGGCCTCGTGCTGGCGCACGTTGCTGTAATAGTTGCTGGCCGACGTCCAGAGCATGTCGGCGCCGGCTGCCTGATTGAGCCGCGTGGGGTAGATCGCAGGGTCGAAGATGACCTTGCAGAGAAAATCGAAATCCGCCGGAAAGCGATCCATGCCTACCGATGCGGCCGCCTCGCGGAAGAAGGATTCCGAAAACTCGGGGCGGAACTTGTCGTTGGAATAGTGGTGGTGGATGCCGTTGGCGAACCACACTTTTTTGAGGTATTTTTCGAGCGCTTTCCACTCGTCGGACGTGCGGTCTCCCTTATAATTAAGGTAGAGCGTTTCGAGCGTGCGCCTGATCGGCAGGTTGGCCGCGCAGTTCTGGTCGAAAAGGATGTCGCGTCCGCACTTGGCCGCTTCGGCCAGGTAGTAGATCAACTCTTTCTGTTCGAGCGGGAGCCGTTCGAATCCGGGCACTTCGTAGCGGATGACCTTGATGTCGTCGAACCGGTCGACGATCCACGGCTGCTGCGCGTCGGAGGCCGCAGGGTTCGTGCACGAACCCAAACATGCGACGGATGTTGTCATAAGCGAAATAAACGTGAGCGTTTTCATTTGCGTTCGGATTGAATTTGATGCCAAAGATAGTGCAAGCCGAGCGCAAAAGCAAACGAAGTTTGCATTTTGCCGAGGCGCCGCCTGTCTAAGCGGGATGCAATCCCGCAAAGTTGTGCAAGCCGAGCGCAAAAGCAAACGAAGTTTGCATTTTGCCGAGGCGCCGCCTGTCTAAGCGGAGTCAATCCCGCAAAGTTGTGCAAGCCGAGCGCAAAAGCGAATAGGGTGCATTTTGCCGAAGGTTCGGTTTGTCGTCTTGCGGACGATCGTGGCGGCCAGGAGGTCCGAAAACCACATTTTTCCGGTTTTCGCTTTTATATCTTAATTGTTATTTCTAACTTTGCCGAGCCTTCGGGCCTAATTGTTTGGAAATAATAATGAAAACCGTAACAAGCGTCAAAGCGCTTCGCGAGGTGCTCTCGGCGGTCGATTCGACCGGTATCGGGCTGGTCCCGACCATGGGTGCCCTGCATGCCGGCCACCGTTCGCTCGTCGAACGGGCGCGCCGCGAGAACGCCACCGTCGTGGTGAGCGTGTTCGTCAATCCCACGCAGTTCAACGATAAAAACGATCTGAGAAACTATCCGCGCACGCCCGAAGCCGATTGCGCGCTGCTCGAAGCGGCGGGGGCCGACGTGGTCTTCATGCCCTCGGTCGAGGAGATGTACCCCGTCCCCGATCTCAGGCAGTACGATTTCGGCCGGATCGACAAGGTGATGGAGGGCGCCACCCGTCCGGGCCATTTCAACGGCGTGGCGCAGGTGGTGAGCAAGCTCTTCGCCATGGTGCAGCCTGCGCGTGCCTATTTCGGCGAGAAGGATTTCCAGCAGATCGCCGTGGTGAAGTCGATGGTCGCCCAGTCGGGCTTTCCGCTCGAAATCGTCGAGTGCGGGATCGTGCGCGGCGACGACGGGCTGGCCCTTTCGTCGCGCAACGCCCTGCTCGATGCCGCACACCGCGCCGCCGCGCCCGATATCTGCCGGGCGTTGAGGCTTGGCGCCGAACGTGCCGCAGGGATGACGCCTGCCGAACTGGCGGACTTCGTCACGCGCGAGACGGAGCGCAGCGGTCTGCTCGAAGTGATCTATTTCCAGTCGGTCGACGCTCTCACGATGCAGCAGGTGGCAGCCTGGGACGAGAGCGAACGCATCCAGGGGTGTATCGCCGTGCAGGCGGGCGCCGTGCGGCTGATCGACAATATCCGGATCAAATAATGCGAAGAGGATGATGCAGATCGAAGTACTGAAATCGAAAATCCATCGGGTGACCATTACCGAGGCGAACCTCAATTACGTGGGAAGCATCACCATCGACGAGGAGTTGATGGAGGCGGCCAACCTGATCGAGGGCGAACGGGTGCAGATATGGAACGTTACCAACGGTGAACGGCTCGACACCTATGTGATCCGCGGCCGGCGCGGCAGCGGTGCGATCTGTCTCAACGGCGCAGCCGCCCGCAAGGCGCAGGTGGGCGACGTGCTCATCATCGCCTCCTACGCCCGCATGGAGTTCGAGGAGGCGAAGACGTTCCGCCCGTGGGTGGTCTTTCCCGACACGGCGACCAACCGTCTGGTAGAGTAGAATAGATGCGGCGGCCGCACCGGCTGCCGTGGAACGATAAAAACCGAACGAGATGGACGTATTCCTCTCCATAACGGCTTTCCTCTGTTGCCTCGTCGGCATCGTGGGTTGCATTGTCCCCGTCCTGCCCGGCCCTGTGCTGAGCTATGCGGGGCTTTTTTGCGCCTATGCGTGCAGCTATTCGACGCTGACGCCCGCCGAGATGTGGCTGTGGGCGGGGTTGACGGCCGCGGTGACTGCGGCGGATTATTTTCTGCCGGGGTACATGGCCAAACTGTTCGGCGGCACACGGGCCGGAATGGTCGGCGCCACGGTGGGCATGATCGCGGGCCTGTTCGTGGGCGGCCTGATCGGTATCGTGGTGGGGCCGTTCGTAGGGGCTGTCGCGGGCGAACTGCTGAACGACCGCGAACGGATCGGGCAGGCGCTGGTGGTGGGCGTGGGATCGTTCCTGTCGTTTCTGGTCGGTACGGGAATCAAGCTGGTGGCTGCGGTCGGGATGCTGACCTTCGTCGTGGCCGACACGTGGCCGGCCCTGCGGGCGTGGTTCGCCACCGTATTTTAGGATAACATAACTCGCAATCATATGAAAAGAGTCTTTTTATTGGTAGCGGCAGCGGTGTTGAGCCTTGTCGTTACGTCCTGTTCGAAGTACCGCTATGAGGAGGTCGCCGACGATCCGCTGCATAGCCGTATCTACACGCTGGACAACGGATTGAAGGTCTACATGACCGTGAACGGGGAGGCGCCCCGCATCCAGACCTACATCGCCGTGCGCGTGGGTTCGAAGAACGACCCGCTCGAAACGACCGGTCTGGCGCACTATTTCGAGCACCTGATGTTCAAGGGCACCAAGTCGTTCGGCACCCAGGATTACGAGGCCGAGCGTCCGATGCTCGACGAGATCGAGCGTCTGTTCGAGGTCTACCGCACCACGACCGACGCCGACGAACGCCGTGCGATCTATGCCCGCATCGACTCCGTGTCGCAGGAGGCTTCGAAGCTGGCGATTCCCAACGAGTACGACAAGCTGATGTCGGCCATCGGCGCCGCGGGCACGAACGCCTTCACCTCCTACGACATGACCGTCTACACCGAGGAGATTCCCTCGAACCAGATCGACAACTGGGCGAAGATCCAGTCCGACCGTTTCGCCAATGCGGTGATCCGCGGATTCCACACCGAGTTGGAGACCGTCTACGAGGAGTACAACATGTCGCTCACGAGCGACAGCCGCAAGATGTTGGACTCGCTCATGGTGGCGCTCTATCCGCACCATCCCTACGGAATGCACACCGTGCTGGGTACGCAGGAGGATTTGAAGAACCCTTCGATCACCAACATCAAGAACTACTACAAGACTTATTACGTGCCCAACAACATGGCCATCTGCCTGTCGGGCGATTTCGATCCCGACCGGATGATCGCGACGATCGACAAGTACTTCGGCGGACTGAAACCCAATCCCGAACTGCCCGAATGGTCCTTCACGCCCGAACCGGCGATGACCGCTCCCGTCGAGAAGACGGTGCTGGGGCAGGAGGCCGAGATGGTTTATCTGGGCTGGCGCACCGGCGGCGCTTCGAGCGAGGACGCCGACATGATCCAGCTCGTGAGTTCGCTGCTTTCGAACGGCAAGTGCGGCTTGTTGGACGTCGATATCCAGCAGCAGCAGAAAATGCTGGGCGTGGGTGCGGAGGGCCTCCAATTGGCCGACTACGGCATGATGGTGGCCATCGGCTATCCCAAGCCGGGGCAGACGCTCGAAGAGGCGCGCGACATGCTGCTCGATGAGATCGGGAAGCTGCGGGCCGGCGATTTCGACGAGGAGCTGCTCGCCTCGACGATCGCCAACTACAAGCGCGGCGAGATGCAGGCGCTCGAAGAGAACGGCAACCGCGCGATGGCTTATGTCGACGCCTTCATCAACGGTGTGGACTGGAAGCGTTCGGTGGAGGAGCTCGACCGCCTGTCGAAGGTGACCAAGGCCGACGTCGTGGCGTGGGCCAACGAGAAGCTCGATCCCGAGGTCTATGCAGCCGTTTACAAGCGCCAGGGCGTCGATCCCAATATCCACAAGATCGACAAGCCGAAGATCACGCCCATTGCCACCAACCGCGACAAGTCGTCGGAGTTCCTCGCCGCCATCCAGGCCGCCGAGGTCGAGGCCGTGCAGCCTGTCTTTGTCGATTATGCCAGCGACCTCTCGGTCGGCAAGATGAAGCAGGACATCGAGGTGCTCTATAAGCAGAATACCACCAACGGGCTGTTCAGCCTCTACTACGTCTACGATTTCGGTACGACGACCGATCCCGCCTTCGGCATCGCGTCGGACTATTTCGACCTGTTGGGCACCGATACGCAGTCGTTGCAGGAGATCCAGCGCGAGTTTTACGATCTGGCCTGCTCGTTCGGCATCCATGCGGGCGGCGAGCGCATCTATGTGACGATCAGCGGACTTGCGGAGAATATGGACAAGGCCGTGAAGCTGGCCGAGGAGTACATGCAGAACGTCGAGGGCGACGACGCCGTGCTCGCGCAGCTCAAAGCCAACGCGATGAAGGCGCGCAACGACGCCAAGTTGAACCAGAACGCCAACTTCCGCGCACTGCAACAGTATACCTTCTACGGCCCCGAAGCGATTCGGGCGCGGACGCTGACCGACGAGCAGCTCATGGCGCTCACGTCGGACGAACTGCTGGCGCGGATCCGGAGCCTGAGCGACTACGAGCACTACGTGATGTACTACGGTCCCGAGACGGAGGCGAAGCTCATCGCCGCGCTCGACGCGATCCACCGCACGTCGCAGGAGTTGAAGCCGGTGCGGAAGGTGCGTTTCCCGCTGCTGACGGTGGACAAGAGCGAGGTCAACGTGGCGCAGTACGACGCCAAACAGATCTATTATCTCCAATATTCGAACCGCGGCGAGAAGTTCTCGACCGACAACGATCCGGGCGAGACGCTCTTCAACAGCTATTTCGGCGGCGGCATGAACGCCGTGGTCTTCCAGGAGATGCGCGAGGCGCGTTCGCTGGCCTATACCGCTTTCGCCACCTTCACCGAGATGCGCGACAAGGACGATCCCTATATCTTCTATGCCTTCATCGCCACGCAGAACGACAAGATGCGCCAGGCCGTCGAGGCGTTCGACGAGATCATCGAGAACATGCCCGAATCGGAGAAGGCCTTCGAACTGGCCAAGCAGGGTATCCTGGCCAACCTCTCCACGCAGCGCACCGTGCGCGACAACGTGCTGTGGAGTTTCGTCTCGGCGCGCGAGATGGGCGTCGGGGTCGACCGCAACAAGGCCGTTTACGACGCCGTGCAGGGCATGACGCTCGCCGACGTGAAGGCTTTCCACGACAAATGGGTCAAGGGGCGCAAATACACGTATAGCATTCTGGGCGACCGCAACGACATCGACATGGATTATCTGCGCACGCTCGGCCCCGTACACGAGGTAAGCCAGCGCGAGCTGTTCGGTTATTAGAACGCCGCGTGCCGAGGAGGTCCGACCCGAGCCGGTCGGAACCGAGGATGCGACAGACCGGTCGTCCGGTCTGTCGCTTTTTTTATCCGGTCGAAACCCCGCGGCGGCGTGATTGCCGTCGCGGCGAACGATTAGCATACATTTTGCAGGAAGAGCTGAAAAACACGAAAATGAAACTACCGATTCTTTTGACGCTCTGCCTGCTGGCGGGGGTCGTAAATCCCGCACGGCCGCAGGCGCGGCGTACCCGCACACAGACCGAACAGACGCGGTCGGCCGACCGCGAGCGGGCGAAGCGCGAACAGGCCGTTGCGGATTCGCTCGCGCACCTGAAAGCCCTGCGGAGTCTCGATTTCGCGTTGGAAGCCGATCGGCTGACCCTCCGGCGCGGGAGGGTGGTCTTCGTCTCCTCCGACACGAATTTCGTGACGCTTTCCGGCGACATGACCACCGTGCAGGTCGCGCCGTTCATGGGAGGAGGCCCCAACGGTATCGGCGGCATCACTCTGGAAGGACATGCCTCCAACATTCGGGTCAGAACGGACAAGCGGGGGAATACCACCTTTTCCATGAACGTATTCGGGCGGGGGATCTCCGCGACGCTGAGCATCCGGTTGCCGGCGGGAAGCAACCGCGCGTCGGTTTCGATCGATCCCAATTTCAGCTCCGACCGGATTCAGTTGACCGGCGTGCTGGTTCCGCTGGACGAATCGCGCGTGTTCAAGGGCAGCGCGCTGTGATCCTCCGCGGCGAATCCTGCCGCTCCCGTCGCCGTGTAGGCGTATGTACGGCCGTATCCGTTGAGGTGCGGATATGAAAAAGCGCGTCTCCGCACTATATAGTGCGGAGACGCGCTTTTTTACGGAGCAAACTTATTCGGGAATGATCGCCTCGCTGGGGCAAACGCCTGCGCAGGTTCCGCAGTCGATGCACTTATCGGCATCGATCACATAGATATCGCCGGCCGAGATCGCCTCTACCGGGCATTCGCCGATACAAGTACCGCATGCAACGCATGCGTCGGTAATTTTGTAAGCCATTGTTTTGTCGATTTTTTGTTAAGTGTCTGCAAATATAGTGACTTTATTTGATAATATCAAACCCCGTGTAGGGAATCAGCACCTCGGGAATCCGGATGCCTTCGGGCGTCTGGTTGTTCTCCAACAACGCCGCGACGATGCGCGGAAGTGCGAGCGACGAGCCGTTGAGTGTATGGGCCAAATGGATTTTCTTGTTCGCGTCGCGGTAGCGTAGTTTCAGCCGGTTGGCCTGGAACGACTCGAAGTTCGAGACGGACGATACTTCCAGCCAGCGCTTCTGCGCTTCGGAGTAGACCTCGAAGTCGTAGGTCAGCGCCGAGGTGAACGACATGTCGCCGCCGCACAGACGCAGGATGCGGTAGGGCAGGCCGAACGACTTGACCAACCCCTCGACGTGGGCCACCATGTCGTCGAGCGCTTCGTAGGAATCGTCGGGCAGCGACAGCCGCACGATCTCCACCTTGTCGAACTGGTGCAGACGGTTCAGGCCGCGCACGTCCTTGCCGTAGGAGCCGGCTTCGCGGCGGAAACAGGGGGTGTAGGCGGTCATCTTGACGGGGAAATCCTTCTCGTCGAGGATCACGTCGCGGAAGATGTTCGTCACCGGCACCTCGGCCGTCGGGACGAGGTAGAAATTGTCCACCGTGGCGTGGTACATCTGTCCCTCCTTGTCGGGCAGCTGTCCCGTGCCGAATCCCGACGCCTCGTTGACCATCACGGGCGGTTCGACCTCCTGGTAGCCCGCGCGGGTGTTGTAGTCGAGGAAGTAGTTGATCAGCGCACGTTGCAGGCGGGCGCCCTTGCCCTTGTAAACGGGAAATCCCGCTCCGGTGAGTTTTACGCCCAGGTCGAAATCGATGATGTCGTATTTCTTGGCCAGCTCCCAGTGCGGCAGCGCCTCGGCCGGCAGCGGCGTGTAGTTCTCCACGAGTTTCACCACCAGATTGTCCTCGGCCGAGGTTCCTTCGGGAACGATCTCGGCGGGGAAGTTGGGCAGCAGTACGATCTCGGCCTGCAAGGCGTCGGCCGTCTGCTTCATCTCGGCCGACAGTTTTACCGATTTTTCTTTGAGCGCCGCCACTTCGGCCTTTTTCGCTTCGGCTTCGTCGCGTTTGCCCTGCCCCATCAGCGCGCCGATCATCTTGGCCGCCTGGTTCTGCTGCGACAGACAGTTATCCAACTCTTGCTGGATCGCCTTGCGGCGGTCGTCGAGCTGCTCGATCCGGTCGATGACGGGACGTGCGTCCACGCCCTTTTTGGCCAGGCGGCGGACGGCCGCCTCCTTGTCGTCCCGGAGTTGTTTGAGTGTAAGCATCGTTAATTATCGTTAAACGTTTCCGAATCGCAAAGTTATAAAATACTTGGTAAAAACGATGCGCAGAGCGGTAAAAATCGAGTTTATCCGGGGCGTCCGTGCGGTTTGCTGTCGGGTGCGACGAAGGATGTACGCTACGGAATACCGAAGGGCGGTGTGTCGAGGATGCTAACTATTCGGATGAATCTGAGGGTAAAACGGATTTTCAGGGCGAGATTCTCTGATAAAAATTACATTATGTAAAATTTTCGCGAGCGTTGAATAATATCCTAAAATGTTTGTTCTCACCTTGTTGGATTCAACGATGGCAAAGGTAAATATTTTTTTTGAAAAATCCCCCCCCCTTGCCCGACTTTTTTATGAAATATTTTGCCGGAATTAAAAAACTGCATTACAGCGGTTTCGAAAATAAACGCAATATACCATTGTATCGCAATAGGTTATCCGAAAATCCGATCGGAAGATAGTTTTGAACATAATGTAATTTTAATTTATCTAATTAGAACTATGAACTACTATCAATCGGAAAAAGAGGCTTACGTGGTGCCTCGGGCAATAGTTTTTGACGTGAAAGTCGAAGAGGGGTTCGCCTCGTCGGGCGAGGGGGAGATCACTCCCGGAGAAGAAGATTCCGAATGGGGCAATTGATTTTTCCGCACGGGAACAGCAAGAAAAAATCGAATTTAAAAATTACGATAATGAAAAGATCTTTTTTCGCTTTACTGGCGGCGGCCGTTTCGGGTTTAGCCTCCTGTCAGCAAGACGGCACGCAGGACGACGCTGCGCTGCCGATGAATGTCTATTCGTTCGATGCAACGACTGAGGGTACGCGCGTGTCGCTGGATCATACGGCGTTGACGTATACGTGGGACGGTTCGGAGCAGGTGATGGTGTGGTATGCGCCCGCAACTTCGGCTCCTGATTATGACTATACGCTCATCGGCAATCCTTTCGTGGCGGAATCGGCCGGTGCGGAAACCGCCTTTTCGCTTCGGACGGAGTACGATTTGAGCGAGATGGGATACGACGATCAGAACTATGTGTTGATGTATCCGTGGCCTTATGCCGGTACGTCGGGTGTCAGCGGCGATGAAGTGACCTATACGATCGGTACCCGAGAGGGCGACGGCTATGTGCAGAAGGATGTCTTCGAGGGAATCTACAACCTGATGCGTGCCGAGACTACCGGATCGTCGCTTCTCGTGGGCCGGCCGCCGGTTACCTTCGAGCATCTGCTCACTTCGCTGCGCTTCTATGTGAAAGAGTCGGCCGAGCCGGCCTTCGACGACATCCGGATCACGGACATGGAGATCCTTTTCCCGGAGAATGTCATCGGCGAGACGAAGGTGAATTTCCGCGAGGGTTACGTCGCTTCGGCGTCGAGCCGGAAGGTGATCGTCGATCTGGATGCTCCGTTGACGCCGCAGAAGTCTTACAAGGACGAATCGGGCGAGGCCAACGACGATCAGTATGCGTTGGTGGTCGTGAAGCCCTTCACGTTGAAAGCGAACACCGACGGCAATACGAACGACCGGATTCTGGTCACGCTGAGAGGTACGGGTAAGGATATCCATACCGGAGAGGCCGAACGGATCACGCAGACGCTCGTTCTGACGAGCGACAGCGACATGGAGTTCTCTGCCGGACATTTCCGCGCAGTCAGCCTGCAACTCGAGAACGACTGGACGCCCGTCGACGTGCAGCTTACCGAGGCTTTCGCTCCTGCCGGAGATTATGCGCACGGAGCCGGTATCATGTTTGATAAGCGAGGCGAATGTTTCGGGTTCCATGCATCGATTAAGGATGCGGCCGACAGGGAGCGGATGATCGTTCTGGACAATACGAGCAATAGATGGAGCTTGGGTACTTCCTGGCTGTACGCGCAGTCTGCATTCTATATGCCCAGCTCGACCGTGTTGAAGGGGTATACGCAGGGAGATATCGCCGTGACGTTCGATGCCCATGTCGTGTTCAGCGGCAAGGATAAGAATCCGTGTCCGATTATTATCTGCTTCAACCATTGCAGCACGCGGACGAATGGGGACACCGGAGACGGCGGATTCGTCGCATTGGCAAGTGTCGACGCCGAGCCCGCATTGATGACGGCCAAGGAGGCCAAGGAGAACGGCGGTTATCCGGAGGATGCGGCGTATTGGAGGAGTTACGAGGTCGTAATCCCTGCCGAGACGATTGCCGGAATCGATCAGTTCATGGAACCCAACAAGGACGGATCGGCGGCTCATATGGGATTCAAACTCGATGGTGGAGGACTTTTAGATCGTCAGTCCGACACTAAGGGCCGTATGGTCTATATCAAAAACATCTGTTTCTCCTACGAAAACAAATAGTATCGAAATCCGGGGAGGGCGTCGGCCGACGCCCTCCCCGGATTAATTATTTTATGATGAAATCCATACTCAATGACGGTTGCGATTCCCTTCCCCGCCGTCCGCTCGATTGTTACGTGCCGCCCTGCCTGACGAATCTGGCCGTGGCGGCGGAACGCGGTTTCGCCGCGTCCTATTTCGACGATGAAGATGAATTCGTCTCCGACGGTTTCGACGACGGCGGAGCCCCTGACCTCAGCGATTGGGATTGATATGAGATACGGAATAGTTGCTTTTTCTTTGTTCGGGTTGGCGATCGCGTCCACGGGATGTTCCCGTGATGCGGTCGATGTCGATTTCAGTGCCGACGCCGGTCGGGCGATTCGTTTCGAAGGGAGGTGCGGCGATGCCACGCGCGCTGTACCGGGCGATCCCGCCGACGGAAAGGTGCCGGTCTATTGGTGCGACGGCGACGCCGTGTCGGTCGCTTGCGCGCAGGCTACGCCCTCCGTGGGGCGCTATGTGCTGACGTGTCCCGACGAATTTTCCGTTTCGGCCTCGTTCGGCTCGGGGGATTTGCAGCAGTGGGGCGAAGGTCTGCACGATTTCTACGCCTTTTCGCCTGCGGACGCTCCCGATCTTGAAATATCGGGAGACGGTACCGTGAAGGCGTCGCTCCCTTCGGTGCAGGAGTGCCGCGACGGCCTCCTCGATCCGGCGCTGCTCTATCTGGCTTCTGCCGAAGAGGGAATCTCGCCCGAGTCTTCGGTCGTGACGTTGCATTTCCGGCCGGTCGTGACGCTGCTCGACATCTCGTTCGCGGCGTCCGAGGCGACCGAGGTGCGGCAGATCGTGGTGCGTTCGACGCAGGCAGGCGAGAAACTGGCGGGGACGTTCGTCTACGATCTCGGAGCCGACCGTCTCGGCAGGGTCGACGGTGGATCGAATGTCG
>OBKR01002638.1_pt1 | contig 12725 bp, 12 predicted proteins | sample 1518991 | NCBI WGS metagenome assembly OBKR01 (sample SAMEA2452117, study PRJEB22498) | human gut metagenome | biome: human feces; feature: human gut; material: feces | place: Australia | collected 2012
CTGGGTTGGTGCGGAACGAGAGTTTTGCCTGAAGCGAGTATTTCTCGTTGCCGAACTGCGGCGTTACTGTGAATAGCTGCGGCGACTTGTGGTTATAAACCATCTGGTCGAGTGCCCCTGACTTCTCAAGGTCTTCGCGTGTGATGCCCCATTGCTTCTGTATCTTGTCCCAGTCGATGCTGTCCGCGTTTATGGGGGCATTCCTGACAGGTGCCGCGGGTGTCTGTTCAGGCTGTTCAGGCTGTTGTGCCTGTGCTGATTGTTCAGGCTCCGGGGTCTGTGCCTGTTTGAACTGAACCCAAAAAGTTGGACATGGTTTACATCAGTTCATTATAGTATTTATATTTATATTCAATAGGAGACAATCCGTTGAATCTCACCTTAATCCGGTCATTGTTATAATACAGGATGTATCTCTTCAATTCCCGAATGAAGTCCTCCCAAGAACAAAATTCATGCAAATATAGCAATTCTGACTTAAGATGTCCGAAGAAATTCTCCATAACTGCGTTGTCAAGGCAATTTCCCTTTCGCGACATACTCTGCACAATACCCCTATCGGATAACATCCTGCGATAATTTGCGTGCTGGTAATGCCATCCCTGGTCCGAATGCAACATCAGTCCTTTCAGGTCTTTCACTGTGGAAAAAGCTTTCTTCAGCATGGTTGTGACAAGTTTAAGCGAGCAGGATGATGATATTGTATATGCGACTATCTCCTGATTGAAAAGATCCATCACTGTCGAAAGATAGCATCTTTGCCCCAACAGCGTAAACTGAGTGATATCTGTCACCCACTTACGGTTAGGAGCCTCCGCACTGAAGTCCCTTCTCATGATATTTGGCGCGATGCGCCCGACATCTCCCTTGTACGAACTAAACTTTTTGGGTCTGACCTTTGACTTTAGTCCGCATACCCCCATGAGACGGAGAACTGTCTTACCATTCAATCGGTATCCCTTGCGATTGAGTTCAATCCTGATACGCCGGTATCCATACCGTCCCTTGTGTAGATGGTATATCTCCGATATGAGTCTTATCACTGCCGCATATTTATCGTCTTTACCATATGCGGCAACACCATAATAGAACGTGCTGCGGGCCATCCCTGCGGCCTTCAGTAAAAACGAAAGCCGGAACTTTGGCCTTAGTAGCCGGATGGCGGTAACCCTTTCCCTGTTGGTCGGGCATTCCTTTCCCTTACTAAGGCCTGCAATTTTTTTAGGTATGCATTCTCAGCCCGCAGATACTCCACCTCCTTTCTTAAAGAGGCGAGTTCTGCGACATTGCCAGTTTTATTACTGTCTTCTTTCTTTTCGGACATGTCTGGTTTACGTACAGATGACGTCTTCACGATATAAGCGGCATCTCCATATTTATAGTATCGTTCCTTCCATGTGCGAACGGCTGAAGCGCATGGAAGCCCGTACTTCAGAGCTGCCTGCTGCAAAGTTAACGAATTTCGGACGATATCAGAAACAACCTTTCGCTTAAAATCAGCCGAGTAGGAACCATGTTTCCGCACCGGGCGCAGATTCCCGTATTTTTCATATGTGGAAAGCCAGAAACTCACCTGCCTGTGATTGGCATTTATCAATCTGGCGGCTGCTCGGATTGACCATCCCTCCTCAAGCACCTTCTTTATTGCCATGACTCGTTCTTCATGGCCATGCTTGACATACTTTCTTTTTAAATTGTCGGACATTTTTCAGACTCTGTTTTGTCCAACTTTTTGGGTTCAGTTCACCAAACGGGAGCTGTGGAGATTTTTTCGTGCAAATGCCAAAGAATACCCCGTTCCGGCATGTTAATCAACTACGAGCGAATAGACTTTGAACTATGATTATAATCCGCACGAAACATAGAGCTGGCATCGCCCCGGTGGGTGACACTGAACGACAGACATACAGAAAATGCTATCCGTAAGAAAATAAGCAATGTCCATAACCATTTCCGAAAACTAATGTATGTCATACTTTCTCACCGATGATAATGTCTGTACTTTTATTAGCAACTGCTATGACAGCCCCGGATAAGGCAATGTATGTGTCGGGGACGACCCCGGAATTTATGGAGGGATCGTAAGCGACACGTTCTTTGCCGCCGTGGGCCGTATCAAACGGAGAGTGGCGCGGCGGCTCAAATTCCTTATCAAAGAGCAGGCGTTAAGAACACGGTCTGTCGATTGAAGTCTTGTGTGTGCGACATGCCTGTCGCAATCTCACAAGGCGTATGAGGCAGTCGGTGTTCAGCCGGCTCCCATAGTCGGCGTGCGGTCGGAGGTTGTCAGTGAAGCCTGCTTCGCCGTCAACCTATGACGGCATAGCCGACGACAACACCGTGAGCCGCCACGCCTCTCGCAGTTTTCGCAGTGCTTCCCTATTGAGATGAGAGTTTTGTTCTCTAATCTGATTTACGTTTGTATTCCATAAATCCTGTAAATTTGCAGTAAATTCGGAATGGAAAACGGACAATCATTCTTAAATGCTCATTTACGCAGTGCGTGAACTATAAGGTGACTGAATCTCAATATATTTTTGTAACTTTGCATATACAATCCCACTGAATTTATGACGATTGATTTAGACTACATAGAGCATTTGGCTGAAAACCATGAAGGTGTTGATGTCGAATTTAAGGAAACCACCGGACAGCTTAACCGTGGTATGGAGACATTATGCGGTATGTTCAACGGCTCCGGAGGTGTCGTTGTGTTCGGGGTATCGAACAAAGGCAAAATCATCGGACAGGAAATCGGCGACAAGACCACCCGTGAAATCGGGGAGGCAATCAATAAATTCGATCCGGCGGTTGACATTCAACCGATATATGTGCCGGTTGACAATTCCGACAAGTATGCCATAGTATTCCGGACAGATGGATTGGAGAGTGATAAGCCTTATATGTGGGATGGCAAACCATATCGCAGACATGACAGCGTTACAAGTGTCATGCCCCGCGAGAAATTCATCCGGCTTCATGAGCTTCAGCACGGATTGAAATACAAATGGGAGAATGAAGTGAATCAGAATCTGACCATTGATGATCTTGATGAACAGCTCATACACAATGTAATCCAGGGCGCTGTAAGGCGAGGCCGACTATCAAACGATGCCCTTAATGATACTGTGCCCATCGCTTTGTCACGACTAAATCTGACTAAAGACGGAGCTGTATGCAATTCAGCGGCTGTATTGTTCGGGAAAGTTTTTTCCGATTATCCACAATGCAGGTTACGCCTTGCGCGGTTCAAAGGGGCCAGCAAGCAATATTTCATCGACAACCAACAACATGAAGGTAATATCTTTGAGTTGGTGGATGCGGCTATGGCTTTCTTCTTCAAGCATCTCAACCTTTCGGGTACGACGCATAATCGACTTTACAGAGAGGATAATCTTGAGATTCCGTATGATGCTTTGCGTGAAGCAGTTGTCAATGCATACTGTCATATGCGATGGGGATATGAGATCGCTACTGTGGGTATTGCGATTTACGATGACTGTATAGTAATTGAGAATGCTGGTCGCTTCCCAGTCAGAATCTCGCCAAACACTCTGATGCGTAAGGAGGAAGAAGATCGTAAAAATACCTCAATGCCTCCGAATCCGGTAATTGCCAATGTCATGTATCTTGCCGGCCTCATCGAACATTGGGGGCGTGGATTGTCAATGATGGCAAGACAATGTGAAGGTGCTGGATTGCCTGCTCCGGAATTCTATTGTGACGGTACTATCGTCAAAATTACTTTTATGCGTCCCAAGAACACAGTGGACGTAAGTAGTAGCGCAAGTAGTAGCGCAAATAGTCGTGCAAGTAATAGTGCAAGTGATAGTACAAGTGATAGTACAAGTAATAGTACAAGTAGAGGTTCAGCTGCTGCAAGCTTGACCAAAGAGGGTAGGACAATCAAAATGTCTATATTGAAACTAATTGGGATAATAGGAGAAGATTGGTTATCCCTACATGATATACTTGGAATCATGAGGCTTACGTCAAGGTTTTCATTTACAAAAACTTATCTAAAACCTGCGATATCGGCAGGTTTAGTTGCACTTGAAAATCCGGATAGCACGAATGCTCCAAACCAGAGATACGGATTGACTTTGAAAGGCAAAGCGTTGCATTATGAACGTCTCAATAACGAAAATGATGTTCAAAATGACCTGCAAAGAATAAAAGTTGACCCGCAAACCGATTTAGAGGGTCAAAATGACCTTCAAATAGTGGAAGATGGCCCTCAAAAACATGCTGTCATCCGAGCAATCAAAGAAAACAATGGAATCAGTCGCGCTGAGTTGGCTCGAATTGCCGGATGCTCAGAGAGTACAATCAAACGACGGATGAAAGAGTGGAATATTGCATGGCTTGGTCATCCTAAAACCGGCCATTGGGTATTTGTCAAGGATATTCAATAACCGATAGAGATGGATGTTTCCCGTGAAAATATTACCAGTTGGAGGATTCCTGGCATTGTGATCATTAAATAGAGATATGGCAAAGAAGGGTAAGAATAAAGGAACTGTTCCAACCAAGTATGCAGAAGTGAAAGTCAATCATGGCATTTTTGAGGACTATCTTCAATATGGCCCCCAATATGATACCGTCAATGATTGTCCAGTCATACCCAGCGAAACGGAGTTTGTTCCAAGACAGCGACTGGGAAAACTCTCGAAAAGCATGAGGAATGTTCTTCGGGAATATATGAGCCATGCCGTTACTGAGTATTGGGAGGCGCATAGACAGATTCCGGTTGACGGTGACCTGAAGCAACTTCGTAAACTGGCACTTGACACTCTACTGGGAGAGTTTCATATCTATGTAAAGGATGATAAGGAAACCTCTCTCTTCCTTAATGACACAGTAGCTGTCACAATCAATAGAATCCTCAAAAAAGAGAGTCTATAAGTCAGAAAAAGGGAGACATCCTGTTGTGAATATCAATAACAATGTACTGATGATAGAAGTCTGGTTAGGGACTTTTATGTTTTCGTATTCATCAATGCACAGCATGACCCGATAAATATTACTCTCGGATGTATAGAATTTTTAACACTGAAAACAGCCTGAAATCAGACTATTATAGCTACTTTTGCGTTGTAGATATACGAAGAACATTGAAATGTCCGGGTGTGCAAAAAGGGAACATCCATGATTTTCAAGAAATCTAAAGTATTGACAGACAATATAGTTGACCCCGTTTTGGATAAATCTCTCCGGGGTCACAAAGCCAAACGGCAAAATCAAGCAAATCGCTGAAACTAAGACAGTTTCAGCGATTTTTGTAATATCCCTATCCGGCAGAATAAAGTATATTGTAGGGTTAAGAGGTGTGCAATTCGTGAACAGCCGGAATCGTGAACAGTTTGTTCACGATGGCAACCTCTCCAAATGTAACTTCTTAATATTCTGCATTTTTCTGCGATATGTCAACCTAAAAGTGGAGCCGGCATACGCTCCGCAAGGTTCAAAACCCCGCTTTTAGGGCATTTTGAGTTGATTTCAGTTGAATTTTAACATCAATTTAGAAATTTAACTATATGATGTCTGATTTAGCCGTGTTTTTAACTCTTTTACGCCGGTATCGCAGGAATCTGGAAAGCCGCCATTCGTGAACAAGGTGACAGAATGGTGAAATATGATGAAGTTGACGAAAAATAACCGTGAACAGATTTATGAACACCGGTTCCTGTTCACGGAGCTGTTCACTGAAATTGCCATACAGCACTGATTCTGGGGTTCTTGCCTATTGTGAAATTGGGCGAAAATGATTATATTTATGTAACCATTAAACCACAATTTCAAATTATGTTACATGATTCGTATTTCACTCTCTCGTTCATCGCAAGGAAGGCGCGAGCCCTCCGCAACGGAGAGTATCCGATTTTTGTCCGCATTACTGTCAGCGGTCAAATCTCGGAAATGAACCTCGGACGCAGCGTCTCCCCGGAGAATTGGGATCAGAAGCGTGCCATGTCGAAAGGGCGCTCGCGCCGTGATCTCGAACTAAACAAGTATATCGAGGTAGTCAAAGCCAGATTTCTTGAAATTCACAATATGCTTGTGAGGGATGGAAAGATGGTGAATCCGAAAATACTCCGTGACCATTTCCTCGGAACAGTCGAGAAGCCGAAGATGCTCTGTGATGTATTCCGCGAGGCTAACGAAAAACGCAAGGAGGAACTTGACCGCGGCGACATAGTCGAAGCCACCTACCAGCGATGGACACGTTGCGTCGATTATCTTGAGGAGTTCCTCAGACTGACGCAAAACATGGAGGACATTCCCATCAAGGATGTCACATCCGGACTTATTGACGACTTCGAGCATTTTCTCCGGATGAAGAAGTCCTGCGCCAACAATGCCGCTGTCCGTTATATACGTTGCGTTAAAAACGTGATGCAGTATGCGATGGCGCACAAGTGGATTACCCACGACCCGTTCATCGGCAAGAAGTATCAGCGGACATACACGGAGCGTCAGTATCTGACGGAGAATGAACTCAAGTCAGTGATGGAACTCGACCTCAAAGCATTGCCCCGCCTCGAAGTCGTGCGCGATACTTTCGTGTTCTGCTGTTTCACCGGTCTGGCGTTCTGTGACATCAAGTCACTGCTGCGTTCAAACATAACCACCGACAGCGAAGGCAACACATGGATACGTAAAGCCCGTGAGAAAACAGGCGAGATGAGTATAATCCCGATGCTGGCCGTTCCCCGAAAGATTGCGGAGAAATATGCCGGACATCCGACAGTTCTCCAGAAAGATGTGGTACTTCCGGTCATAACCAACCAGAAGATGAACGCATATCTCAAGGAGATTGCAGACCTTGCGAGAGTGGAGAAGCATCTTACAACCCATCTGGCGCGCCATACCTTTGCGACACTGTCGTTGAGCAACCATGTGCCGATCGAGAGCATTTCAAAAATGCTCGGACATTCCGACATACGCACAACGCAGATATACGCCAAGACGCAGGACAAAACCATCTATGAGGATATGGAATTCATGCGTCACAAATTTGATTGCGCCATGATGAACTGACATCCGTTCCACTCCAAAAAGACAATGGCAACCAGGCGATAAGTCGGGTTGCCATTGTCTTTATTACAAAAGTCGCTCTCAGTCGAATTTCGGGCGATAGTTGGATTGCAGGAAGATTTCTATATCTTCCTCGGCGTATAGGATTTTTCCGTCAAGACGATAATAAGGGATTATTCCCCGGTCGCGGTAGTCCTGTGTTGTGCGTCGGCAAACTCCAAGCAGCTCCGACAGCATGGCATCGGTGATGAAACGCTTGCCGTGGAGCAATGGATGGTATTCTTCTTTCAGCCGTTGGCACATATCGGCAATGTCGTCGGTTTGAGTAGTCAGGCGCAGTATGCGCGGGTCGTTGGCGGTAACTGTTTCTTTCATTGCTCCGATGCTTTTTCCTTGACAATCAAATCGGCTATATCGCAGCCTTTGAATTGCGACAACCGTCCGAGATGTGAGAAGCCGATTTTGCCTCGCTCTTTCATGGTGCGCAACTTTCGCTCGGATATATGCAGGTAATCACAGGTCTGCTTTGTGGTGAGCCAGTCTGACAACTTCTTGTCGCGCAACTGGTCATACAAGGCCTTGACGGTCTTGTGTAGAAAATCGACACGGTTGATGAGCGCATCGAATACTTCACGTTCAACTTCGATTATGTCCATAAATTTATGTGGATTAAGTGGATGTAATGGTAATGAGTGGGATAAGATTGAAAAAGAAGGCGGGTATCCCTCCCGCCTTCTCACCACTAAATCCACAATCAAAATAAATTTATGACTGCGATTCAGTGGCAAAGTTACGGAATAATTCTGACATTCACACTATTGTGCGAACAATCAGCTAAATCAGTTAAAAACGATGGCGTGGCCCCTTTTTCTTTTTTCGCTGCATACGGCGGCGGAATTCTTCCTCTTCGGGATTGAACGACTGCCCCGGCTGGAACAAGTCAAGACCCGGAAGCGTGAAATCGCTGTCGCTGTAATCGGTAGTTGAATGGGACTCTACGGATTGATGCCGGACATCTGCGGTGTGTCGCTGTCCTTCCGACGGAGCCTGATTATCGGCGGTTTGGGATTGAGAATCCGAATGGGTGTCGGCGGTCTGCTTCGGCTCTGGCACAATAACAGTGTCGGGAACCCGCACATCGTTTGTCGTCTGTTGATTGTTGAAACGCTCGTTGAGTGCATTTGCCGAGAACTGCTTGCCGAGCCGGGAACCGTTCAGTACTGTCATGGTATTATGGTCTATGAACGTAACGCCATATATTCGTTCCTCGTCGGTATAGCGGAACACAACGTCGATGTTTCGTTCTTTCAATCCTGATATGAAGGCCTCTTTACTCCTTGACTGTGCAAGCACATCGGAAACCCTGCGCCTTGTCGGTGCGACATCAATCTTGTCTTTGACGCGCTCGAAACGGCTTTCAACGGCGGTGCGGCTTGCGAACTTGCCGAGGCGCGAAGCCTTGAAAGGATTGGCGATAACCTTGCCGTCGTCGTCGGTGGCGAAATACACCAGACCGTGATACTCTCGACCGTTAACCCTGCCGTCCGTCTGCTCACACCTTATATTATATAAGGAGAGAACGGCGTTATACTCGCCCATAGTCTGAAACTTGTATCGCATACCGACCATTTTGACGGTGTTGGCAACCTGCCGCTTGATGTCGCCCGAAAGGTCAACCTTTTTAATCGGCATATCGGGAGTGATTTTCTCGCGCTGCGCCTTATGGAGATTATATTTTTCCTCCAGTTCTGTGGTGATCTTCTTGCTGCGCCGGAAAAGAAAGTCCTGATTGAGCCGCTTGCCCTGCTCGTTGACATTGACGGTAACTATATGGATATGGTGGCGTGCGATGTCGGCGTGCTTGTAGATTATGAAGGGCTGCTCGCCGAAGCCGAGTTTTTCCAGATACTCGCGGGCGAGGATTTCAAAATCCTGATCGGTCAGCTTGTCGTCGGGATGCGGATTGAGCGAGATGTGGAGAACCGGCTTCTTGGTCTTGCCGGTTTTAGGCATAAAGGCGTTGAAATTTTCAGCGATACGTCCGATGTCGATTTGCCCGTCGGCGGGAAGGATGATTTTGTTGGCACCCAATAAGCGGCCTTCCTCACGGTTGATTTTCTCGGAATTGTATGCCAATGCGCCATAGAGTGATGAGCCTATCGAGATTTTTGCGACCATCGTTCATCGAATTTTTCCGACAGAGCCATGACATCCGTCATCACGGCAATCATTTCGATTGTAGCTTTCTCCAGCTTGTAGAGAGATGCCATTGCTTTCTTTTCGGTGAAATTGGTGCGAAGCTCCTTCACAACGAGATTGTAATTTACCCCGATTGTGCGGTACTGGCAGAAGAATTCCGACAGTTTAGCGCAGTAGAGGGCAAGCGACTTGTCGGTGGTGAGAACCTTGAAAGGCTTGCCAAAGATGAGCTGCTTGATGAAAGTGGCCTTAACGGTCGCGTTTGCCTTTTCCATCATACGGGAAAGTTCGTCCCATTCGAAGTCGTCAAAGCTGACTTTGACATGGTGGCTGCACTTGTTGGCAACCGGCGGTCGTCCGCCTTTACAGAATAGATTTGTCATAAAAATGTGGATTAAGTGGTGGCGCATCGCGGAGCCTCTGCCAGCCGCAGGCTTAAACATGGGATGTCCGACTTCGGAGGACAGCCCCCACATAGCAAGGTTGTTTCGTGGGAACATCAGTGACCCGAAACCTTTTGGGGAACCCAAAAGACACCTTGCTATGTACGTGTGTACATCCTTAATACTATGAAACAGGAGATTAAATCCGTTATGACTGCCCGGTTTGCCATTCGGGGTGTACGAAAGTCGTACTTTTGCCTGTTTCATGCCTGCGAAGGACTTTGAAGCCTCTCGGTGCTTATATAAAGTTACGAAAAAAGGCCGATAAATCCAAACGGCGAGAAAAAATTTCGGCACTATTCACCTGATTCCAAGGCTTAACAAAAGAGTGCAAGAAAAATTTTTAATGACGGAATGTTAAAAATTTAGCTTCGTTTTCCGGACATACTTGGACATAACCGGACATATTTGGACACCGGCGAATTTGAGACATTTAACTGTCAAAAGACATATAAAACTATCCGGAATTTTATTTGTATCTTTATGTAGAGATTGATTTACAGAACTGTCTTCAAGGAGTTCAATTTACTTGACTATATGAGGAACTGCCTTTTGAACTATGGATTTGGCAATCAATCTTGATTACATTCTTTTTATCTGCCTATATGCCATACTTTCTATAAATCAAGATATAGATTTAGGTATGGTTCAAATGATTTATATATTTAAGGAACTGCTTACCTGCCTATTTCTACATTTGTACGTTTGTATGTTTACAGAAAGATAGAATTATAGATATTTCAATCGTTCGTACGTTTGAAGTTGTCAAGCCACATGGCTATTGAAAAACAGTCATATTGTTTCACCACTAAATCCACCGTTATGACAAACGACCATCACCCCGATTCTTCCCGCTTCTGGGAAACGTATCTCCGCAAACGGGATACAAGTCAGTTCAGCCGCCGCTTCTCCGAAATCGGCATTGAACCGGACTTCGTTCTGAACATCCGCCGAATCCTAAGCTCCGGATACCGGCCTCCATGCTGCGTCCGTGACTTCATCAACAATGTCCTCGAACAATTTTTCAAGGACAACGAAGAAATACTCAAAGAAAAGATGTAATCCGCCATCGCCGTCCTCTACCGCAAGATTACCGCTGCCCTCGCCCCCCAAAGAGGAACAGGACGGCGAGGAAATCAAACGCGATGACCAGCCACTGCAATCACATCAAGTAGAATCTCCGGCTCAATCCACCGGCTCAAAGGAGTCGATGGTAGCGGAGCCGATTTGATTATATAAAAGGGCTTATAAATCAAGTCATGTGGGAAGATAAGTGATGACAGGCAGGTTGATACTTCATATCAGCCTGTCTGTTGTTATTTGTTGCGCGACTGAATGTAATCGGTCGGAGTCATACCGGTTTCTTTCTTGAACATACGGCTCAGATGGGCTGGATATTCAAAACCGAGCTTATATGCCGCCTCCGCTACTGTAAGTCCGGATGCAAGTTCATTCTTTATCTGCCGGATAATAAACTGTCGGATTAAACGCCCCGGACTTTCTCCTGTCATTTTCTTTATCAGATCGCTGAAATAATTGGTTGACATACAAAGATGTTCGGCGCAGCTGTTCACAGTCGGTAGTCCCTTTTTCAGTTGAAGGTCGTCTGTGAAATATCCGTTCAGGAAACTGTCGAATCTTGAGAGAATATCGTTATTGGACAATTTTCTCGTTATGAACTGACGGTTATAAAATCGTTGACAATATTTAAGCAACAGAGAAATATATCCGACAAGTATGTCGTTTTGGAAGTCATCGTGCGGATCATCTATTTCCGATTTTATACGCTTGAATATTGCCACCACAATGTCATGCTCCTTCTCATTCATGTGGAGGGCCTCGTTGACACTGTAATCAAAAAAAGAGTAATGCCTGATTTCTTTTTCAAGTTGTGTGCCATGTATGAGGTCTGGATGGAAAAGCAAAGCCCATCCACCTATCGAGTCTCTTTCGCCGTTGTCCTCCTTGCCGCCAATCTGCCCCGGCGCGACGCAGATAAGCGAGCCGTCCCTGTAATCATATCTTCCGCACCCATATGTCAGGTCAAGGTCATTGTCCTCCTGTACGAAAACGCCATAAACACCGTATCTGTTAAGGCTATGACGTATCGGCGAGATTTCAGAGAAGTCAATGACAGTTATCAGCGGATGCCTGTCTGTTACTCCATGATACTCGCTGTAATCGGAAGTTTTGTTGACTTTCAGTATTTTTGTCATAGTCATTGACTTGATTGTCAAGTGCAAAGTTACGAAAATTCCGCGAGATGATAAGCCGATTCAGTGTTTTTGATATGGATTCCCAAGAATTTGGATACCTCATTACCTTCAGGCTGTCTAATTTTGCAATGTCAAATTATAGAAACTATGGACAGCAAGATAACAGTACCGAAATCTGTATGTAGCGACGAGGTGATCGATTACATTGCCTCCCGCTATTCCATTACCCCTCAACAGGTAATCAGTCATTTTATGTGTCAGGAGGGCATCTTAAGAGACCTACAAAACGACAGTGACAAAGCTATTTTATTTGAAGAAAACGAAATGGCGATTTTACGGGATATGGGGATACGTCCGTCTTGTGTCGAGTTCGTAGAAACAAACAATTAAGACTATGAGTAAGAATATGTTTGCATCAGTTATTTTGTTTGCAGCTCTTTCGATTACTGCCTGTGGTGGTGGAAATGATGATCCGGAGATTCCGACTCAATCGGAAACGACAAAACCATCAGAAGGGAACCATGAAGAAACTGACGAATCAATGAAAATGAATATCATAATTGGAGACAAAACCATTACGGCGACAATGGAAGATAACGCCACAGGACGGGATTTTTTGTCCCGCCTGCCCTTAGAGGTAACTCTTGAAGATTTCAACAATACCACTGAAAAGATTTTCTATCCAGACCCGGCACTCGATATGGCAGGCGTGAAACGCGGATGTGCGCCGGTTCCCGGAGATATTACTATTTATGCACCTTGGAAAAACGTGGCTATCTTTTGTAAGAGCTGGTCTTATAGCAATGATCTTATCAAAATCGGTCATATT
>OBKR01002647.1_pt1 | contig 12688 bp, 6 predicted proteins | sample 1518991 | NCBI WGS metagenome assembly OBKR01 (sample SAMEA2452117, study PRJEB22498) | human gut metagenome | biome: human feces; feature: human gut; material: feces | place: Australia | collected 2012
GATCAGGTTTTTGTTTTTACATATGATTGGAGGTATTGCCACTATGGGTAACACATTTACATCTTGGAGTGGTTTGGTTTTGGCACTTCAACAGGAGGTTGCGGAAGCTACAGCAGAAGTAATTGACGCTTCTATGGATGATTTATTTATGAATACAGATCAGTTTTACAGTTCTTCAGAAGGAAGATATACACGTACCGGGACATTGCGTATGTCTCCTGAGAGTGAGTTTTCTGGCGGTGGTTCTGTATCTTCCGGGGAGATCCGGCTGAATACCGGGCACAGATATTCTCCTTCTGGAAGAGATACACAGACTATTTATAACTATGCTGAGGATGGAGGGCTGCTTGGTAATGGAGGATTCTGGTCACGGACGATGAATCAGGTTCCCCGGCACATACAGGAATCTTTCGGCAGCAGGTTTTCCTGATTTTGGGATTGTAGGACTGATTTTTTTACATAGATTTTAACTGATAATTTTACAGATTTTATATAAGAATATAAGGAGATTAAGATTATGACAAATAAAGAGACTGTACAGGTTGAGGCTATTTTAGTGCATTTTGGACTGGAAGAGAGTAAAAGCATTGAGGAACTTTTTACACGTGCATTGAAATTATGGCAGGAACTGAGCAAAAGTGAACGTAAAATTTTATCAGTGGCATTAAGTATGCTGCTGGATGAAGAGAATGTTAATAAGATTATGACTGATTGGAACAGACGTAACCAGAATATAGTGAAATTACTTGGATATGACGCTTCTGAAACTGAGGACGAAGAAGAGTTTTGTGATCTGGATTGGTAACTGTGTTTGCAACCTGATTGATCTGATATAAAAATTCTTGATTAATCACGATTGGATTATAATGATTATTAATAATGAATTTAAACTTGAGGGACTGTCCGCGGTGGCAGTCCTTCTTATTATATAAGGAGTAAGACAATGGCTGAGGATTTTAGAGCGAAAGTAACCGCTGAGTTAGATACGGCGGAAGCAGAGAGTAAGCTGAACGCTTTTCTGAACGAGAAGCGAAAGCTGAAGATTGATGTGGAAGTGAATCAGGATTCTGCAAAGAAGATGGCTTCCAGTATAGAAAAAGGTATAAAAGATACAAAGATTGATACATCCGGCATCTCCAAGCAGCTTGCCGGATCTTTTAATATTACGGACAAAAATGTAATCAGTAAGCTGCAATCTCAGATGGACAAGATGATATCCAGTTTGGGAAAAACATGGAATGGTAAGGATTTTGATTTTGGGAAAGCATTAGGCTTTTATTCCGGTATGGACAGCATGGTAAACACGGTCATGAAAAACGCAAAGATCGTGGAGGGTGCTACCGGGAGCTATGATGCCTTTTTTAATTACTTCAAAGATAAGAAAATCTATGTTTCTGATGAACTGAAGAAAGCCATGGGTGAAGATACCTACAAGGAACTGCTTCAGAATAACATCGGCAAGATTGTCCGGGACGCTTCAAAAGGAATATCCATAGATTCCCTGTGGGGAGAAATGCGTGATCTTTTCCCGGAACATTTTTCGGATAACATTACTAATCAGGTGGATCAGATCGTCCATGCGTTTGATGTATTGCATCAGGCCAGAGCGGATGTGGGACAGGTAACGACAGCCCAGAACATGACTGCGGAACAGCTTACAGGGATCTCAGACAGTGCAGCGGAGCAGGTTGTAGCGATTGCAGCAAAGCTGAAGGAGAACCTACAGAGTAACATTATGGGTGCATCCGAAGCAGTTAAGACGACCATTGACCTTGATGTAAATGTAAACACAGATAAGATTTCTTCAGATATCCGGTCGGCAGTAGAAAATGCAGGAAATCAGGCTGAAGGTGCTCTAAAAGTAAACATGGAAGTCAATGAGGAACAGCTGGTTTCCAAGATACGGGAAGCATTAAGCAGTCTTGCAACCGGAGAAGAGCCTGTAAAAGTCAATCTTCAGGTGAATAAGGAATCCTTGCAGGAGGATCTGAACCTTGCACTGAATGAAATGGATCTTCCGGTACACTTCAAGATTGATACGGAAGAAATAGAGAGCCAGATCCGGGCAGCAGTAGAAAGTATTCAGGATATGGAGATTGATCTTCGTGTGAACACCAGAGATATCCAGAATGATGTTGATACAGCAGTAAACGGAGCAACCGAAACACCGGAGATCCATGTGCCTGAAGTAGACAGCTCTGGTTTGGCACAGATGCAGCAAGCTTTGAATGGTGTAAATGCAGCAGGAATCCGGGGCCAGAGCGTGTTTCAGTCTTTAGGTGGAAGCTTCCGGGAAGCGTTTTCTGCATACAGTCTGGCAAACATGATGCAGGATGGACTGTATAAGATCGTAGATGCAGGAAAAGAAGCAGTTTCTACCGTAAAAGAGTTTGATGATCTGAAAACCAACCTTGCCATGGTAACAGGAAAAGACAAGACTTATACGGAAGATCTGATGCAAAGCTACAACGAATTGGGGCAGGAGATCGGAAGTATTACTTCAGATGTTGCGGAATCTGCAAATACATGGCTGAGACAGGGACGTTCCATGGCAGATACCAACCAGCTTATCAAAGATTCTATGGTTTTATCTAAGGATGCACAGATGAGTTCAGAAGATGCAGCACAGGTTTTGACTTCTACACTGAATGGATTTAAGCTTGGTGCAGATCAGGCCAGCAGGATCAATGATATCTTGACCAGCATTGACTTAAAGAGTGCTTCGGATGCAGGTGGAATCGGTACTTCCTTACAGAAAGTTGCATCACAGGCGAATAATGTTGGTATGAGTTTGGAGAAAACAGCTGCCATTATTGCTACGATCAAGGATGTAACACAGGGCAGTGATGAAACCATCGGTACTTCTTTAAAGAGTATTTTGTCTCGAATGAACAATATCAAAGCAGGAAAATTCGTGGATGATAACGGGGAAGCTTTGAATGATGTGGAGAAAGTCCTGAATAAGATCGGCATTACCATGAGGGATAACAACGATCAGTTTCTTGATTCGGAAACAATCATTGATTCTGTGGCAGATAAATGGGACACTTTAAATAAGAACACACAGAAAGCGGTTAGTACAGCTCTCGGCGGAACCCATCAGGCCAACAGTGTGATTGCCATGCTGGATAACTATGATAAGGTAAAAATGCTGACAGAAACCGCTTATAATTCAGAAGGAACCGCAGAGAAGAAGTTTCAGGACAATTATTTAAACTCTCTGGAAGCCAAGACCAATGCCCTGAAAGCATCTCTGGAAAATCTGTCTACTTCTCTGGTATCAGATAACATGTATTCGGGATTTCTGGATGGGGCAAAAGCAATGGCGGACTTTGCAGCAAATACAGATATCTTACAGGCATCTCTGGCCGGACTTGCATCTGCTGGCGGTGTATACGCATTTCAACAGCTGATAAATCTGTTCCGGGAGTTTTCCAATATGGGACAGGCTATGGATATCAGCCGAATGACAGAGATTTCTACAGATTCTTTTGAACAGCTGTTGGGACTGACACAGGGACTAAGCGAATCCCAGACCCGGATGGTACTGTCCAGTACGGCTTTAACAGAAGCACAGAGGGCAGCAGTCCTTGTAAATCAGGGAATGAGTGAAGCAGAAGCGCAGGCTGCCGTTGCTGCAATGGGACTGACCACTGCCAATGAAGCTGCTGCTGCCAGTACCTTTACATTATCCGGTGCTATGGAGGGAATGCTTGCAACACTGCTTGCAAATCCTCTGATTCTGGTTGCAGCAGGTGTTACCGCAGCAGTTACAGCATACAGTGCTTATAAAAGATCCATTGAGGAAGCAGTAAGCTCTGCGAAAAGTGCAGGAAATACATGGGAAGAGAACACAACTTCCATACAGGATAATATCAGCAGGATTCAGGAGTTAAGGACAGCACTTGCATCCGGTACACTGACAGAGCAGGAAGCAGCGGACGCAAAGAGCGAGCTGTTATCCATACAGGAATCTTTATCCGAATCCTACGGAAATCAGGTCAGTGGGCTTGATCTGATAAACGGATCTCTTACGGAGCAGATCGCATTACTGGATCAGGTGAACGAAAAACAGTCCCAAAGCTTCTTGAATGAAAATAAAAAGGGTATTGACAAAGCCCAGAAAGAGATGGAGAAAAACCGTCATACATACTTGGGCCGGTTCTATGATAACGGATCAGAGGAATCCGAGGCAATCAAAAAGAGTATCAAGAATCTTCAGGAAACTTATGGAGAAGATATATTCAAGCTGGACAGCGCAGACGGAATCACGATGGATATTCAGTTTAATGCGGATGCTTCTACGGCAAAAGACGCTTTGAATGATTTCATGACTGAGGTTTCCGGTATTGAGGATCAGTTTGGTGAAACGGATGTAACCGATCAGCTTGCTAACAATGCAGCATCCGGTCTGACAAAAGCAAAGGATGTTCTCAGTGAATATCAGGATATTTATAAACAGGCACAGGAAGCAGAGCTGATATCCGATGATAAGCTGTATAAGTCCGGTGATACGGAACAGAAAGCTTCCAAGTGGATCTCAGACTATGCAAAAGCGGTTGAGGACTATAATAATGCGATTGCCGATGGAGATAACAGCAAGGTCTCAGAAGCATCCCAGAAATTCTCAGAACTGGATAGCACAGTAAACGGTCTGGTGAAAAATACAGGCATGTCCGCTTATGCAGATCAGGTAAAAGAAGTCCGGGACGAGCTGAATGATACAGCCATTGCCAATGATAAGTTTACCAAGGCCGTGAACGGTACGGACACAAGTAAGTTTGGAAAGTCTGTCTCAGATAATGCAAAAGCACTGAAGGAATGGAATCTTTCAGATACCGATTTCCGATATGCTTTTGAGACAGATGGGATACAGAAGGGTGAGGATCAGATCAATACTCTGGTACAGGCTGCCCTTGATGCAGGTGTTATTAGTGATACTTCTGCATCCAGTGTGGCGAATCTTGCCAGTATGCTTGCAGAGTTGGGTGTAATCTCTTCCAGTACCGGATCTTCTCTGGATGAAGCAGCAGATTCCATCGGGGATATCAGTGAAAGGATCGACAAAGCCAGTGATGCATTAACCGGAATCCAGAAAGCGGAATCTGTTCTGGATGCACAAAGCACAGGAAAATCTATCTCTCTGGATGATTTCAACTCAGACGAGCTTGCAGATTATACTTCCGCTCTGGAATATAATAATGGAGCCTTGCAGTTGAATGCAGAGAAAGTACGTGAGTTACAGAAAGCCAAGGCAGAGGAACAGATACAGACCAACAACAGCCAGAAAGCAGAAAAACAGAATCAGTACATGCAGAACATTGCACAGATCGAACAGCTTCAGGATCAGTTAAGAGGATTAACCGATGAAAAAGGTGAGGAAGCACAGGCAATCCAGTCCAGTATTGATGCTCTTTTATCGGATAATGACGCTATTGTAAACCAGTGCAATCAGCTGGATCTGCTCTCTGCATCTCTCAGGGAAGCAACTGGGGCTTACCAGAACTGGCTTGACAAACAGAACGCTTCGGAATCTGGTGATATGTTCGATGATGCTATGGGAGCTATGGAAAAGATCGACAACGTAACCAAGAACAGTGATTCTGAGGATTATGGAAGGATCGGAACAAACTCTTATAAGGCAGCTGTAGACTTTATTGTTCCTGATACCGTGGACAGTCAGGACGCAGAAGCCGTTTCTTCTTATATGAGTTCCATTGAACATTACTTTAATCATGACGAGGACGGCAACCGGATTGGTCTTGATGTGCAGGAGTTCTGTGCAAAAGCTACCAAGGCTGGACTGATGGAACTGGATGAAGCTAGTGGCGAATATAAAGTTGCAGGCCAGAAAACTATGGAGGATTTTGCGGAGGGATTGAATCTTTCTATGCCAATGGTTCAATCCATGTTTGGTGAGATGGAAGAGTTCGGCGGAGAATTTGACTGGGCGGATGAAGCTACAAAGACGTTAGGTGATATGGCAGTTGCAGCCGGGGAAGCCAAGGGACGGATCGAGGAAATGTCTGGTGATACCGACATGAATATCCAGATTGATGTTTCCGACATTGATAATACCGAGGATAAAGTCAAGACACTGGACAATACCATAGCTCAGATGCAGAATTACAAAACTACTCTGGATGTGGATTCCTCTCAGGTGGATGATGCCAACGCAGTTATCCAGTATTGTGTTACACAGAAACAGATGTTGGAAGCTCCTGCGGTCATGTCTGTAGATACTTCACAGGTAGATGGGGAGCTTGGAAATGCATTATCTTTATTACAGCAGTTTCAGGAAGCCCAGAACAGTGTAGAGTTACAAACTTCAGTTGGTGCAGATACATCCGAAGCGCAAGGCAAAGTGGACAGTCTGGTTGGTGAGATTCAGGGATTAAGCCCGGAAATCAAGGCACAGCTAAATATTGATACCACTTCCGCAGATACGATTACAGCATCTTTACAGGCATTAAGTCCGGAAATCATGGTAAAAGCTGGTGTGGATTCTTCTGCCGTGGATGCTTATGCAGCAGAAGAAAAGCAATCCTCCGGTAAAGTGACATGGGATAATGAAACCGGGGCCGTAGATGCGTTTGCAGCACAGGTACACCGTTCTTCCGGTATTGTCTCATGGGGCAATGAAACTTCCAGAGTAAAGACGCATTTCACAGCAACTGGAACCGTAAACTGGACAAATACAACACCACCAACAAAAGGTGCAGGTGGCGCAAATGGAACAGCTCATGTCAGTGGAACAGCTCATGCATCAGGTTCAGCACAGTATAATCACCTTTCAGGCCATGCACAGGCAAGCGGTAACTGGGCTACTAAGACAGGCGGAACTACTCTGGTAGGTGAGTTGGGTCGTGAAATTGTAGTGAATCCTGCAACTGGTACATGGAATACCGTAGGTGATAACGGAGCAGAGTTTGTAAATATCCCGGCAGGAAGTATTGTATTCAACCATCTTCAGACGGAAGCTTTATTGGATCGTGGGTTTATAAACAGCAGAGGTCTGGCACAAGCAAGCGGATCGGCTATGGTCAGAGGTGGAATCCCTGTAAAACAGGCCAGTATTGCATCGAAACATACGACTTACAGTGGTTCAAAATCACCTTCAAATACGGATATAGCAGTTGCACAGGCTGCAAAAGACAGTTCCAGTGCAGCAAAAAGTGTTACGGATGCAGCAGGAAAAGTGGAATCATGGGAAGATCCATGGAAAAATGCAGTGGATTGGTTTGAACGGTTCACGACAAAATATCACAATTCCATAGATCTGAACGAAGCAAAAGCAGAAAATTATTCCAGCTATGAAAACAAAAACAAGTATCTGGATAAAGAGATTGCGGATCTTTCCAAGCTGAAGGGTGGATACCAACAGGCGCAAGGATATTATAAATATCAGGCGGAAGCTTATGCAGATATGATCGGACTTTCACAGGATCTCAGAAAGAAGGTTCAGGACGGAGAAATTAACATTGACCTTTTGGATGAAGATACGAAATCCAAGGTGGAAGCTTATCAGGAATGGTACGATAAGATTCATGAATGTGAATCTGAGCTGGAAAAACTGAAGAAAAAAGAGAAGGAAGTAGATCAGCAGAAGCTGGATAACATTACCGACCGTTTTGATGATCTGAAAAAAGTATATTCCACAAGCAGCTCTGTGATCGAAAGCAGACTGAAGTACCGGGAAGAGAACGGGGAATCACAGGCTCCCGGAAGTAAATATTATAAGGACGTAAACAGCCAGAGAAAGGCGCAGGAAGCTCAGGCAGCACTTCTGGAAAAAGAAATGGTGGCATACCGGGCACAGATGGAGAAAATCCGTAAGAAATACGGGGAAGGACATGAACTTTATAAAAAGGCTCTGGCTGGATATAATGATCTCCGGGATGAACTATATAATTGTAAGCAGTCTGCAAAAGAGCTTTCCAATACCATGTATGAGCTGAAAGAAAAAGCTGCGGAATATAGAACTGCAATGTATCAGGGCAGATCCGATAATCTCTCTTCGTTCCGGGATTATAAAGAAGCTACCAATTACAAGGGCAGCAAGTATGGAAAACTGACAGTAAATGATTATGCTCAGGCAGCGAAAACCAATGACCAGACCATTTTGGCATTGCAGAACCAGAAAAAGATTGCTATGGCAAAGCTGAAAACACTCTCTTATGGTTCACCGGAATACAATGATAAGCTGGATGAAATCAATGGATATACACAGAAGATCCTTGATCTGGGTAAAGCCAATGCAGAACTGAAGAAATCAGCCGTGGAAATCCGGTTCAAACCGTTTGATGATACCATTGATTCTCTGGATGAACTGATTGACGACTGCGACACCTTAAAAGATATGCTGGATTCAGATACTTTTTTCTCTGATGCTGGTGAACTGACCAAGCAGGGGGCTGCGAACATTGCTCTTATCAATAAGGGACTGAACGCAGAACAGCAGAAAATTGCAGACTACCGGGCACAGCTGAAGAATGTACAGCAAGAATATAATGCAGGAAATCTTACCAAGGAACAGCTGAAGGAATACCAGAAACAGTATAAAGATGGAATCAAAGAATCTTCTCAGGCAATTTACAGCTACAATCAGGAAATGCTGAAAATGTACGAGGATCAGGTTTCAAAAGAGAACGATCTTCTGAAAGAGAACGTTGATATACGGCAGAAAGCGAAAGATGCTAAGGAAGATTACTATCAGTTTGACAAGACTATCAAGAACAAGAATAAAGATATCAATGCAATCAAAGCGCAGATTGCAGCTCTGGAAGGAACCACAAATGCTGCTGCCAAGGCCAAGTTGGAACAGTTAAAGGCGGATCTTGCAGAAAAAGAGGAAGATCTGGAAGATACCAAACACGATCATGAAATTGATCTGATATCCAAGGGCTATGATAACCTTACCGATCAGGCTGACAAAGCACTGGACAGTACCTTAAATGCGGTGAAATCCAACTCTCAGATGCAGACCGCTGTTATTGAAGAGATGCTGAAAACCACAAAGCAGAAATATAAGGATGCTTATGCAGAGATCAACCAGATCATTGCGGACACAGGTTTGAAGGTTTCGGATCAGTTTCAGAATAACATCAAGGATTCCAGCCTGAAGAATGAACAGACAGATAAGAAAAAAGCAGACAAAGCAGTAACAGGAATCAAAGACACAAAGGTTTCTGGCTCTACAGGAACTGGAAACACATCTGCGGACAAGGTAATACGAAATGCTGCCACAGATGCACAGGATAAAACCCTGAAAAAACTTTCATTAAGTCCGAAATCTGTTGTTGTGAACGTGGGAAAGACAGCAACGGTAAAGGTAAGTTTCAGTCCGTCAACCGCAGTCAATAAGAATTTTAACTGTACGGCATCTGCAAAAAGGATCGTGAAAATCACACAGACAGCAGACAGTATCACGGATATTGCAAAGCTGTAAGCTTAAATGTGTCTGTACTGAAGGATGCAACAAAAAACTCCAAGATCGTGAACAGTACAGCCAAGAGTAAGAAATATTCTCTTACTACAGAAGAAAAAAACCGTGTTCTGAATATGTCAACCGGACAAAACGCCAATACTGTAAAGGCGAATACAAAGAAAGAAGCAGAGCTGAAGAAATGGTATAAAGCATTGCCAACTTATACAGGCGGTGATGCAGAGATCGAGAAGCTCAAAGATCCGATTGTGAAGCACTTTGCAAAGAAGGGTAAGAAAGCCAGCAATGCAAACATTATAAAGGCAGCTTCAATTCTGGGGTACAAGGACGCAAAGAATGTAAGCAAGTGGGACACCAAAAAGAAGAATGCAATGGTCAAGAAGCTTCAGACGTTTGGATTCTCCAAGGGTGGAGTGATCCGAAACCTGATTCCGGCAACTATGGGAACGCTTCTGGGAGATGCGATCATGAAAAATGGTGATACGGGATTCATTGGAGCCAAACCGGGAGAAACGGTGCTTACACAGGATTTCACAAAGCTTCTGAAGCCAACAACAGCGACCATGCAGGAGTTTACAGAGGTTATGCAGAAAGCAGGAACTCCAAGCGTAAAAGAAACACCAGTCAGACAGGAAGTTACCATGAATAATGAGTATCAGTTCGTGATAAATGGTGTGGACGTGAACGACATGTCAGAGCTGAAAAAAGTGATCCGTGGAGAGCTTGATAAGCACGACAAGCAGCTTGCAAAAGAGTTTAAGAAATTCAGATAAATATGAAAGTATGAGGGCATCTGTACCAGTTACAGGTGCTCTTATTTTATGAGAAAAATTGTTTATAAAAAGGATAAAAAGGAGTAAATATAAGAAATATACGAGAGAAGAATACAGTAAAAAATTTGATGATCTGATGATGAATACATTTAATTATGTTATGCAGGAAGGAGAGCAGATCGTCCAATGTAAGGAACCATACCCGGCATACTGGTTTGTGTCCAACAAGGGTTATCTGTTTTCTGCATATGGTAATAAGATTAAGGTAGTAAAACCAAACCACAGGTACATAGGGACAAAGAATAAAGAAGGAATCCGTACATCGCAGGACTGGTATTATGAGTATAGAATTAAAGGACAGAAACACTGTAAGCACATTACCATGCACCGGATAATGAGTGATTGTTTCCTGAAGAGTGAGTTCGGATCTGAAAATAATGAAAAGAATGAAATCCACCACATCAGAAAAAAGAACCAGTATAAGCCAAGTGAAGGAAAAGAGTGCAACCGTGCAGACAATTTACAGCTGCTGCCCCGGGAGATCCATAAAAATCTGACATATTATGCAAGCAAACCGGATGCAGAGCATAACAAAGAGCTGGAAGAGAAGATAAAAAATGCGGACTGTCCATCCTTTCAGCTTTCACAGGAACAGTTTCAGGACTTGTTAATGGCAGCTTTATATGATTGTAATGTAAGTGGAGGAAAAGCAATCATGTACACGACAACAATAACGGACAATGTGGAGGATATAGAAGCGGAAGCACATGTTTTGGATGTAGGAAAGATACTGAAACAGAATCTGGAAGAATGCGAATAATTATACGAAGGAAGAACAAAACAGATGTAAAGAGCATTCCCGGAACGTGACAGGATGGCAGCAGTAAAAAGAAAACTATGGCTGGATCGACTGCAAGAATGTGTCATGTAAGAGCTGGGATGCTCTTTTTTTAGTGGAACAAAACAGTGAATAATTGAATATTGCCCGTAGATTATGATAGAATAATGCTGAAAAGGTTCTGTCGTAATCGTATGTAGGGCATGAAAGGAATACGATACGATGGGGAAAGATTTAAAAGGTAAGGAACTTGGTAAAGGTATCACACAAAGGAAGGATGGCAGTTATCATGCCCGGTTTACTAACCGTTTTGATAAACGACAAAGTGTATATGGCAAGACTTTGAAAGAAGTTAAAAATAATCTTGCAATGGCTATGTCAGAAGATATAAGTAAAAAGAACGTTGTGCAGCCGGGAACAACTGTGGATCAATGGTATGAGAAGTGGATGCGTATATATAAGAAGCCTGTTGTCCGTGCGAATACGGTCAGACAATATCAGTATGTATATGAACACAATATCCGTCCGTATATTGGCAATATCAAGCTTGCAGATGTAACAAAATTAAGGGTTACGGATGTTATGAACCAGTTAAAAGCTAAAGGATATGCGTGGGAATCTCTTAATAAGGTAAAAGTCCTCCTTACAGATATGTTTGATCGGGCGATTGAAGATGAATTCGCAGTGAGAAACCCAGCTAAAGGAGCGAGAAATCCCCGTAACAAGCCTCAGAAACAGGTTAAGGCTTTATCTAGGGAAGATCAGCTTGATTTCTTTCAATGCAGTAATGGTACATTTTATGATAATTTATTCAGAACTGCTGTAAGTACCGGGTTAAGACCGGGAGAATTATTTGCGCTGACGGAAAATGATATTGACTTTGAAAATATGGAAATCCATGTTACAAAAACATTGTTGTATCAAAAATTAGAAGGAGACACCTGTAAAACTTTTCATATAGATGATCCGAAAACCTATACTAGCCGTAGAACAGTTCCAATCAATAAATATTGTGAAGAAGCACTCAAGAAACAGATTTTGTTGCATAAGCTAGTATGTAATAATTCACCGTATCGGGGAAAACTGGAATTTCCAGATCTGATTTTCTGTACGAAGTTTGGCACTCCGTTAAACTCTGTGCTGCACAGCTCCGCAATAGAAAAAATCGTGAATGAAATAAACTTAATGAGAGATCCGCTTGATCTTATGGAGAAATTTTCAGGTCATTGTTTCAGACATACGTTTGCTACAAGGTGTTTTGAAGCAGGGATTCAACCTAAGACGGTGCAGACGTATCTTGGACATGCTTCACTTCAAATGACAATGGATCTGTATACCAGTGTCATGGAGCAGAAGAAAACAGAAGATATGAAGCTTTTGGAGGATACAATTGGGCTGGACAAAGTGGATAAAATCAGCGTTGCGAGAAGCAACAAAATTATTCAGTTTGCATAATATATGGGACTTCAAAAATGGGGTAATGACGGAGTAAGAAGTATAAGTGATGGAGTATAATATCCCGAAAAGCCTTATAGAATAAAGGTTTTGGGAATGAAAAAGAACACAACCTGTAATGCTTATTACGTATACCAGAGCACCCCATACGACCTGTATGGAACACCGGATTTTAAG
>OBKR01002649.1_pt1 | contig 12669 bp, 8 predicted proteins | sample 1518991 | NCBI WGS metagenome assembly OBKR01 (sample SAMEA2452117, study PRJEB22498) | human gut metagenome | biome: human feces; feature: human gut; material: feces | place: Australia | collected 2012
CCGCACCCGCCGTATCGTCCTCGGGCTGGGTGATCTGTGCGATCTCGATGAGCGTCAGTTCCACGAGCAGCCGTTTGTTGGACGACTGGCGATACTGCACGTCGCAACGGTTGGCAATGCGCAGCGCTTGGTAGAGGAAGCGGGCCGGACACTTCTGCGCCTGCTCCCGATACTGCTCGCGCTGGCGGTCGCTGACCTCCAGGAGCGGCAAGGTCTGCGGGTCCTTGGCCATGAGCACGTTGCGGATGTGGCTGGCCAGTCCGACGATGAAGTTGCCCCCGTCGAAGCCCTTCGCCAGCACCCCGTTGAGGAGCAGCATGATGTCGGCCACCTTGTTGTCCAAGGCCAGGAAGACGGTCTTGAAGTAGTTGTCGGCATCGAGGACGTTGAGGTCTTCGATGGTCTTCTCGAAGGTGACGTTGCCCTGCGAGAAACTCGCCACCTGGTCGAAGATGGAGAGCGCGTCGCGCATACCGCCATCGGCCTTCTCCGCTATCACGCCCAGGGCCTCCTCCTCATAGGAGATTTTTTCGCGTTCGGCCACCATCTTCAGTTGCTGGATGATATGGGCCACGGACATTCGCTCGAAGTCGTAGATCTGGCAGCGCGAGAGGATGGTGGGCAGGATCTTGTGCTTCTCGGTCGTGGCGAGGATGAAGATGACATGGGCGGGCGGTTCCTCCAACGTCTTGAGGAAGGCATTAAAAGCCTGCTGCGAGAGCATGTGGACCTCGTCGATGATAAAGACCTTGTAGCGGCCCACCTGCGGAGGGATGCGGGTCTGCTCCATGAGCTGCTTGATCTGATCGACACCATTGTTGGACGCGGCATCGAGCTCGAAGATGTTGAAGGAGCGGCCCTCCTCAAAAGCCTTGCAACTCTCGCAGGCGCCACAGGCCTCACCGTTGTCGGTGGGGTGCTCGCAGTTGATGGCCTTGGCGAAGATGCGCGCACAAGTGGTCTTTCCCACACCGCGCGGACCGCAGAAGAGGTAGGCGTGGGCCAGTTTGCCCGACTTGACCGTATTGCGGAGAGTGGTGGTCAGCGCGTCCTGGCCGACGACGTCGGAAAACTTCATCGGACGGTATTTGCGCGCAGAAACTATATATTCGTTCATTGGCTGAGTTAGGTTTTGGCCCGATGTCGGCGACGCAAGACGGGCAGCCCCCATCCACGCCGCAACCAAGCGCCCCAAGGCGCCCGCAGGCTTTATCACATTGCAAAGGTAGCAAAAAGTTGGTAACAATCCTCGCGTCCATCCACATTTTATGGTTAAATAGATAAAAAATGCAAGAGCGTTTGCCCTTTGTATGCTTTTAAATACTTACTTTTGCAGAAACAAAAATCGAACGTGATTAAGATTACCGGACATATCGTCAGAATCCTCAGCCGCTTCAAATACCACATCGTGGTGGTGATGGGCGTGCTCTATGTCGGCTTCTTGGGCGACGACTGCTTCATGAAGCGCTTCGAGTACGACTACAGGATCTCTGACCTACAGGACGAGATCGCCAAGTATGAGAAGGTCTATCAGACCAACAACCAGCGGCTGCACGAGCTCCGGGCCGATTCCTCGGCCATGGCCCGCGTGGGTCGCGAGCGCTATTTCATGAAGACTGACGACGAGGACGTCTTCGTGCTGAGCGACGACGATAATTCGGACAACAACCCAGCTTTCTATGAAACAATTAAGTAAGGCAGAGACCTTCCTCTTCCTCGCCGGCGGCGTGCTGATGGTGGCGGGTGCCGGCTGCTATGTGTTCTTCATCCTCCAGGGCCTTGTCTGCTTCCTGGTGCTGGCGGGAAGTCTGCTCTTCGCCGCCATGCAAGCGCGCCAGCGCTATGAGGGCACCAGCATCACGCTGCGCCGTCTGCGCCGCATCCAGTTTTTCGCCCTGGCCTGCTTCGTCTGCGCCGGCGTATTCATGGTCGAGGACTGCTACCACCTCCTCAAGCCCTGGTTTGCCCAGTCCATCTCGGGCTATGCCAACTACGTCAATATCTTCCACAACAACTGGGTGGTGGCGCTGCTGATAGGCGCCCTGCTGGAGATGTACACCACCCACCGCATCGGCCACGAGCTGCGTAAAGAAGAGCAAGAGAACCATCAATAACGAAATCTAAAAGGATCTGTCGCCGAGACCGCCTCGGCCAAATGGTCAAACATATTATGAACAAGATCGTCTATACTATTACCGCACTCCTGTCGCTCACCTCCTGTGCCGGCACCTACGACATACAGGGTTCCTCCAACGTGTCGGACCTTGACGGCCAAAAGCTCTATCTGAAGGTGACGAAGGACGGCAACCTGACCAACCTCGACTCCTGCGACGTCGTACACGGTCAGTTCTCCTTCAGCGGCAAAGTAGATAGCGCCCACGTCGCCCGCATCTTCATGGACGACAAGGACCTCTCGCAGCCCGTCGTCATCGAGCAGGGCAACATCAGCATCAAACTCGACAACACACAGCAGAAGGTCAGCGGCACACCGCTCAACGACAAACTCAACAAGTTTTGGAACCGCTTCGTGCAGATCCGCAACCAGTATGCCGACATCGACCACGAGCAGAGCGCGGCCATCATGAACGGACAGGACGAGGCGACGGTCAACATCCGGCTGGCCAAAAAGGCCATCAAAGTCTTTGAGCAGGGCGACAAACTCTTCACGAAATTCGTGACGGACAACTTCGACAACATCCTGGGTCCGTGGGGATTCTTCACCCGCATCCAGTATGACACCACGCCCGACGCCTACCCCGTCTGGCTCAACGACTACCTCTTCGCCACCGCCCTCGACGGTCTGCCCTCGTGGATAGAGTTTATCATGGCCAAGGCACCCGACAACTTCAAGAACGACCCCGACGTGAAGCAGTTCTACCAGCACTTCCAGGAGACCTTGCAGCGCAACAACGGCACGATGGAGGACGTGCCAGCCGTGCCCATGAACGAAGGCGACGCCAACGTGGCTCCGATCACGCCCAACCAGATGGCGAGCGACTCCATATCTTATTAGACTTCCATTCCCCTATACCTATTATATATATAGACACTGAGAATCATGAGCACGCTGATCAAAAACGGCACCCTCGTCAATGAGGGCGTGTCGATACAAGGCACCATCACCATAGGCGACGACGGACGCATTGCCTCCATCGGGACGGAAGCCCCTCTGGCGGAGGACCACTACGACCACGTCATCGACGCGGCAGGATGCTATGTACTGCCAGGGGTCATCGACGAGCACGTCCACTTCCGCGAGCCGGGCATGACGGACAAGGCGACGATACGCAGCGAGAGCCGTGCAGCAGCCTACGGCGGCGTGACCTCCTATATGGAAATGCCCAACACCGTGCCCACCACCACGACGGAAGCGGCCTGGGAGGACAAACGGCAGCGGGGAAGGAAAGACAGCGCCGTCAACTACGCCTTCTACCTCGGCGCAACCAACAACAACGCCGAGACGCTCCGTCAGGCCGACTGGCAACATACGCCCGCCATCAAACTCTTCATGGGATCATCGACGGGCAACATGCTCGTGGACCGTGGCGAGGCACTGAAAGAGGTATTCCAGTTGGCTGCCAAGCTCGACATTCCCGTCGTGAGCCACTGCGAGGACGCCACACTCATCAGCGAGAACATGCGACTGGCCAAGGAGCGCTATGGCGAGGATCCTACCGTGGAGCACCATCCCGAGATCAGAAGCGAGGAGGCCTGTGTTCGGTCCACCGCCCTGGCCCTCCAGTTGGCCACCGAGGCAGGAGCAAGACTCCACGTGGCCCATATCTCCACCGCCCGCGAACTGGAGATGATCGCCGCCCATGGCGACGCCAACATCACCGCCGAGGCCGTGACGGCACACTTGCTCTTCACGGACAAGGACTACCAGCGACTGGGCACCCGCATCAAATGCAACCCTGCCGTCAAGACTGCCCACGACCAAGAGACCTTGATCGAAGGACTGACCGACGGACGCATCCTCACCATCGCCACAGACCACGCCCCTCACCTACCCTCGCAAAAAGAGGGAGGCTGCGCACGGGCCGCTTCGGGAATGCCCATGGTGCAGTTTAGCCTCGTTGCCATGCTGGGACTGGTCGATGCGGGACGGATTACAATCGAGCAACTGGTGGCGCTCATGGCCCACCATCCGGCCCAATACTTCCACGTCAGGGAGCGCGGTTTTCTGCGCCCAGGCTACCATGCCGACATCGCCATCGTGCGCCCTGACAGTCCGTGGACGCTGACGAAGGCAGAAATACAAAGTCCGTGTGGATGGAGCCCCCTGGAGGGAAAGACCTTCCGCTGGCGCGTGGAGCAGACCCTCTGCAACGGCCACCTCGTCTATGACCGCGGCACCTTCGACGAGGGCTACCGCGGCGAGGAACTGGAGTTTGACCGTACAAAATAGCGTTTGACAGATCAAGATAACATCTGACCATTCAAGATAGAAGCACTCAGAGCCCGTGATAGCAAGAATCGTCATCCCTCTCCTGTTGGTCATCGTCCTCTCCGACCTCTATATCGACGTCCACTATTTCCGCCGCCGATATAGTCTGCCGTGGTGGCTGCGACTATTGTGGTGGGTGCCTTGCATCGCACTCTCGACCTATACCATCACCCTCGCGTCGCTCCCGAGTTTTGCTCCCTCCGACCTTGCCTGGCTCAACACCTATTTGCTCCTGCTGGGCCTCTTCGTCGGTCCGAAGGCCATCTTTGCCCTGTGCTCCTTCCTCGGGTCGTGTCTGATGCGGCTGACAGGCTGGCCGCGCATCAACCTGGGCCACTACATCGGCATCCTGCTGGGCTGTGGCGGCGTCCTGGCCTATATCTATGGACTGACCGTCGGCGTGAGACAGGTGAAGGTAAACCACCTCACGCTACAGTTTGACGACCTCCCCGCAGCCTTCGACGGCTACAAGATCCTCCATATCTCCGACCTCCACCTCGGCACCTTCTACGGCTGGCGACAGAAGATTCTCCAAGCGGAGATGGACTCCATCGCCCAGCAGCACGCCGACCTGATGGTCTTCACGGGTGACGTGCAGAACATCCGTCCCCAGGAGATCTTTCCCCACACCGACCTGCTGCGCAGTACGACCCAGGGCATGGTCTCCGTACTCGGCAACCACGACTATGCGAGCTACGCCAAAGACACTCACGAGGCTCAGGACCGCCTGTTGCGCCTGCTCGTAGAGACAGAACAAAACGCCCTGGGATGGCGGTTGCTGCGCAATGACCATCTCGTCATCAGACGCGGTGGCGACTCCCTCGTCGTGGCAGGCACGGAGAATGACGGCGAACTACCCTTCCCCAACCTTGCCGACACGAGGAAGTCCCTTGAGGGCGTGCGGCCAGGGGCATTTGTGGTGATGCTGCAACACGACCCCTCGGCCTGGCGACGAGATATACTGCCCAAGACCACGGCCCAACTGACGCTGAGCGGACACACCCACGGCGGACAAATGCAGTTCTTCGGACACCGGCCGACCCAATGGCGAGGCCGTCCCGACAAGGGACTCTACGAGCATCAGGGACGCTACCTCTACGTCAACACCGGACTGGGAGGGCTGGTGCCGTTCCGGCTGAACATGCCCAACGAGATCACCGTCATCACGCTCAGGACGAAGCACCGTCCGGCAGACCCGGTCGCCAAGGACAACTGACAAGAACATCCGAATCGATAATAACTCAATATTTTTTAAAACACACACACAACATGAAACTCATTTACAGGATTTATCAACTCTTTGTGGTCCTGCCCTTCCTCATCTTCTGTTCCATTGCCTGTGCGCTGGTGACGACGATCGGATGCACGCTGGGCGACGGACACTACTGGGGCTACTACCCCGGCAAATGGTGGGCAAGGTTCATCATCTGGGTCAGCCTGCTCCCCATCAAAGTGGAAGGACGGGACCATCTGCGCAAGGACCAGAGCTACGTCTTTGTCAGCAACCACCAGGGATCGTTTGACATCTTCATCATCTACGGCTTCCTGGGCCGCAACTTCAAGTGGATGATGAAACAGGGACTGCGCAAGATACCCTTCGTGGGCAAGGCTTGCGAGGCAGCCCACCACATCTACGTCGATAAGCGCGGCCCGAGCAAGATCCGCCAGACCTACGACCAGGCACGCGAGGTGCTCCAGGAGGGCATGTCGCTGGTAGTGTTTCCCGAGGGAGCACGAACCTTCACTGGCCACATGGGCGTGTTCAGAAGAGGTGCGTTCATGCTGGCCGACGAACTCCAGTTGCCAGTCTGCCCGCTGACGATCAATGGTGCCTTCGACGTGATGCCCCGCATGCGCGACTGGCGCTGGCTGACGTGGCACCGGCTGAGCCTTACCATCCACGAGCCCATCTACCCCACCACGCAGGGACCGGAGAATGTCAAGACCACGATGGACGAAGCGTATAAGCGCGTGATGTCGGGACTGGTCAAGGAATACCAAGGATTTGTGGAGAACCCCGATCAGTAAGGAAATTGTGGGACTCCGACCAGCAAGAACAAGGAGAAACCCATGGGGGTTAAACTTTTTTATCCTCATCCTTGCGCCCTTTCAAGTAAAAAGCATTATCTTTGCAAACAATATCAATCCAACCTATTATGGAGAAGAGCGACAGCATCATCATCATCCCGACGTACAACGAGAAGGAGAACATAGAGAAGATCATACGAGCCATCTTCGGCCTGGAGAAATACTTTCACATCCTGGTCATCGACGATGGCAGTCCCGACGGTACGGCCGCCATTGTCCACCACTTGATGGAGGACGAGTTCAAAGGCCGCCTCTTCATCGTGGAACGAAGCGGAAAACTGGGACTTGGCACGGCCTATATCGCCGGATTCAAGTGGGCTTTGGAACGCGACTACGGCTACATCTTCGAGATGGACGCCGACTTCAGCCACGATCCAAACGACCTGCCACGCCTCTATGCCGCCTGCCATGACGAGGGCTACGACCTCAGCGTGGGCAGCCGCTACGTCAGCGGTGTGAACGTCGTCAACTGGCCGATGGGACGCGTGCTGATGAGCTATTTCGCCTCATGCTACGTCCGTCTGGTGACGGGTGTCAACATCCACGACACCACGGCAGGATTCGTCTGCTACACTCGGCGCGTGCTGGAGACCATTCCCCTCGACGAGGTGAGATTCAAGGGCTACGCCTTCCAGATCGAGATGAAGTACACCGCCTACAAGATTGGCTTCAAACTCAAGGAGGTGTCCGTCGTCTTCACCAACCGCCGCGAGGGCACGAGCAAGATGAGCGGAGGTATCTTCTCCGAAGCGCTCTTCGGCGTCGTCCGCCTGCGCCTTGATGGCTTTTTCCGCCGCTATCCGAAGATCAAGGCATAAAAAGAAAGGCTTAGGGGGAGCGCCAAAACGCCGGACACCGCCAGGGTGGCTTGCCGATGACAGAAGAGCAACCGTGGACCTGCGATCATACGGTCCCAACAAAGCATACGGCCAAATAACGCATACGACTCAACAACGTTTTACGACTCAACAACGTATACGACCCAAACAACGCGTACAAATACGAACTGCGTCTAAAAGCGAGTTTCACCCACAAGGGATTCTCCTGGCGCTTCGTCCTTGTAGGAGTTGTTTGGGTTGTCCGTTTTAGGTGATTCGTTTTGATTTGCTCCCGATCCCGCCAGGGCAAGACGGCGACCTGGGCCGACTGGGCCGAAAGCCTCACTTTGCATAGCGTGTGCAAAAACTGTGCAACAAAGCCATAACAAAGGCAAAAAAGATGCGCAAATAGTTGGTTCATTGGCGAGTTTATCGTACCTTTGCAGCAACTTCGCGGCCCATCCATAGCCTCGCCCCCTTGTCGGGACGATGGAGAAAGGGCTTGGCGAGGCTTCATTTTTAGATTGTTTTCATGGAACAAGAGAGATTATTCCCCAACTATATCTTTGAGACCAGTTGGGAGGTCTGCAATAAGGTGGGCGGCATCTACACCGTGCTTTCCACCCGGGCGAGGACGCTCCAAGACCGGATCCACGACCAGTTGATTTTCATCGGGCCAGACTGCTGGCAGGACCGCCCGTGCCCCTACTTCGAGGAGGAGAGCCTCTTCCCCGAATGGGAGGACGTGGCCCGCTGCGAGGGTCTGCACGTGCGCGTAGGACGCTGGACGATCCCGAGCCGTCCCGTAGCCATCCTGGTCGATTGGCGCCCGCTTTTCGACGAGAAAGACGCCTTCTACGGTCGCCTCTGGCAGCAGTTTGGCGTGGACAGCCTCCACGCCTTTGGCGACTACGACGACTCCGTCCTCTTCGGTTGGGCCGCCGCCAAGGTGGTGGAGAGTTTCTACCGCCACTACAGTCTGGACGACCAGCGTGTCGTGCTCCACGCCAACGAGTGGCAGACGGCCTCCGCCGCCCTGGTGATCCAGAAGCTCGTGCCCCAGGTAGCCACGATCTTCACGACCCACGCCACCTGCATCGGACGCAGCATTGCGGGCAACAACAAGCCGCTCTACGACTATCTGTGGGCCTACAACGGCGACCAGATGGCACAGGAGCTCAACATGGAGAGCAAACACTCGATCGAGAAGCAAGCAGCCCACCACGTGGACTGCTTCACGACCGTGAGCGAGATCACGGCCCGCGAGTGTGCCGAGCTGCTCGACAAGCCCGTCGATGTAGTGCTCCCCAATGGTTTCGACAACAGTTTCGTGGCCGTCGGACCGCAGTTCACGCGCAAGCGCAAGACGGCCCGCAAGCGGCTGCTGGCCATAGCCAACGCCCTGCTGGGCACACAGATCGGCGACGAGGCACTGATCGTCTCCACCTCAGGACGCTACGAGTTTCGCAACAAGGACCTCGACGTCTTCATCGAGGCGATGAACCGCCTCAGACACGACACCGACCTCCAGCGTCCCATCGTCGCCTTCATCGCCGTGCCAGGCTGGGTGAGTGGGCCGCGGGCTGACCTTCAGGAGCGGCTGCAGCAGCGCAAGAGCTATGACACGCCGCTGGAGAACCCCATGCTCACCCACTGGCTGGGCGACATGGACCACGACCAGGTGGTCGGCATGATGCGCCACCTCGACATGGTCAACCGCCAGGAGGACAACGTGAAACTTATCTTCATGCCCTGCTACCTCACGGGCGACGACGGCATCGTCGAACTCAGCTACTACGACACCGTACTGGGCAACGACCTCTGCGTCTTCCCCTCCTACTACGAGCCCTGGGGCTACACCCCGCTGGAGGCCGTGGCCTTCCACGTGCCCTGCATCACGACCGACTTGGCCGGCTTTGGCCTGTGGGCCAACAGCGTCAAGGGCGCCAGTGCCAGTATCGAGGACGGCGTGGAAGTGGTCCACCGCACCGACTACAACTTCTCGGAGGTAGCCGACCACATCAAGGCCACCGTGGCACGCTTCGCCGCCATGACGCCCAAGGAGGTGCGCGCCTGCCGGAGCAAGGCCGACAAACTCTCAAAGAAGGCCCTGTGGAGCGAGTTTATCCCCTACTACGAGGAGGCCTACGACCTCGCGCTGCGCAAGGCCGAAAAGCGGGCGGAATAGAAGGGCCAAGGATGCGCCCCGACACTCCGCTCTATCCATTATATATATAGAAACAACATTACAACAATAGATAACACTACACGCTATGAAGATCAAATCGGATTATTCCAATTTGCCCCAGTGGAAGGAAGTGAACGTCAAGTCGTCACTGCCGAAGGAGCTGGACTGCCTCAACGAACTGGCACACAACCTTTGGTGGGCATGGAACTATGAGGCCCGCAACCTCTTCAAGAGCCTCGATGAGAAACTCTACGAGGAGGTGGGCCACAACCCCGTTCTGCTCCTGGAGCGCCTCAACTACGACCGCAAGGAAGCGATCGTCAAGGACAAGGAGCTGATGCGCAAGGTCCACAACGTCTATAAGCAGTTTCGCGAGTACATGGACGAGGAAGTCAACAAGTCTCGCCCGTCCGTGGCCTACTTCTGCATGGAGTTTGGCCTCAACCAGGTGCTGAAGATCTACAGCGGCGGCCTGGGCATGCTGGCCGGCGACTACCTCAAGGAGGCTTCCGACTCCAACGTCGATCTCTGTGGTGTCGGCCTGCTCTATCGCTTCGGCTACTTCACGCAGTCGCTGTCGATGGACGGTCAGCAGATAGCCAAATATGACGCACAGTATTTCAACGCGCTGCCCATCGAGCGCGAGCTCGACGCCAACGGCAACCAGCTGGTGATCGATATCCCCTACCAGAACTACCAGGTCCACGCCCTTGTCTGGCACGTGAACGTGGGACGCATCAAACTCTACCTGCTGGACACGGACAACGAGATGAACTCCGAGTATGACCGTCCCATCACCCACAACCTCTACGGCGGCGACAACGAGAACCGCCTGAAGCAGGAGATCCTGCTCGGCATCGGCGGCACCCTCATGCTCAAGAAGCTGGGCATCAAGAAGGACATCTACCACTGCAACGAGGGCCACGCCGCCCTGTGCAACCTCCAGCGCCTGTGCGACTACATCCAGGACGGCCTCTCCTTCAACGAGGCCATGGAGCTGGTGCGCGCCTCGTCGCTCTATACCGTCCACACCCCCGTGCCGGCCGGCCACGACTACTTCGAGGCAGACCTCTTCGGCAAGTACATGGGTGGCTATCCCGAGAAGCTGGGCATCAGCTGGGATGAGTTTATCGGCATGGGCCGCATCAACGCCGACGACCACAACGAGAAGTTCTGCATGAGCGTCTTCGCCTGCAACACCTGCCAGGAAGTCAACGGCGTGTCGAAGCTCCACGGCTGGGTGAGCCAGAAGATGTTCGCCCCGATCTGGAAGGGCTACTACCCCGAGGAGAACCATGTCGGCTACGTCACCAACGGCGTCCACTTCCCCACCTGGACGGCCACGGAGTGGCGCAAGCTCTACGACTCCTACTTCGACGACAACTTCCTCTACGACCAGAGCAACGAGCGCATCTGGCACGCCATCTACGACGTGCCCGACGAGGAGATCTGGGAGACGCGCATGGCGCTGAAGAAGAAGCTCGTGAAGTATATCCGCGACAAGTTCACGCAGCAGTGGCTCCGCAACCAGGGCGACCCCGCCAAGGTGATGTCCATCATCCAGCGCATCACGCCCAACGCCCTGATGATCGGCTTCTGCCGCCGCTTCGCCACCTACAAGCGCGCCCACCTGCTCTTCACCGACCTCGACCGTCTGGAGAAGATCGTCAACGATCCCGACCGTCCCGTGCTCTTCTTCTTCTCGGGCAAGGCCCATCCCGCCGACGGTGCCGGCCAGGGCCTCATCAAGCGCATCTTCGAGATCTCCCGTATGCCGCAGTTCCTGGGCAAGATCATCTTCCTGGAGGACTATGACATGCGCCTGGCCCGCCGCCTCGTCAGCGGTGTGGACATCTGGATGAACACGCCGACGCGCCCGCTGGAGGCCAGTGGCACCTCGGGCGAGAAGGCCGAGATGAACGGTGTGGTCAACCTCTCCGTGCTCGACGGCTGGTGGGTGGAAGGCTACCGCGAGGGTGCCGGCTGGGCCCTGCCGCAGGAGCGCACCTATCAGAACCAGACCTACCAGGACCAGCTCGACGCAGCCACCATCTACTCGCTGCTCGAGAACGACATCATCCCGCTCTACTTCAACCGCGGCCGCAAGGCCTACTCCGCTGGCTGGGTGAAGGTCGTGAAAAACTCCATTGCCACCATCGCCCCCCACTACACGATGAAGCGGCAGCTGGACGACTACTATGAGAAGTTCTACAACAAGGAGGCGGACCGCTTCAAGGAGCTGGTGGCCGACAACTACGCCAAGGCCAAGGACATCGCCCTCTGGAAGGAGAACGTCGCAGCTCGCTGGGACTCCATCCATGTGGTCGATAAGGACGAGACGGCCCTCCTGGACGTCGCCACGGGCAAGCCCGTCACCCTCTCCTACACCATCGACGAGCAGGGACTCAACGACGCCATCGGACTCGAACTGGTGGTGCTCAGCAGCCATAGCGAGGACGACCTGCAGATCCACAAGGTTCATCCCTTCGAGATGGTGAAGCAGGAGGGCAACCTCTTCACGTTCAAGGTGACATTCGAGGCCGACGAGGCCGGCTCCTACAAGTGTGCCGTGAGAATGTATCCGAAGAACGACCTGCTTCCCCACCGTCAGGACTTCTGCTACGTGAAGTGGATCGACTAAGGACTAAGGGATAGTAAAAAAATCTATGCGAGGGGATGTCGTGGAAACTCTTTTTCCACACATCCCCTCGCCTCTTTCTTGGTCCACCACGGCCCGCAGGGCGCCTATCAGCCCACAATCTGTCGCCAAGCAGCATTTTTGCGCTTATAATTTTTCGGGTATTTAAGATTTTTCGTACCTTTGCGGCGATATGAGATTCTCCGTCAAATGTAACCATTGCGGCCAGACCTTCATCGCCGAGACGCAGAACTATGGCCGCATGAAATACCGCTGCCCATACTGCCAGTCGGTCATGGTTTGCCAGTTCGACCCGCCCAAGGTGTTTCGCACCCGCGCGCGGTCGGTCATCCCCGTAGCCGATAGTTCCCCCGTGACGGCCCATAGCCACCTGCCCATGGTCTCGTCGCGCCTTGTCACACCACCCGCGCCCCAGCCTGCCGACGCGCCCACCCCCGCCCCTGCTGGCGAGGAACAATTGCCGGAGGCT
>OBKR01002656.1_pt1 | contig 12656 bp, 15 predicted proteins | sample 1518991 | NCBI WGS metagenome assembly OBKR01 (sample SAMEA2452117, study PRJEB22498) | human gut metagenome | biome: human feces; feature: human gut; material: feces | place: Australia | collected 2012
GTCGGCCGTGGCCGGCTGCGGGTCGACGATGGCCGAGAGCGCATCGAAGCACGCGACCGTGGCAGCGGTGCGCTTGTCGACGTAGGTTGGCTGCACGAACACGAAGTCCTTGCCCTGCGAAGACGGCTCCGACACCTCCGACGCCTTGACAACCTTGCGCGTCCCATCGCTCATGACGGCGATGAATACCATGCCGTTCTTCTCGGCCTCGGCAAGCGCTTCCGCGTCGTAGCAGGTCAACTGCCCCTCGACGTTGCCAACAGGGTCATGCGCCATGTAGTCGACGATGTATGCCATTTGCATTCCTCTCTATCCAGTCGTTCCGACCGTTGAATACGATGTGAAGAGACCGTTGATCGTGTTTATAGCGAAGGTCCCGTAATGCCATCCGACCGTGCCGTCGTGATTGTCGTGCACCTCTGAGACCAATGGTTGAGACACGGAACCGGTTCGTCCGTAAGTCGTGGTAACGCTTCTGTCGGACGTCGCCGCGGTGGAGATGATCGGAGATGATATGCGAACACTTCCCTGCGCCTGCATCTGGATTCCGTAATAGACGGCCCCCGTGTCCGTGTCGCGCATCGACGCCGTGTAGTCGATGTATCCGACTTTTGTCGGGGTGCTTCCATTGGTGGTGCGGTAACCAGCGAGCTCGCCCGCCGATGTGAGCATGGTGTACCAATTCGTGTAGCCGCACTTGAACGTCCCGTTTGCCGTGATGTTGTTGGCGGTCATGTAGTTTGTCTTGAGCGTACCGGTGGTGAGGTTCCAGCTGTTTCGACCGAGCTTGTCGGCTATGGTGCCGGTGGCCATGTACGAGGCGTTGATGTACACCATGTCGTTCTGCATGTAGATGCCCTGCTCGGTACCGCCTTTCGTCAGGCGGTCGAACATCTCCTTCTGGTCCATCTGCTCGTCGTAAGCACTCAGAATGCCGTCGGCATAGTCCGAAGCGTTCTTCTGCTCGATGGCGTGGCGCGCCCCCGTCGCGGCATCGGCGTAGTCCTTGACCGCGCTCGAGTAGGCTCCGTATGCGGCGTCGTACTCGAACATCGCCGCCTTCAGGTCCTCGGATGTCTTGCACTTGAGCACCTTGTCGACCTTGTCGGCGTATGCGCCGTACGTGCCGCCCTCGTCGGTCGTGCCGAAGGCCTTGGTGTAGCGGGGGCCGAGGACGGACGAGAGGAACTGGGCGCTGAGGGCCTTGTTCGACTTCAGCGCGTTGTACTGGCTCGTGAGCTCCTCGCGCTCCTTTTCGACGTCCTGCTTGGCCTTCTTGACCGCCGCCTTCTCCGCTTCGGTCACCACACCGTCTTTGGCGAGGTCCTGCACCGTCGTGTCGAGGCCATTGAGCGAGTCCGTGAGGTCGTGCGCGCTCTGGTAGGCCTTGTTGTACGCGGCCTCCAGCACCGGCGCCGTGTGGGTGACGCTGCCGTCGCCGTAGGTGACGCGCTCCATCGACCAGATGAAGTATCCGCTCGCCCACTCCGGGAGGTCCTCGGACCATCCCAACTCGGGATTCTGCATGTTCAGAGGCGGCACTGTGTCGGACTGATTCCTCGCATAGAGCTTCACCGTGGACTTGACCACGGTGTTCGTCGTCGCGATGTCCTTGCCGTCGAGCGTGGCGCCGGGGCCTAGATGGACCTCGCTGGTGTCGAGGTTCCAATAATTCTTCCCTGATTTGTCCTGGATGGTGCCGACCTTGATCAGGTCGCCGAGCATCGTGCCGAAGCAGATGAACTCGGCGAAGAAGCCCTTTCCCGTGCCGAATGTGCGCCAGTCCCACGAGCCGTCCGCCTTGCAGCCGCCGGCGATGCGGAAGCCCTGTGAGCACAGCTGCATGGCCATGCCGTCGCCGGTCGTCGAGCGGCCGTCCGCGTCGAGGGGCACGGAGCCGAAGATCAGGCCGTGCTCGAAGCTCGTGTGGATGTAGCTGTTGCCCGCGAGGTTGAACTGTGCATTCATACTGTCCATGACCTGCTGGAGGTACGAGGGCGGCGTGGATGCTGCCACGTCCCAATTGGACGAGCGCTTCGACAGGCTGGACACTTTCTGCTGCTGCGCCAGCAACATGTCCGTGATTGTCTCGGTCACGTTCCCGAGCGTCACGCGCATGGAGCCGCCAAGCTCGTCGGTGACAAGCTTGGTCACGCGGCCCTCGCAGCGTAGCGCCGGGCTGAAGCACGTGTCGACGATCTGGACGTCGTCGCCCACGGCGACGCCCTCCCAATCTCGCCCGAACTGCATGAGGTCGACGGCATCGGCCTCGTAGGTCATTCCCGGCTCCTTGCGGGAGTCGAAGTATGCGCGGGTCTCGGCGAGCAGGGTCGCCGCGTCCTCGCAATTTGGATTTTCATATTGCCCGAACACGTGGGTGTGCCCGCCCATGCCGTCGGGTCGCCCGTACAGCTTGAGTGCGGTCGCGTCCTCCACGTAGTTCTTGCCGTTGTTGATGTCGCCGAAGGTCAGCTTGCGGCCGTATCCGCCGGTATCCGTCTCGATTCCCTTGCCGTAACCGTAGCAGGCGGTTATCGCGCCGTAGTGCTCGGTGCGCGAGACGGACGTGAGGTCCTTGGTGTAGGTGAATCGGCGGTGACCGCCCTTCGCGCCGCGATGCGAGCGGATGCCCACCTTGCGAGAGGTCACCCTGCCGCCGGATACGGTGATTTCAGTCTCAAGCTCGCCGCCGCATTTCAAGATTGACTGGAGCGCCTCGCGCGCCGAGGTGTGGTAGAAGGTCAGGCCCTTGTCGACGGTGCCGGTCTGGTCGACCGTTCCGGCGGTCCAGCGGGTCGGCCCAAGGCAGACATTCAGCGCCTGCAAGAAGCCGTAGCCGTAGGGGCGCTTGTCCTCGATATAGTCGCCGTACGTCTCGCAGATTGAGTTGATCGCCGTGTCCGTGTAGACCGTATCGCCTCCGGCGTGGAGGCCCTTGGGGTCTTGGCAGACGTGCTCGTGGACCTTGCCGAGGCGGTCGGCCCACACGAGGCGGTAGCCCTGCTTGAGCGCGAAGGTCGTGGCGATGTCCACGCTGTCCTCGCCGTTGAGCTCGTCGGTATGGGTGAGGGCGAGCAGCTCCTCGGGGCCGATTGTCGATACGTAGGCGTCCTGCCACGTGTATACGTCAATTCGCACCTAGAGCCACCTCTCCTCCCATTCGAGCGTCGCGGTGCCGCCGCTCGTCTTGATCTGCTGCACGCCGTCGAGCGAGAAGAAGTCGCTCGCGACGGTCACGGGCCAGTCCGCGCCGTTGACGGTGCAGCGCTCGGCGCGCATGTCCAACACGACGGTCTGTGCGCCCGTGAACGACGCCTCGACGCGGACGAACCGCCCGGTCGAGACGTTGGTGATTGTCCAGCTCGAGCCTGCCGGGGGCCTGCACGTGACCGTAGGGTAGGCTCTGTAGTTGCCCCCGGCGGCGACGGCGCGCTGGGATGCCGACACCTGCTCGGAGCGCCGCTGCCCGTAGGCGGCGGGGTCTGCACAGTAGAACCCGAGCGTGAGATTCGGCATGTGTGCGTTGCGCCCCTGCTCCGCCCCTCCCCTGTAGCGCGCGAGCATGTAGCGCTCGGGGGCGTCGTCGAGCACGAGGGCCTTCTCGCCACCGGACAGCGCCGAGGCGAGCACGGCCCTTGCCTCGGCGACCTCGTCGAGGGAGCCGCCGACGATGTTGCAATCGACCGCTATCTCGACGGGCTCGAGGCCCGTGGCGCGGACGTGTGTGCCGTCCATGCCGGGGACCTCGGTCTCATCGAGCCGCACCTTGGGGACAATCGGTCTCGTGACCTTGGTCACCAGCAGGTACGGCGTTAGGTCGATTCCGCCGAATATCATGCGAACCCCCTTGCGGCGAGCGTGTGCCTGCCGCGCATCGCGATGGCGGAGGAGACGCGCTCCGAGTCGATGTACAGGTTTCCGTCCTTGTCCCGGATCTGCTCGAGGACGGACAGGATGCCGGCGAGGGCGTCGTCGGAATCCTCCTCGGGACGCGCCGGAGTGTAGACAGCGGACGGCGCGACGGTCAGGCCCGTCGAGAGCATCCCCTGCGCGGTGTCCATGGCGCCGCTGATGGCGGAGACCACGGTGCCGGTGCCGGAGCCGATGCCCTGCGCCCAGCCCTGCATGAGGGCCTTGCCCGAGAAGGTCGTGTAGCCGTGCCCGGAGAAGGGGCCGACCTTTGCCGGCGAGAACGGGAAGAAGGAGCGGATTCTGGAGACTGCGCCGGAGACCGCCGAGGTCACCGAGCCGATAGCGGACATGATGCCGTCCTTCAGGCCGTTGAGTATCGACTTGCCGGAGTTGAAGAGCCAGTTTCTCGCACCCGAGAAGAACCCGGTGATCTTGCCCTTTATGCTCGTGACGGTCCTGTAGACGGAGTTGATTCCGTTTGACGCTGCGCTCTTGATGCCCTCCCAGATGGACGAGCAGGCGCTCTTGATGCTCCCCCACATGCTCGACCACGTGGAGCTGATGCTGTTGAGCACGGAGCTGATCACGCCGTTGACCTGATTTATCGCCGAGTTGACGGAGAACTTGATGCGTCCCCATACGACCTCGGCGAAGTCGCGGACGGTGTCCCACACGCTCGACCAAACCGAGCTGATTCCGTTGAGCGCGGACGTTATCACGGACTCGACGACCCCGATGGCCGCCCGCACGGCGAACTCAATCCGAGACCAGACGAGCTCGGCTACCGACTTGATGGTGTTCCAGACCGTATCCCAGTCGCCGCTTATCGCGGCGGTGACCGTGGAGATGACTGTCTGCACCACGGCCATCGCGACCTGGACGGCAGTGGAGATTGCGCCCATCACGCCAGTCAGGACAGCGGAGATCGCGGGCCAGACCGCGTTCCAGACGGCGGAGATGATGCCCATCGCCACCTGAATCGCGCCCTGGATGAGCGGCATCGCCGCCAGCACGGCGGACAGCACGGACTGCACGGCGGGCATGGCGATGGCGACGAGCTGCGAGACGGTCGTCATTACGTCCGCGATGACACCGACCAGGAAGCCGATGACCGGCGACAGCGCCTGCACGATGCCGAGCACCACCTGTATGCCGGTGGAGAGCACCGGCAGCACGGCCTGCGCGATGCTGAGCAGCGCCGTGCCGATTGGCGCGATGAGCGGCGCGATGAACCCGATTGCCGCCTTGATGCCGTTACCGACGGACGTGGCCACGCCAAGGATGGCCTGAAGCGCCGAGCAGATCTGCGAGGAGTCCACCTTCGGCAGCTTGATCCCGATGCCGGCGAGCGCCCCGACGGCGATGTTCCACCCCGTGGCGAGCGCCTCGGACACGATGGGCGCGAGCACCGACGCGATGCCGGAAAGCGCCGCGGGGAACGCCTCGATGATGCCCTGCCCGATCTGCGCGACGCGCGGCGCGATATTCTTGGCGACCGCGCCGACGGACGTGAGCAGCTGCTCGGTGAGCTGCGAGAAGTCCACATCGTCTCGGCCCAGACCGGTGAGGAAGTTCTCCCACGATGCCTTGGCCATGCCGATGGAGCCGGAGATGGTCGTCGCGGCCTCCTTGGAGGTCGTGCCGGTGATGCCCATCTCGGACTGCACGGTGTGGATAGCCTCGACCACGTCGGCGTAGCTGTCGATGGTGAGGTCGGCGGTCTTGCCCTGCGCCGCGCGCAGCTTGTTGGCGTCCGCGATAAGTCGCTCCATCTCGGACTTCGTGCCGCCGTAGCCCAGCTTCAGGTTGTCCAGCATCGTGTAGTTTTGCTTGGCAAAACCTTGGTAGGCGTTCTGGACGTCGGCCATGTCCGAGCCCATCTTGTTGACGTTGTCCGCCATGTCGCCCATCGCCGTGTTGGCGGACTCGGCGGCCTTCGCCACGTCGCCGCCGCACGAGCTCACGAGCGATGCGGCGAAGCTGGTCGCCTGGGTCATGTATTGGTTTGCGCTCATGCCGCACGTCTTGTACGCTTCCGCGGCGTATCCCTGCAGTTTGCCGGACGCGGAGCCGAAGAGCGTATCGACGCCGCCGACCAGCTGCTCGTAGCCGGCGTATGCGGATACCGCAGCGCCGCCGATTGCGGTCACCGCCGTGGTGAGCGCGCCCATGCCAGCGGCGGCGACGGTGCCCACGCCCCTGGCGACGGTGCCAAGCCCGCTCAGCAGCCCGCTGGAGCGCTTGACCCCGCCGTCCACGCCGGAGGTCATCGAGTCGCCGAATGACTTTCCGGCCTTGGAGCCCGTGTCGCCGAACTCCGAGCAGATGCTGCCGGCGAAGCCCTTCATGGACGGCATGAGCGTGACGCATGCCGAGCCTACGCTAGTCGCCATCCCGTCCTCCTAATCCTAGAATCTCGTCGATTTCCGCCCTGTTCGCGAGGGCGTTGCGCTGGTGCCTCTTGAGCTCCGCGAGCTGCCCGGGCGTCTTGAGCGGCTGCGGCTCCTGCGGCGGTCGGTGCTTCTTGTCGCTCAGCCCCCACGCGAGGCTCCTGAGCTGGTGCTCGATGCGCCAGAGCATGTACGTCTCCTCGCTCCAATTGAGCTCCGGGTACATGCGGCGTGCGCACCTCGACCCCTTCGGCAGCTGCTCCCACAGGAGGGCGGCGCGCCGGAGGTCGTCCGGTCCGCCCTCGAGCGGGAGGTCGATGCCGTAGTACTGGCGGAAGTCCGCTACGACTTCTGCGCGGTGCCCTTCGAGCTCGAGGACGAACCCTGGGAGTTTTTTGCCTTCGCCGCCTCGAATGCGGCCTGCATGAGCGTGCCCGTGGACTCGACGGAGCCGCCGAGGCGCTCCATGTACTCCTCGTCGCGGCCCGCGAAGACGCGCTCGAAGGCCTCGAACATCCCGCCCGGCTCGGTCTCGCTCTTGGCGAACTGCTTGTTGGTCTTGTAGCTGAGCAGCTCGTCGAGGTCGGCAGTGAACTCGCCGTCGATGCCGGGGATGGTGAACGTGAGCTCGGTCATTACTTGCCCTCCGCGGTCTCGGTGGACTGGATGTAGTCGTAGCAGGTGTTGCCGGCATCGTCGGTGAGGTACTTGACCGTGAGGGCGCGCGCGGCGAGCTCGCCCACGGCGAGGGTGAGGTCGTCCAGCTCGGAAGACTGGGCGAGCGGCACGACCTTGCGCCAGCGGCGGCCGTCCTTGAGCACGAGCTCGAGCACGGCGGACCACTTCTCCGTGGAGTCGCCGTTGTGCTTGACGGTGATCATGCCGCCCTCGTCCTTGACGTTGCCGGAGCCGTACATGACCTTGAGGGTCGCGGCCTTGATTTCGGCGAGCGTGAGCTGCGCGCTCTCGACGCGGGAGGTCTGCGGCGAGTCCATGAGGTCGCCGTTCATGTCCTTGATGTCCTCGGAGTCGGTGTCGAGCGTCTCGACGTAGCCGTCCTCGCTGATGTAGCCGAGGCATTTCCACGCCTCGGGCAGCGCGGTCTTGTAGTCGTTCGGCAGCGCCGCTCCGACGGGCGCCGTGAAGATGTAGCCGCCCTTGACTCCCTTGGCGCTGGAGACGTTGGCGACGTTGTTTTTGTTGCTTTCTGCCATGATTGCTCCTTATTCGCAGATGGTCAGGTTGATGTTCGTCTGGTATCTGGGAGTCCCCGTGTCGGGGTCGTCCCATCGGTACGTGCCGTCGGGCACGGCCGAGAACACGTTCGGCTCGTCCTCGATGGCGGCGCACGCCCGCTCGACGGCCTCGGCGATCTCGCGTGCGCGCCTTCGGGTCTTCGCCCACGACGTGGCGAGCACGCGCGGGGACTGGATGAACCGTGTCGCGCTCGTGGCGGCGAGGGTGACCTGGACGAACTCATCGGGTCTCTCGCGCGGAACGTCCGGCACGCACTTGATGCCGGTCGCGTGCATGAGGCGCTGGGCCACTACCCTCTCGATGTCCATCAGTCACCCCCGAAGATGAATTGCAGGCGGTTGTGTTTGTGCTCACTTGCGCGCGCGTGCTTGCTCGCCGCGTATATGAGTCGGCCCTTCGTGAGCTTTCCGCCGATGGTCTTGACCCCGTAGCCGTCCGCGCCGAACTTCTGCGGCAGCGATGCGTTGGCGGACGCGACCGCGGCGTCGGCCTTCTGGTCGAGAATGCCCTGCACCCCGCCGCCGTTCATGACCTCGGCGTATCCGCCGCGGTTCCACTTGAAGTTCTTGAACTTGACCTCGCACTTCGCCTTAGCCATCGGTTCGGGTCACCTCGCAGGTGAGGTCCCAGGGGCCGGGCGTATTGGCCGCGGTGTATCGCCTGGGGTCGCCGACCACCTTGTAGCCGGTGCCGCGCACCGTAACCGTCGCGTCCTTGAGGCCAACGTCCACGCCCTTCGGGAAGCAGAGCGTATAGGCGACCGTCACGCCGTTCGGGCGCGTAGAGTCGAGGTCGGCGGTCGCGCCGGGGCACACCACGACGTTGTCGACCGTCGTCTCGGTCACCGTCTCGCCGGTAGGCTCGCCCAGCTCGTCGAACGACTGGGCCGCATTGCGCACGGTCACGGTCTCTCCTGATATGAGGCAAATCATTCGGTCACCCCTCCCCTCTCCAGAGGCGTGAGCGCCCCGAGCGCCTGACCGGTGAGGCCGAGGCGCCTGAGGTCGCTCTTCCCGAGGTACATCTCGCCGAGAGCCGAGCCGTAGGTCACCGATGCGGTGTAGCTTCCGGCCCCTTGGCTGTACTGCATGGCGCCCGCCATCGCGGACGGTGCCGTGAGCACGCGGTTGACGAGCAGGCAGCACACGGCGGGGGCGGCGCGGTCGAATGCCGGGCACGCCCCCTCGGTGTACTCGCCGATTCGGTCCTCGAACGCCGCGAGCATCAGGTCGGATGCGTCCTGCAGCAGCACCCCGGTGCGCGCCGAGTCCGCGGGCTCGCCGTAGCGGGCCTTGTAGTCGTCCACGCTGGCGAGCGCGGCCATGGCTACTCGGCCTCCATGATTCCGGCGTCGACGAGGGCCTGGACGACCTTCGCGACGGTCGGGCTGGCGCCGGGGTTGGCGACCTTCTTGGGCGCGGCAAGCGGCTTGCCGTCGGGCGAGACGAGCGCCACGTGCTGCGGGAGGATGCTGGACGCCTTGCCCGCGTCCTCCACGATGAACTTCTGGACTAGCTGAGCCATCTCGGTACCCCCTAGGCGCTCTTGAGGACGGCGAAGGCCTTGGGGTCGAGTACCGCGTAGGCCAGCACGGCCTCGGTGCGGTAGGCGATCTGGTTGTAGCCCTTCAGGTCCTGACCGGTGTTGTCGGGGTCGCCGTACTCGATGACCTCGGCGGTGATGTCGCGGACCATGCCCCACTTGATGGCGGAGAAGTCGCCCATGATGGCGGAGACCTTGGTCGGGGTCTTTGCGAGGCGGCCGTTCACGGTGCCGGACACGGAGGCGGGGATGCCGTCGAGGTTGCCCACGTTGAGGGACAGCGGCACCTCGGGGTACAGGCGCTGCCCGGTCGCGGGAACGCGCAGCTTGCGCAGCTCGGAGGCGAACTGGCGGCTCATGGCGATGCCGTTGATGCCGTAGTCGAGCAGGGCGTCGGAGAGGGAGTCGATGTCGTCGACCGGGGAGTCGGTCTTGGTGACGCTGTGGACGTCCTTGTCAGCGGTCAGGGCGGTGTAGCCCGTGAGGCCGAGGCCGGTCTTGGGGTTGATGGCGTGGTAGACGATGTAGTCGAGCGCGCGGCCCGCGGCGGCGGTCTGGTCGGCGATGATGTTGGAGATGATCTCCAGCTGGTTGTCCTCGTCGGCCCACTTCAGCTCGTCGGAGACGCGCGTGGTCGTGACGATCTTGGCGCGCTTTGCGACCACGGGGTCGGTGGAGATCTCGGAGCCGGACTTCTTGCCGCCCTCGGCGACGACCTCGGCCTCTGCGGTCGGGTTGAACACGAGGTAGGTCGTGTCCGCGAACTTCTGCGGGGTGCTGGGGCTCAGCGTGGCGATGGTGGAGGTGTCCTTCACCTTGCCGATGATGGTGGATACCACGCTGGACGGCAGCTTGATTTTCTGGGTGTCGTTTGCAGCCATTTCTATGCCTTTCTTCGGGTTTGGCTTACTTCAGGAGGCGCTTGGCGAAGTCTCGCAGCGCCTCGTCCCCGCCCGCGCCGCCCTTGTCGAAGCTGCCGGGCTTCTCCACTCGCGGCGCGGGCTTTGTCTTGAATGCGGCGAGCATCTTGTCGCACCATGCGGCCATGCTCTCCTCGTCCTCGCCGACGATGAGATCGGCGGGGACTCCCTTCTCCTGCGCGACCTTGGCGGCGGTCTTGGCTCGCGCCTCGGCCTTCTCCTTGGCGTCGAGTCGCTTCTCGAGCTCCGCGACCTTCTCGTCGGCGGCTTTCTTCGCCTGATTGGCCTCGTCGAGTGCGCTTGCGGCCCCCTTGTTGGCCTTGGCCTGCTTCTCCCACTTGCGGGAGTGCGCCTTCTCGGCCTCGTAGAGCGCCTTGTAGTCTCGGTCGTCTCGTCGACCTCGGCGGTAGCGGCCTGTTCCTCTGCCATGTCGCGTCCTTTCCCGGACCGTGCGGCCCGTTGGGCAGGCCGTGCGGCCAAACCCGGTAGATGTGCGTTTCGGGGCCGTGCGGCCCCTGTCCCGGGAAGTGTCCGACAGGCGTGAGATTTGACTTGTTTGGCATTTTTCGGCATGAAAAAAGCCGCCCGTGGGCGGCTTTGCTGCTGTCGTTAGTCTGTTGGCGTTATGTCTTCGGCCTCGAAGAACTCGTCGTCATACTTATCCGGACCGTCTGGCGTCTCGAACTCGACCAGACAGTCACCGTTCTCGAATATCTCGATGATGTGTCCCCTGCGGCCATCCGGAACGATGACCTCGTCGTACTCCCTCATGACCGCCTCCCTATTCATCGACAAATATCGTCGTCAGTCTCATCTTAGCCGCTCCGTCTTCCTTTATCCAGCCGACCTTCACGTCGGCGCTCTTCCCGTCCTTGCCCGCCATCCTCATCCTCGTGGTGTACCTGTCCCCGTGAGGGGTCGAGTCCCTGTACTCGGGAGGGTTCGATGCGACGTGCTCATACACCAGCGCCCCGACGACCGCGGCGTCCCTGTCGGTATATCCGAGATAGCCCTCGAAGGCCCTCGCCTTGTTCGCGTCGCCGTTCTGCGATAGCGCATACCTCTCGAGTTTGGGCGCGGCTATGCTGTGCGTCTCGACGGAGCTCAGGACCTTCTCATAGTCGATGCGCTTGTCCGCATACGCTATCTTCAGCACCCTCCTGTCGAACTCCGAGACCGGCTTCCCGTCCGCACCCCTCATCTCGTCGATCTGCTTGAACTTATCCCACCTGTCGAGCAGCTCGTCAGGGTCGTATCCCTCGACCTTTGTCTCGCGGCCCCTCTTGTCGAACTGCGGCACGACCTTGCAGCGGCAGTGCGCGTGGAAGTGGCTCCCCTCGCCGGCGGTCTTTGCGCTCTTGTAGACGAAGCCCCTGCTGGCGAGCATGATACAGAAGGTGCACGTCTCGCCGCCCATCGGCACGCGCGCGTAGCGCAGGCCGTCGCGCTTGGCGTTCCTGCGCATGGTCTCGTTGGCGCGGCGGGACACCTGGTCCGTCGCCTTGGCGGCGACAGCCGATGCAAACTCCTCGCCCTTGCCCGCGATGTACTTGCCCGCCTGGTAGCGCACCTCCTTCTCGATGTAGCCCGTCACGTCCGAGGTGTCGAGGATGGCTGGGGGCAGCTTCGCCCCAGACGCCTCGGCCATCTCGTCGTAGAGGTCGGCGGCGCAGGTCGACGCCGCGTCCCCGTAGACCGAGACGGCATATGAGACGGACTCGATTGTGAAATCGCGCACCCTCTCGACGGATGCGCCGGGAAACCTCTTCATGAATTGGGTCACGCGCCTGTACACAGTGTCGTAGGCGGCGTCGCCCAGCTTCTGGATGCGCGCGTCGTACTCACTGAGCGCCTGCCTGGTCAGTACCATCCTCGCCTCCGCCCACCATGGCGTTGACGATCTGGCGCGCCTCCGACTTGCGGGCGTCCGACTCGATGCGCTGGATCTGCTCGTCCGTGTAGTCGAGCATCTCGTAGGCCACCGTGGAGTTGGCGAGCTTGGGGAGCGCCTGCACCTGCTTGAGCAGCGCATCGGACAGGCTCACCGTGGACGGGTACGCCGGGGACAGGAATCGCGGGTTGATCTCATGCCCCGCGTCGCGCTCGGTGGCGAAGTCGGTGCCGTTCGCCACGGCGAGCGCCATGTAGGCCACGTTGCGCAGCGCCGTGCCGTTGTCGCGGTTGAGGTTCTTGGCGTCGATGACAAGAGGCTCGAGGGACGCAGCGATGGCGTCCGAGGAGGACGGGTTGTCGTTGGACACTCCGAAGAAGCTCACCGGCACGTTGGTCACGGCGGACATCTGGCAGGCGAGCTGGCGCAGGTACTCGGTGAGCGGGGCCATCTGCAGCTGCGCGGACTGCCAGACCGTCGGCTTGTCGCCGTCCGGGTCTTTCGTTATCTCGTTGACCGCACCCATCGAGGCGTCGTACTTGTTGCCGTCGTTGAGCATCTTCTTGTAGGTGCCCAGGAGCCACGTCTGCGGCAGGGTCGCGGCCTCGGCGGCGACCTCCATGCGGGCGCGCTGGCGGATCGCGTCGTCGGTGATGCTCATCACGGAGCGGCTGATGCGCGAGGTGCCGAAGGGGCGCTCGAGCGTCGCGCCGTGGGCCATCGGCTCCATGAGGCAGCGCCCCA
>OBKR01002668.1_pt1 | contig 12623 bp, 10 predicted proteins | sample 1518991 | NCBI WGS metagenome assembly OBKR01 (sample SAMEA2452117, study PRJEB22498) | human gut metagenome | biome: human feces; feature: human gut; material: feces | place: Australia | collected 2012
CCATTGCCACCTTTGGGGGTCGGGAGTCCTGTATCTGATTCCGCGTTACTATTACGGGATTCGTTACGATTTTGCGGCGGAGGATAAATTCGTCGTTCAACCGGTGCTTTCACTGATCGACGGCAACGATTTCACCTGTGCGCTCCGGCGCGGGAAAGTGCAGATTACCTGCCGCAACGGAATTCTCGGCGTTCTGGCCGACCGGATGGACGGGGAACTTCTTCTCAACGGAAAGAATTATCCGATCCGTTGCGGACAAAAGCTGGAAATTCCCGTGTCCGTCGGGCAGACGAGGGAACAGGTGCAAAACTTGCGCAGTGACTTCGCAAGTCTCGCTTAATTTTTTCGGCTGCATATTGTTGCGCGTCTGACGCAAGGCCGTTTCATGAACGTGCGATTGTTGCGGGAGCGCTTTGATGTTTTGTATTTCCGCAAAGGGAAGCCCTGAAAAGACACAGCGGCTTCCGGATGAGAGGAAAACCCGGCGTGCGCCGGGAAATATTGCAGGATTGGCAGGAGTAAGGGAAAAAGAAATGGATAAAAAGAAAGTGGCGATACTGGGATTCGGCAGCCGAGGACAGATGTTTGCGGATTTTATCCGGGAAGACGGGGATACGGAACTTTTTGCGATTGCCGATCTCTCCCCGGCCAACCGGAGGATTGCGCGGGAAAAATACGGCGTACCCGCCGAAAACTGTTTTGAAAGCGCAGAAAGTTTTCTCGCGAGGGAAAAGTGCGCGGACGCCGTGTTTATTTGTACGCAGGACCGGGATCATCGCAGCCATGCCGTGGCGGCAATGGAGAGAGGATACGATATCTGCCTGGAAAAGCCCGCTGCGGCGAATTGGGAAGACTGCGAGGAAATTTACCGGAAACAATGCGAAACGGACAGAAAAGTGATGATCTGCCATGTGTTGCGGTACAGTCATTTCTATACGGAAATCAAAAGAATTCTCGACAGCGGGGAGCTGGGCAAAGCAGTCTGTTTTGATCAGACGGAGAACGTGGGATACTGGCATGACGCAAATTCCTATATCCGCGGCGCCTGGCGGAACAGTCAGGAAAGCAGTCCGATGATCCTTGCAAAATGTTGCCACGATCTGGACATCATCTGCTGGGTTTTGGGAAAGCGCTGTGAAAGCCTCACTTCATACGGCTCACTGTACTGGTTCCGGGAGGAAAATGCGCCGGCGGGCAGTGCGAAACAATGCGTGGACTGTGCGCCGGGTTCCCGCGAAAAATGCCCGTATGATGCGTTCAAGATTTATGAGGACATCTATAAGGCATATAATCCCGTACTCGGCAACAATGTGCTTTCCCGTGCGGGCGGCATGGAAGAAGTGGACGCCATTCTCCGTTCCCGCACCAGCCCTTTCGGCCGTTGCGTGTTCCGCTGCGACAACGACGTCGTGGACCATCAGACCGTAAATATGTTGTTGGAAGGAGGCATTACGGCGCATCTCACCATGACGGCGTTCACCAAAGACTGTCACAGGACTTTGCACATCTGCTGTACGGACGGAGAATTGCGGGGGGATATGGAAGAGAACACCATAGAGGTTTTGCCTTTCCTCGGTGAAAACCGGAAGATCGATCTGAAAACCCTCTACGACGATTTTTCCGTGCACGGCGGCGGGGATAAACTGCTCTATCGGGATTTTATGGATTATATCACAAAAAATCAGCCTTCCGCGACTCGTACGACCCTGAAAGACAGCTTGCTTTCGCACTATATGTGTTTCCTGGCTGAAAAATCCCGTTTGAACGGAGGCACGCCTCAATTGGTCGATTTTCAAATCTGAGTTTTTTCAGTTTGCGGGTTTGAGCCGTTTGGCGATTGCAAGTGGGCTCAATTCTCATGGTGGCTTTTGTCTCGGAAAATGGACGGGCAAAAGTGTTTTATCTCTAAAATTATTCGTTTATCGAAAAAGCAACCGCAGAGCTGGCCTTGGGGCTGGTCTGCGGTCCTTTTTTGCGGAAAAATTGCCGGTTGCTTTGATGGAGGGAGAATGTGTATATTTTTATTATAAAATATATAAAATTCATAAAATATGTCGGAAATTGTCATGTTTTATATGGTATATTTAATCAAAGGCATTGGGTTGGACTGCTGAGCCTGAATTGTATGTGGAGAATGACGGGAAAACATGCCGGAAATTATCTTTCTGCCAAAGAGTATGTTTTGAAACAGATGAAAAATCTTCCTAAAAAGTTGTAAAAATATCTCGATTTGTATTGAAATTTAAAGATATTTATGATATAATACAGGCGTATACAGGAAAAATATGGAAAAAAGAATGATGCCGGCTGAAACGGCTGCGGATAAAATTATAACCTTATAAAAAGAGAGGAAAATGGACCCGAGGCAGAAAAGGAAGCGCAAAAAGCTCCGTGCTGTACCGGCGAAAAAAGATTGAGAAGGTGGAAAAACAGGGGGAGAATATATCGGAAAAAAGAAACGGGCGGGGCAGGGAAGAGACGAAGTAAGAAAAAAGCATAAAGAGCAATAAAACGGGGAACTGGGCAATAGAGGCGATCAGGGCGGATTGAAGGAAGGCGGAAAGGCGGGGGCTTTTGAGGGGACGAGAATAAGCCGTAAACCGATGGAAAGCAGAAAATAGCCGGAAAGGAATGAGAAAAAAGATGAGAGTGACAGTATCCCGGTAAGTGAAGGGAGGAAAAAACTGTAAAAGAAATCGGAACAGAGGAAGAAAATCGGGGCAGACAAAAAGCCCCTGCGACGGCAGGGGCCAAGAAACAAAAAATACGGGGTTCGGCGGAATGCCAGGTTACCCGTGTACCTTACGGCATAAAAGCCCGATCTTAGAACATTTGTTGGATATTGATAAAATTACAAATTTTCTCAATACATTTATCTCTGTTGGATACTGATAAAACTACAACAACATCTAAGTATGTGTATAGTATAGCATATTTTTTTTTGAAAGTCAATACAAAAGGAGGAAATTTATGAAATATCCCGTTAAGTATGTTTTGGGGCTGGATATCGGGATCGGTTCGGTGGGCTGGGCGGTGATTCGCTGTGACGGTGAGGCGCGTATAGAGGATTTTGGCGTGCGGATTTTCGACTCGGGCGAAAACAGCCATAAAAAAAGCCGAAAAAGTCAGGAACGCCGGGGATTCCGTTCGGCGCGGCGGTTAATTCGCCGCCGTGCGCACAGAAAGGAACGAATTCGTTTTTGGTTCCAGAAACAGGGGCTGGCTTCGGAGAAGGAAATCCGGGAATTTTTTGCAGGCACTGAAAAAAATATAATCGTTTTGCGCGTGCGTGCTCTGGATGAAAAAATTACTCCCGCAGAGCTTGCCGCCTGCATGATTCACATCAGTAATCATCGTGGGTACCGCGATTTTTATGATCCGGCTCCGGATGGGGATGAGGACAAGGAATTGTTGCGGGACATGCAGGGCGTGGAGGAAATGCGCCGGATGTTAAAAGAGGGCGGCTATCGTTCCGTGGCGGAAATGGTCGCTCGAAACGAAGAATTCGGGGTGCCCGGCTCCGCCTTTCGCCGTTATCGGAATCGTCAGAACGTAGAAAAGCGGTATATCATGCCGCGGGAAGAAATGGAAAAAGAAGCGGAGCTGATTTTGAAATCGCAACAGAAATATTATCCCGCGATTACTGATGAATTTGTCACAAAAATTCTGGATATTCTATTTTCTCAGCGCGATTTTGAGGACGGCCCCGGGGATCCGTCGGATGAACATCGCCCGTATCAGGGGTTTGCGGGGACGGAAGGAAACTGCCGGTTTTATCCGGATGAAAAAAGAGGCTGTCGTTTTACGCGGCTGGCTGATTTGTATGCGCTTGTGAATGTGCTTTCGCAATATCGGTATTTTGACGAAAAGACTGGGGAGTTGCATTTTTCGTCCGGGCTGGCGGAAGAGTTGCTTTCTTTTGCGGAAGAAGCGGGCGGCCTGAGTCAGAAAGACGTGCAGGCGATTGCAAAAAAACATGGAATCAAGGTGTTCACGAAGTCTGGCAAAAAGGCTGAACCGATCAAGCAGGCGGTCAAGTATCTGAAGGCGGTAAAACCTTTGTTTGAAGGGGCAGGTTTCGATTGGAAGGCTCTGCTTGCGGAAGACGCGTGCGACATGGAAAACTGTCTTTTGAACCGGGTGGGAACGGTGCTGTCCCGTTGTATTACACCCAGGCGACGCCGGGAACAGCTGAAAAAAATCGAGCGTCTTGCAGGGTGCGCGCAGTCTTTCGGGCTGATTGAAAAACTTACTCGTCTGCGCATTTCAGGAACGGCGAATGTCTCTTATAAATATATGGAAGGGGCGATTTCCGCTTTCCGTGCGGGGGAAATTTACGGGAATTTTCAGGCAGAATTCCGTAAAGAAGAGTTGGAGACACTTTATAAGAACAGGCGTTATAAACTGGCTGCGTTCGGCAAAGAGTTTGAATTTTATAAAAATCCCGTCGTGATGCGCAGTATCTGTGAAACGCGCAAGGCAATTAACCGGGTGATCGAGGAATATGGCTCGCCCTATGCCATTAACCTTGAAGTGGGCAGCGAGCTGAACCGAAGTTTTGAAGAAAGGCAGAAGATCGATGCCGAGCAATCCGGAAACGAAGCGCGGCGGCGGGCGGATAAAAAGGAAATTGCGGAGCTTCTCGGGATTTCCGAATCGGAAGTGACCGCCGGGATGTGCGAGCGGTATGCGCTGGGCAAAGAACAGAACTGGCAGTGCCTGTACAGCGGCAGAGCGATCGATAAGGCCGCCGCGGTGCGCAATGCGGACAGGCAGTTTGAAGTGGACCATATCGTTCCTTTTTCTCTGGTGCTCGACAATACTTTGCAGAACAAAGCGCTGGTTTTTCATGAAGAAAATCAGAAGAAAGGACAGCGGGTGCCGCTGGAATATCTGAATGGCGAAGCGGAAAAAGAACTGAAAAAACGCGTCAACGCGCTTTTCCGCAGCAGGAAAATTTCGGAGAAAAAATATAACTATTTGTTCGCGAAATCGGCTTCGGACACCGAGCTGATGGAGAGTTGGAAGAGCCGTAATCTCAATGACATGCGATATATTTCCAGGTTCCTGGTGCAATATCTGGACAGAAACCTGCAATTCCGTCCTTCGGAGACGGGGGACGCTTCCCGTCCGAAAGTATATGCCGTAAAGGGCGCCATTACCTCCCGGATGCGCCGTTTGTGGCTGAATCGGGATACTTGGGGGCGACAGGACAAAGCCGCTTTGAAGCAGATTACTTATCTGGATCATGCGGCGGACGCGATCGTCGTTGCCTGCTGTCTGCCCGCTTATGTGGAGATGACGGCGGTACATCAACGCCTGAGACGGATGCTCAAAGCTAACGGCGGTGTGCCAAACGGCGAATACGAAAAGGTGCTGGCAGCGGCAAAAGAAAGTATCGGGAAATTTTATCGGATTCCCGAATCCCGCGTCGAATATCTCCTGACCCGGCAGAACGCTTGTCCCGCACTCATTCGCGATCTCAGGCGCGAGGTGGATATCCGGTTGCAGGACCCCGACATCATCGGTTATTTCAAGGCCGAACGCGCCTGGCTCGAAAAAAGCGGAAACCGAACGGGGCGGGAGGAACCTATCGAAGCGAAAAGCGAGTCTCTCATCGCTGCGGAAAGTAAGTTCCGCCAGGAGACGCTGGCTTTTTACCGAAACGATCCTGACTTTGCAAAATCTCTGAAAATGCCGTTTACCGTACACGTGCCCTCCCGCAAGGCTAGCGGAAAAGTGACGGACGCGAATGCCGTGCGGATTGTGGAACAGGACGGAAAAAAATTCAGTCTCTCCCGCAAAGCGGTATCCGAGCTGACAGGTGAAGATCTGAAAAATCTCTATACCCGCGACGAAGATCTTCGCCGGAGCCTTGCCGAAACTTTTGAGGGGAGAAAGGGAACAGAAAAGTTGGGAAACATTCTTGCCGAACGGGGCGAAAAAGAATTTGTGACCCGTCAGGGAACTCCCGTGCGCCGTGTGACGTTGAGAGGAGGGAAGGAACACTCGGAACGAATGTTGCGGAAGCAGATATCCGAAAACAATTATTCGCTGCTTCCCGATTCCAGTTATTATTGCGTGGAAATTTACCGTAATCATCGGGGAAAGACCTGCGTTGCGGGAATTGCCTATTCGGACATCGTCGTTCAGGCCGGAAAAGTCCGCCTGAAAGAAGACTATTGTCATCCCGAAGGGTATGGTGAACATTGTATGTATCTGTTCAGAAACGACTATATCCGTATCAGCAGCGGTGGGACAGTGAAATTTGAAGGATATTATCGTTCGGTGGGAAGTATCAAGCAAAAGAAATTTTCTTATGAACGGTACAATACGCCGTTCAGACAAGGGAAAGTATTCGGAATTGCGGAGAGGGATACCGTGGAAAAAATAGAGGTTGACCCGATCGGCAGACTGGGAGGAATAATCAGATGTGGAGAACCGTTATCGTCAGTCAAGGGGAAAGAATAACCGTCGTCAACGGAAATCTCCGCATTGCGGGAGCGGAGGACGAAAGCCTCGTTCCTATTGCGGATATTTACGCCGTGGTGATAGACAACCGCGCCGCGCTGATCAGCGTTAATGCGCTGGCAGCGCTGGCCGAAAGCGGGGCCCATGTCTTTTTCTGTAACGAAAAGCATACTCCGGTTGGGGTTACTCTGCCTCTGAATACGCATTTTCAGCCGCTTGCCGTCGTTCGGCGTCAACTGGCGCTCACCGATCGGGAAAAGGGGATTTTATGGCAGAAAATCGTGCAGGCGAAAATTTTCAATCAGGCGCGTTGCCTGGGGTTTGCCGGCGTCGATTCGGACAAAGTTACGGCGCTTCTGGCTCTGGCTGAAAATGTCGCTGAGGGGGACGTGAAAGGATTGGAGGCGGTGGCGGCAAAAAAGTATTTTCAGGCTTTGTTCGGACTCGGTTTTTCCCGACGGGACGGCGGAGTGATCAATGCCGCTCTCAATTACGGCTATGCGATTGTGCGCTCGGCTGTCGCAAAGACGTTGACGGCATACGGATATAACTGTGTGCTGGGTATTCATCACCGTTCCGAACAGAATGCTTTTAACCTTGCGGACGACTTGATGGAGCCTTTCCGCCCCGTGGTCGATCTTTGGGTGGATACAAACAATGAAAACCTGTTTGAGGAATTGACGAAATTTAATCGGAAGGCGTTGCTCAATCTGATGAATGAAGGAATTTCCATGAACGGAAAAACCATGCGTCTGAGAAACGCCATAGACGCCTGTATCAGTTCGCTTACGGGCGCATTGCAAAGGGGACAACCGAATTCTTTGCGCTTGCCCGAGTTATTGCGCTGCGGAACGCAGGTGGATGAGGATTGAAATGCGCTTTATGAGAGTGATGGTTTTTTTCGACCTGCCCGTCAAGAGCAAGAAAGAGAGAAAAGCATATGCGGATTTCCGGCGTTCGCTTCTGAAAGGCGGGTTTGTGATGATTCAGTATTCGGTTTACAGCCGCACCGTTAAAAACAGTGACGATGCGGCGAAATACGAACGTTTTGTGGAAAGTATCGTGCCTTCGGACGGAGCGGTCCGGATGATGACGGTGACGGAAAAACAGTACGCTTCCATCCGTATTTTGGCGGGTGAACGGATGAAAAGTGAAAATTTGCTTGACACCAAGGAGATTCTTGAGTTATAATTGTGGCATAAATCAGCTGAAACCGCAAAAAACCACTATATATTGCGGTTTTAGTTCTCTGTTGGATATTGATAAAATTACACCGATACCCGAAGTCATGATATCGAAAAGTTGTTTTAGTTCTCTGTTGGATATTGATAAAATTACACTCGATTGTAATTTTATATTCGTTATTTTCCGTTTTAGTTCTCTGTTGGATATTGATAAAATTACACAAACGCCTTCATTGCTGCTTGTTGCCGGAAGTTTTAGTTCTCTGTTGGATATTGATAAAATTACACTCTACGACAGAAACACGCGCGCGCCTTAAAGTTTTAGTTCTCTGTTGGATATTGATAAAATTACACCAAAGCTCAATAAACTGCAAAAGGTCTTGAGTTTTAGTTCTCTGTTGGATATTGATAAAATTACACGTTCCAACGCGGGGAAAGCCACACTTCATTGTTTTAGTTCTCTGTTGGATATTGATAAAATTACACACATTTATTGAAGGAATTGTCTTCGGTTACGTTTTAGTTCTCTGTTGGATATTGATAAAATTACACGACCGAACTCGGCGGCGCAAAGACGAGGTTGTTTTAGTTCTCTGTTGGATATTAAGCGCAAATAAATATTACATCTGCGGGCCGTAATGGCTCTTTTTTGCTCTTTGGAAGGGCTTGTTTGCAATGGGTAACAGTTTTGTTTTTTTGTGGCAATCGGCGATTGGATATTTCCAAACGGCCGGAAAAGATGAAAAAGGAGATGCTTTCGGGTGCGGCAGGAAGGAAGCCTGCGAGGGAGAAAAGGGAGATGAAAAGAATTTTGAAAATTGCGCTGTTACAGCTGGCGCCGTGCGGCAGTTTGCGGGAAAATCTGGAAAAGGGAAGAACAGCATGTGAAGAAGCGAAAAAACAGGGGGCGGAGATTGCGCTTTTTCCGGAGATGTGGAGCAACGGATACCATATCGACGGGAAAAAGCAGGAATGGAACCGGGAAGCTGTTGCAGCTGATGATATGTTTGTAGAGGCGTTCGGACGGCTTGCGGGAAAACTGAATATGGCAATCGGGATTACTTTTCTGGAAAAGACGAACAGGGGACTCAGGAATACATTGGCGCTTTTTGACCGGCGGGGAGAACGCCGTCTGGTTTACGCGAAAGTACACACATGCGATTTCGGGGCGGAACGCGCGCTGATTCCCGGAGAGGATTTTTATGTGGCCGAATTGGATACTTCCTGCGGGAAGGTGAAGGTCGGGGCGATGATTTGTTTTGACAGGGAATTTCCGGAAAGCGCGAGAATTCTGATGCTGAAAGGGGCGGAACTGATTTTGGTGCCCAATGCCTGTCCCATGGAAATCAATCGGTTGGCACAACTTCGCGCGAGGGCCTATGAAAATATGCTGGCGATTGCTACTTGCAATTATCCCGACACCGTTTCCGACTGTAACGGCAATTCCAGTGTTTTTGACGGCGTGGCTTACCTGCCCGGACAGGCCGGATCGAGGGATACCTGCCTCTTACAGGCGGACGGCCGCGAGGGAATTTATCTGGCCGGAATTGATCTGGAACAGCTCCGGCATTACCGCAATACGGAAGTGCATGGCAATGCTTATCGTCATCCTAAGAAATACGGGCTTTTGGTGGAAGAAAAAATTGAAAGTCCCTTTTTGCGCGAGGATTATCGGGCGTGATTACAGGCGGGGACAGGGCGGGGCGTTTTTTGTGCTTTTCTGCGGCAATGACGGCCGGAATATTGAAGGCGGAAACTGAAAGTATAAAGCGCGGGCGGCGTGCCTGCGCTTTTTTGTGCGGGAGTGTTATGAAAGCCGGAAAAAGGAACAAAATAGGGGAGGTAAGCCGTGAAAGGATGTCGGAGAAAAGGACGAGCGGCCAGAAGAATTCAGAAATGGGCATACAGGGCAGAGATGAAAGACTTTCGGGAAGATTCTTTATCACCGAGGTCAGCGGAAAGCTCCAAAGGCCGGACATGAGCTGTTATATTCTGCGAAAAGCAAAAATGATGCACCCAGGGGAGAGATCATCGGATTATAACGCCGCGAAAACTGCGGCGCCGATAGGAATATTCGGAAAGGAGAACAGCCGGGTAAGGCGACGAAGACTGTTTGCGAGAAACGTAGGGCATACGGTCAATTCAATTTGAGAACGGAGCTGTATTCTGAAAAAATTTGTCGAAAGAGGCGGAGTAACCGGAGAAAAAACGGGAAGCGGAATGTGTGTGCGATTCGGGCGCTTTGAAAAATAAAAAATTTTCCTGAAATCTTGTAAAACTGTCGAAAAACAGTTTACAAACTTGGAAAATCTTAATATAATATAGCAAAATCAATCATGTCGACTGATCGATAAGAAATAAACGGAAAGAGGGAAAACTCTATGGCAAGGTATGTGTTGTGTCCCAGATGTGAGCTGAACTATATCGATGCGGATAAACAGGAATATTGCGATGTCTGCATCAAGGAGATGCAGGGCGCAAAGACGTTTGCGGACGATCTGGAAGAAGAGGAATCGACGGAAGAGACCGAGCTTTGCCCGATCTGCGGGGAAAATTACATGCGGCCCGGGGAAAAGATGTGCGACGAGTGCAAAAAGAAGACGGAATACGAAGAAGAAGAGACGGAAGATCCCGAAAAGGACGACGCCTGGAGAACGTATCTCGATGACGACGCGGACGATCTCGGAATTCCCCTGCCCGAGGGCGAGTTTGACGACGATGAGGACGAAGAGGAAGAAGAGGACGAGGAAGAAGGGGAAGAAAAAAGCGAGGATGATTTTGAGTACGTCTCCGCGGATGATTATTATCCCGACGATGACGACGAGGATGACGATGACGACGACGATTCTTTTGACGACGATGACGCGCCTGCGCCCCGTTCGGGCAGAAAGAAGAGCCGCCGCGACGACGATTTTTAAGGCTATGCCGGGCGGCGAATCGGTAAACCGCTTGAAATTTTTGAAAGTATAATCGGCAAAGCCCGCTTTGCGCGGGGGCCTCAATTTAAGAAGAAAGCGCCTTCGTATTCCGAAGGCGCTTTCTTGCGGAACCCGTCTGAAGATTCCGCAAATGTCCGTTTTCCGGAAAACCGGAAAGCGGATTTGTTTTTTCAGAGATCGTCCGCGTCCTGCACGGGGATTTCCCGTGCGTTTTCGGGCTTTCCCGTATAACTGCCGTTCACGTCCGTAGAAGAGCTCATATTGGTAAGAGCTACGGCTTTTTCGGTCGGCAGAAGACGTTTTTTACGCTTATTTGCAATCCTGCGTGTCATAGCCGTTCTTTTTCATGCCGCAATTTTTATTGCCGCAGTTCTTGTTCTGAGAATTGTGAGAATTCTGAGAATGGTTTTGGGAATTGTTCTGATAATTGTTGTTGTTTTTCTGGTTTTTCATAATTTTTTTCTCCTTTTCATGAAATAATCTGAGGCGGAAGAGAGTGTTTTCAGACCCTGACGCCTTCAAAGGGAAGATGCAGTTCCACATGTCCCTGATCCGCCTGACAAAGCGGGCAGATCTTCCACGCTTCCGTGGCGACGTGCATGTAGCCGCACTCACTGCAAACCCATAAAATGGGCGAATCGTTTTTGTAAAGCGTTCCGTTTTTCACCGCATCATAGAGGTAGTTGAAAATGATATTGTGCTGTTTTTCAACGTCCGCTACCAGGCGATAAAGCGCGGCGATGTCCTTAAAGCCTTCCTGTTCTGCCGTTTCGGCAAACTTCGGATAAATCTCCGTAAATTCGCTTTTTTCGTCCATAGCCGCGAAACGGAGTCCGTCCTCCAGCGTGCCCCCGTGAAAGGGATACCCTGCGTCCAGCTCGATATTGTCTTTGCCGCCGCCTTTTTCCTGCAGCATTTCAAAGAATCGTTTCGCATGATACGTTTCGTTCTTTGCGATGGTCCTGATGGCGTCGGCAAGCGTTTTCAGATTCTCTTTCATCGCCGCTTTCGCCACAAGCTGATAGCGCATTCCCGCCTGACTTTCGCCCGCGAAACTGCGCGCCAGATTTTTACAAGTTTCCGTTTGTACAAATTGCATTCCTTTTTTCTCCAAAGGCTTCCGCCTACGTCACTCAGTATGCGCCGTATTTTTTTCTTTCATGCTTCCGACCGCCTGCCAATGCTTGCCAAAATCCGGCGGGAGTGATACAATAATAAGAGGAAGCGCCCGGCGCATAAGCGCGGGAAGATTGAAAAGTTTTTTTAGCTTCGGCGCGTTTGCGTATTTTTATGGTTTTGATATCCCCGGCGTTTACGGCAACGGAACGGACTTTTGAAAGCGTAAGGTCGGGAAGAGACATGCAGACGACAAAATAATCGGAAAAAAGGATCAGGATATGTTTCATATAGTTTTGGTAGAGCCGGAAATTCCGCAGAACGCGGGCAATATCGCGCGGACCTGCGCGGCGACGGGGGCATGGCTGCACCTGGTGCGACCGCTGGGTTTTGAAGTGACCGATAAATACCTCAAGCGCGCGGGGCTGGATTACTGGCCTCTCGTACACGTTTCTTATTACGACAGCTTTGAAGAAGTGTGCGCCGCGTTTCCCGCTTCCCGTTTTTTCTTTTTTACGACCAAGGGCAGAAAACGGCACAGCGACGTTTGTTTCCGCGACGGGGATTTTCTCGTGTTCGGGAAGGAGACCAAAGGGCTGCCCGAGGAGCTGCTTCTTCGACATCCCGACGAGTGTCTGCGCATTCCCATGATTTCCGCGGCGCGTTCTCTCAATCTAGGAAATTCTGCGGCCATTGCCCTGTATGAGGCGCTCCGGCAGACCGGATACCGCGACCTGACGACGGAAGGGGAACTGCACGAACATAAGTGGGAGGAGCTGGAAAATGGTGTTTCCGATTGAGTTTCGGGGATAAAGGAGATTTTTCGGCGGGGGGGAGTTTCGTCGGCGGCAGAAAAAGGCGAAATGACAGAAAAGGCGCAAAATCCGAGAAGGGACGCGCCGGCCGTGGAGAC
>OBKR01002673.1_pt1 | contig 12608 bp, 8 predicted proteins | sample 1518991 | NCBI WGS metagenome assembly OBKR01 (sample SAMEA2452117, study PRJEB22498) | human gut metagenome | biome: human feces; feature: human gut; material: feces | place: Australia | collected 2012
ACGACCCGTTTTTCATCGAGACCTGGTGCGACAGTGCGATGAAGTATTTCACGAGCCGTAACTTCAAGATCGGTTCGCCTACGGGGAGCGTCTATGGCTACGGCCGCAGCATCTGGGCGATGATCGACACCGAGACGCGCCAGCCAGCCGATATCCTCGCCATCCACGACGGCCTGCTTACTGCCTACCTGGACCGCGACTATCCGTGCCCCATTGCCAATCCCTCGCGCGTGAAACTCGGCGACCGTCTGGAGTTGGTGCGGGAGTTGGACACTTTCTATAGCGATGTGGATATCAACGGCCACATCAATAGCGTGAAGTACATCGACCATGTCCTCGACCTTTGGCCGCTCTCCTGGTACGAGTCCCACCGCCTGCGCCGCATCGACGTGGCCTATGTGGCAGAAAGCTATCAGGGAGACCGGCTTCGTCTCTATCGCCAGCCGCTCTCAGACGATGGTCTTGCTTTTGGCGTGAGCGTCTGCAAGATGAGGGAGGGGGAAGAGCAGCGCGAGGTCTGCCGTTGCGAGCTGCACTTCGAGTAGAAACGCGGATTCTCTGCAAGGGTTTTGCGACTTTCGCGCTTTTAGTCTTTCAGCCAAATCTTGCTGCCATCCGTTGCCACCTGTTCCTCGGCCATGAGGCGGTTGAGCACCTGTCCAGCCTTGACGTGTCCAAATAGCGCTTTGATCTCGGCGAGCGCGTGGCCCTTCCGGTCCGCCAGTTGTTGCAGGATAGCCTGCCGCAGCGCCTCGTCGCTACTTTCCTTGCGCCTTGCCCGGCAGACGTCGCAGTGGCCACAGTCCTCGCTCTCGGTCTCGCCGAAATAGCGGAGCAGCTGGCGACTTCTGCATTCGCTCTCATTCTCACAATAGTCAATCATGGCGAGGATGCGCTTCTCGAAGTCGGCCTTGCGGTCCTCATAGACTTCGGGACCAATGATCAGGTCCTCTCCGTCGATTCTGTCCTTGCGATAGGTGATGAGGGGAATGTTTTTGCGAGGGATAAACTTCACGATGTGCTTTTGGTCAAGTGCCCGAAGCGTCGTATAGGTCTCCTCGCGCGACAAGTTGGCCTCCTTGGCCACAAAACTCTCGTCGATGAAACTGAAATCGACAAACAGATCCCCATACATCCGCAGCAATGCCGTGATGACGGCGTTCTCTTTGGGCGTGCTATGGTCGAGGCGGTACAAGTCCTCTCGTTGGAGTAGGAATCGCAGCCTTGCCTTGCTGTCCGGGTTGGGATCATAGTAGATGTAGCCCGCCCGCTGCAGCAGTTCCAGCGACGTGTGCACCTGGGTGGGGAAGTGGCGGTATGCCCGGCAGAACCGCTCCAGGCTAAACTCAAATGTATGGCCCGCTCCGCAGCCCACGCCCACGACGAAGAAATAAGCGATTTGGTCGTAGGTGGTGCGTATGAGTTCTTTCTCGGGAAAGGAGGAGGCGACGCGGCATTTGAGCTTGTAGGCATCGTCCTCTTCGTAGAGCAGCACGGCGTAGGCCTGGTTGCCGTCGCGTCCCGCGCGTCCCGCTTCTTGGAAATACTCCTCGATGGAGTTGGGGGCGTCCGGGTGGATCACCATGCTGACGTCCGGTTTGTCTATACCCATGCCGAAGGCGTTGGTCGCCACCATGACGCGCACCTTGTCGGTCTGCCACAGGTTTTGTCGTTCCTCCTTCACGCTCGGTTCCAGTCCCGCATGATACCATGTCGCACTGATGCCCTGCTGCATGAGCATTTTGGCCAGTTCGCGTGTGGCCTCCCTGCTGCGCGTATAGACGATGGACGATCCGCTGGTCTGTCGGAGAATGTGGACCAGCTCCGCCTCCTTGTCCATGGTGCGGCGCACGATATAAGAAAGGTTCGCGCGTGCGAAACTCATCTTGTATACGTTGGGCGTGCGAAACTGGAGCTGGCGCTGGATGTCCTCTACCACGGCGGGAGTGGCTGTGGCGGTCAGTGCGAGGATGGGAATCTCGGGCAACAGTTGCCTTATCTCCGCTATCTCCAGGTAGGAAGGGCGGAAGTCGTAGCCCCACTGGCTGATGCAGTGGGCCTCGTCCACAGTGACGAAGCTCACTCTCATGTGGCGCAGTTTGGCCATGAAGAGTTCGGAGCCGAGACGTTCGGGCGAGATGTAGAGCAACTTCACGCCCCCGAAGACGGCGTTCTCCAACGTCTGGACGATGTCGGACCGCTGCATTCCCGCGTGGATAGCTGCCGCCCTGATGCCTCTCCGGCGCAGATGGTCCACCTGGTCCTTCATCAGCGAAATCAGGGGCGTGATGACCAGGCACACACCCTCCATCGCCAGCGCAGGCACCTGGAAGGTGATAGACTTTCCTCCCCCCGTCGGCATCAGTCCCAGGGTGTCCTTTCCAGCCCCTATGCTCTCGATGATCTCGCGCTGGATGCCTCTGAAGTCAGGGTAGCCCCAGTGCTCACGCAGTATGGCGCGATAGTCTGCCACCACTCTTTTATCCCTCTCCTTCCTCCGTCTCGGTGGGTCTTATGTCCTCTATCTGCAGTTGCACCGCCCCCCGCTTGAACACGTTGTCCTCGATGGTATAGGCTATGTCAAACGACCGTTTCGACTTGATGTAGCGTGCTGCTGCACTCTGTCCGAAGGCGATGCCGTTCATGACGTTGTTCGACTTGGAATCGACCAATTCCAGTTTGATGTGCTCCTGCTCGCGTCCCACCACCTTCGACGTGCCGAAGTCATAGACATCCTTCGTGCAGAAGATAGGTTTCGTGTTGCCCGGTCCGAACGGAGCGAAGCGCTTGAGGTCGTTGTGCAGCTTCTTCGTGATATCCTTGAAGTCGATGAGCGCGTCGATGTGGAGGAAAGCCTCCGTCTGCTCCGGCTGGATGTGGCTATCCACATAGGCCTGGAATCGGTTGCGAAACTCCCTCACGTCGCTCCAGCGCAGCGTCAGTCCTGCCGCGTAGGTATGGCCGCCGAAGTTGAGCAGCAAGTCGCGGCAGCTCTTGATGGCCGAGTAGATATCAAATCCCGCCACGCTCCGAGCCGATCCTGTCGCCAGGTCTCCCTCGCGCGTGATGACCACGGTGGGGCGGAAGTAGATCTCTGTCAGTCGGCTGGCCACGATGCCCACCACACCCTTCTTCCAGTGTTCGTCGTAGAGGACGATGCTGCTCTGGTGGCTTTGGCTCTCCAGTCGGTTCACGATCAGGTTGGCCTCGTCCGTCATCTGTCGGTCTATGCCCTTTCGCTGCTCGTTGTACGTGTCGATGTGGCGTGCCCTTCGCAGCGCTTCGTTGATATCCCGCTCCACGAGCAGGTCCACGCTCTCCTTGCCACACTCCATGCGTCCGCTGGCGTTGATGCGCGGTCCTATCTTGAAGATGATCTCGCTCATCGACAGTTCGCGCCCGCTCAGTCCACACACGTCCACGATGGCCTTGAGGCCGACGCTGGGGTTTTGGTTGAGCTGCTTCAGTCCGTGGAAAGCCAGGATGCGGTTCTCGTCCACCACGGGCACGAGGTCTGCTGCGATGCTCACGGCACAGAAGTCGAGCAGCGGGATGAGGCGCGAGAAGGGAATGCCGTTGTTCTTGGCAAAGGCCTGCATAAACTTGAATCCCACGCCGCAGCCACAGAGCTCCTTGAACGGGTAGGTGTCGTCCGCCCGCTTCGGGTTGAGCGTCGCCACGGCACACGGCAGTTCGTCGTCCGGCACGTGGTGGTCACAGATGATGAAGTCAATGCCCAGTTCCTTGGCGTGTGCTATCTCCTCCACCGCCTTGATGCCACAGTCGAGGATAATGATGAGTTTCACCCCCGTCTCCTCCGCATACTGCAGTCCTTTGTGGCTGATACCATACCCCTCGTCGTAGCGGTCGGGGATGTAATAGTCGATGTTGGAGTAGAACTGTCGCAGAAATTTGTACACCAGCGCGACGGCCGTGCATCCATCTACGTCGTAGTCGCCATAGACCAGTATGCGCTCCTTGCGCCCCATGGCGTCGTTGAGGCGGTCCACGGCGAGATCCATGTCCTTCATCAGAAACGGGTTGATGAGATCGGCCAGTTGCGGACGAAAGAAGCGCTTGGCCGCCGACTCGGTCGTGATGCTGCGATCGATGAGCAGGTTGGCGAGTATCGGGCTGATATTCAGCTTCTCACCCAACTCCTTGGCCGCACGTTGCCGATCGGGCGAAGGCGATTCGTAATTCCATTTGAAATGCATTTATATTGTTCTTTTTTTGATTTCTTCTTCAGCCTGCCGTGAGGCAGCGTCCCCCGGCAGTTGTGCCAGGGGCACAATAGGGGAGTGTAAAGTTACAAAAAATAATCCGGATTGTATCGGGGCGTATTTGTTTTTTTAGTTTTCTTAAAGGATGCTTCCATGCCGGGGCGTCACGATCGCTACGCCCGCGCCCTCTCGGCCTCGTATGATAGCATCATCCCCACGCTCCCTCCGAGAGAAGGAACGTGGGGATGAGAACTTGTGTGGATGTGGGCAGTTTGCCTCGGTCAGACGTCGATCTGCAGTCCGTCGTAGGCGAAGCTCACCCCCTCGGGCAACCGCTTGCTGGCCTCGGCGTAGCGTCCGATCTTGTGGGTGAGATGCGTGAGGTAGGTGCGCCGTACGCCCAGGCGGTGTGCGAAGTCGATGGCATCGCTCACCAGCTGATGGGAGTGGTGGGGCGGGTCCCAGCGCAGCGCATTGACTACGAGCGTGTCAACGTCCTGTAGATAAGGTAGTTCTGTCTCGTCGATCGACTTCATGTCGGTGATGTAGGCCAGTGGTCCGATGCGAAACCCGAGGATGGGCATCTTGTCGTGGAGCACCACGATGGGCACGATCTTGAGGTCGCCGATCTGCAGCGGATCGTGCGGAGCGATGGTGTGGAGAGCCAGTTTGGGTACGCCTGGGTAGAGATGCTCGCCGAAGCAGTAGGGCATGGTGTGGTGCAAGCCGCTGCAGGTGGCTGCGTCGGCATAGATATTGACCGGTCCGAGTTGGCAGAACGGGCGCACGTCGTCGATGCCCGCCACGTGGTCGTAGTGGATGTGCGTGATGAGCAGTCCGTCGATCTTGCGGAAGGGCTGGCGAAGGATCTGCTGGCGGAAGTCGGGTCCACAGTCGATCAGCACGCGCGTGGTTTCCGTCTCTATGAGCGCGGAGGTGCGCAGACGCTGGTCTCGCGGGTCTTGGCTGCGGCAGACCTCGCAGTCGCAGCCGATGACGGGCACGCCGTTGGACGTTCCCGTACCTAAGAACGTCAGTCTCATCGGATATTCACCTCGGGGTTGATTTCTATACCGAACCGCTCGGCCACGTCGTGGCGCACGGCCTCGCAGAGCTTCTTGACCTCCTGGCCCGTTGCCCCGCCGAGGTTGATGAGCACGAGCGCTTGGCGCGCATAGACCCCCGCCCGTCCGAGTGAGCGTCCTTTCCAGCCACACTGGTCTATCAGCCAGCCAGCGGGCACCTTGTAGCGAGTCGTCCCGTCGGCGTCAGCCATCTCGTAGTGGGGAATCTGTGGATATTGCGCCTGCAGTTTCCTAAACTTCTCTTCGCCGACGATGGGGTTCATGAAGAAGCTGCCCGCGTTGCCAAAGACCTTGGGGTCGGGGAGTTTGCTGCGCCTGATCTCGATGATCGTCTGTCGCATCTGCTCCGCCGTGGGGTGGGTGATGGCCTTCTCGGCCAGGGCCGCACGGATGTTGCCATAGTCGAGTTGCGGATCAAACTGTGTGGAGAGCCGGTAGGTGACGGAGGTGATGAGGAAGCGGTCGCGCCACTCGTGCTTGAAGCGGCTCTGTCGGTAGCTGTAGCCACAGTCGCTGCCTTTGAGGCGGCAGAGGCGTCCCGTCGCTATCTCCACGGCCTCCACCTCTTCGATGAGGTCGCAGGCCTCCGCGCCGTAGGCACCGATGTTCTGCACGGCGCTGGCGCCACACTCGCCCGGTATCAGCGAGAGATTCTCCGCGCCGTGGTAGCCATTGGCGACACACCACGCCACGAAGGCGTCCCACTCCTGTCCTGAGCCGCAGCGCACGCGTCCTTCTCCCAGCGGCTCGATGAATCGGATGGCGGAGTGGATCACCGTCCCCTCGTAGTCGCCCGTCAGTAGCAGGTTGCTGCCGCCGCCAAGGATGAGCAGCGGACCGTCCTCGGGGGTGAGGGTTCGGACCAGCTCCTGCGCCTCTTCGACGGAGCCATACTCCACGAATCTTCGGCAGCGGACGTCGATGCCGAAGGTGTTGTGGGCCAGTAAACTATAGTTTTTTTTGTCTATCATCTGTTTTCTCCTTCATTTGAATAAGAATCCTTTGTTCGAACACGAATCCTTTGTCTGGGACACGATTCCTTTGTTTGAACACGATTTCTTCGTTTGGGACATGATCCCTTCGTTTGAGACAAGATTTCTTTGTCTGAACAAAAAACCTTCGTTCGAACAAAACCGATGCGCCCTGGTCTTGTTTGGCCGTGGGTCGCATCGGGTGTGATGTGGTTGTGGTGGGCCGGACCCTGTGGCCCGGATCAGATCAAAGACGAGATCAATATGCCTTGATCTTCTCCAGGCGCCATTTGCCGTGACGCTGCTTGAAGACCAGTCGGGTCTCGATGCCGTTGGAGAGTCCTCTGAAGACCAGTATCTTGCGCTGGCTCTTGCCATACTTCTGGCCGTAGAGGATATTGTAGATCATATTGTCGGGCACGGTGGGCAGGAAGGTGCTCCACTCCTCGGCTGGTATCGTCGTCTCCACGTGGCTTGTCTCCTCGCCGTTGGGGTCAGGACCGGAGTAGGGCAGCGGGTTGCGGATCATTCCCGCGCCGTTGGCCGCAAAGAACTTCTGCAGGAAGTTGAGGAAGGAGGCATTGACATTGTCCTTGAAGCTGATCTGATTGATGCGCTCCATGCGCCACTTGCCGTCGCCGTGGCCAAAGGCATACTGGTCCACCAGTCCCTCGCGCAGATAGATCTTCTCCACGACCACGCTGTCGAGGGAGGTCGATTTGGCGTTGTCCATCTGCTGCTCGTTGTCAAAGATGAGCGTATAGTATTGCTGGCGCATGAAGAAGTGCTCCGTCTTCCACTGGCTCTTCTGTAGCATCTTCGTCTTGCCACCCCGCGTCACGGGTAGTGGAAACACGATGCGGGCGCGCTGCAGGCGCCTGTTGGCGATGAAGTTGAAGAAGAAGTCGTCGAAGAGCTGGTCGGCGGCCTTCGGCATCGGTGTCTCCTCGACGATCCGTGCGATGGTGTCGGCGTGGGTCGTGTCGGCGATGGTGTCGGTGTCGATGGCCAGCGTGTCGGCGAGTGCTTCTGGCTTTTTGTCCGTGCAGCCGGTGTTCAATCCGACCATTACGCAGCAGAGCGCAATGGTCAACAAGAATAACTTTCTCATTCTCTCAATATTATATATAGATATACTAAAATACGGGTGCAAAGTTAGCGTAAAGCGCAGACAATACAAAATAAAAATCAGTTTTATTTTGCGGTTCATCTGATTTACTGTAACTTTGCAGAAAAATTAAAGCGAGCTATGTTATTAGAGAAGATAGAAGGACTTCTGAAGGAAGTCAGCACGGTGACGGCGCAGAGTGCCGAGGATGTGGAACGTTTGCGCCTGAAGTACCTCAGCAAGAAGGGCGAGATCAACGCCCTCATGGGCGAGTTCCGCAACGTGGCCGCCGACCAGAAGCGTGCCGTCGGCATCAAGATCAACGAGCTCAAGCAGCTTGCCCAGAGCCGCATCAACGCGCTCAAGGAGCAGGTGGAGGACCAGGCGGCGCAGAGCGACGACATCGACCTGACGCGCACGCCCTATCCCGTGACGCTGGGTACGCGCCATCCGCTGACGCTGGTGAAAAACGAGATTATCGACATATTCTCCCGTATGGGCTTCACGCTCTATAGCGGTCCCGAGATCGACGACGACCAGCACGTCTTCACGATGCTCAACTTTGCCGCCGACCATCCCGCACGCGACATGCAGGACACTTTCTTCATCGACAGGAGCAATCCCTCCGACGTGACCAAGAACGTCTTGCTGCGCAGCCACACCTCGGGCGACGAGGCCCACTATATGGAGACCCACGAGCCCCCCATCCGTATCCTCTGCCCGGGCCGCGTCTATCGCAACGAGGCCATCTCGGCCCGTGCCCACTGCTTCTTCCACCAGGTGGAGGGCCTGTATGTGGACAAGGGCGTGAGCTTCACCGACCTGAAGCAGGTGCTGCTCACCTTTGCCCGCGAGATGTTTGGAGCCGACACGAAGATTCGCCTTCGCCCCAGCTACTTCCCCTTCACGGAGCCCAGCGCCGAGATGGATATCTCCTGCAACATCTGTGGCGGCAAGGGTTGCGGCTTCTGCAAGCACACGGGATGGGTGGAGATTCTGGGTTGCGGCATGGTCGATCCCCACGACCTGGCTGCCTGCAACATCGACCCCGAGGTCTATACGGGCTACGCCTTCGGACTGGGCGTGGAGCGCATCACCAACCTCAAATATCGCGTCAGCGACCTCCGTCTCTTCTCCGAGAATGACACCCGCTTCCTCCGCGAGTTTGAGCAGGCGTAGGCGTCGCGTCGTTTTGTCGGCAGCGAGCCATCCTTGCCGGCAGCAAGATAGGGTAAGATACTAAGATAAGATATTAAGGTAAGATATTAAGAAAAGACAATCCCGGGTCACACTGGTTGTGGTCCGGGATTGTCTTTTTGTTTTCCTTTAGGGCTGCTTCATCTTTAGGACTGCTTCACCTTTAGGGCTGCTTCACCTTGCGCATGGACAGGGCGATGCGGCCACGGCGCAGGTCCACCTCCGTCACGCGGACCATGACCTGCTGGTGGAGCTTTACCACCTCGTTGGGGTCTTTGACAAACTTGTCGGCCAACTGAGAGATGTGGACGAGTCCATCCTGATGGACCCCGATGTCGACGAAGGCCCCAAAGTTGGTGATGTTGGTCACGATGCCGGGCAGCTCCATTCCCTCGCCCAGGTCGTCGATGGTGTGGACGCTGTCGGAGAAGCGAAACTCCTGGATGGGCTGGCGCGGGTCGCGGCCCGGCTTCTCCAGTTCGGCGAGGATGTCGTTGAGCGTGGGCAGTCCGACGGTGGACGTGATGTAGCGTTTCACGTCGATCTGCCGCTGCTTCTGCTTGTCGGCCACGAGTTGCGCCACGGTGCAGCCCTCGTCGGCCGCCATGCGCTCCACGATGGCGTAGCTCTCGGGGTGGACTGCCGAGTTGTCGAGCGGATTCTTCGCTCCTGGGATGCGTAGGAAACCCGCACACTGTTGGTAGGCAGCCGGTCCCAGTCGCGGCACCTTGCGCAGCTGGGCCCGCGAGGTGAAGGCGCCGTGCTCCCTGCGGTAATCGACGATGTTTTGCGCCAGGGCCGGTCCGAGACCGCTGACGTACATGAGCAGGTGCTTCGAGGCCGTGTTGACATTGACGCCGACGAGGTTGACGCAGCTCTCCACCGTCCGATCGAGCGAGTGCTTGAGTTTGGCCTGGTCCACGTCGTGCTGATACTGTCCCACGCCAATACTCTTCGGGTCGATCTTGACCAGTTCGGCCAGCGGGTCCATCAGTCTTCTGCCGATGGAGACCGCTCCGCGCGTCGTCACGTCCTCGTCGGGAAACTCCTCGCGTGCCGTCGGCGAGGCCGAGTAGATGGAGGCGCCGTCCTCGGAGACCGTGAAGACGCTCACCTCCGGCAGGATTGTAGTCGAGCATCTCATCGACAAAGTCCCTCGTCTCGCGGCTCGCCGTGCCGTTGCCTATGGCGATGGCCTCGATGGCGAAGTCCTTCACCATGCGTGCGGCTGCCACAGTGGCCTGGGCACGGTGGCGCTTGGGCGGGTGAGGGTAGAGGATCTCGTGGTGGAGCAGGTTGCCCTGGGCGTCGAGGCAGGCGATCTTGCATCCGTTGGCAAATCCGGGGTCGATGGCCATCACGCGCTTCTGTCCCAGCGGGGCGGAGAGGAGCAGCTGGCGCAGGTTCTCGGCGAAGACATGGATGGCCTCTTCGTCGGCCTTTTCCTTGCTCAGCGCCGTAAACTCATTCTCAATACTCGGGTCTATGAGCCGTCGGAAGGCGTCCTCCACGGCCTCGCCCACGAGGCTTTGACAGGCGCCGTGGCCTCTGACAAACTGTCGGCGCAGGCGGTCCTCCACGGGTTCTTCGTCGGCGATGGCGATGCCGACGCGCAGCACGCCCGCCTCCTGGCCGCGGCGCATGGCCAGCAGTCGGTGGGAGGAGTCGAAGTAGTCGGCAAACTTCTGTGCCTCGTCCGTCTCGGCCATTTTCTTGACGACCTTCGCGCTGATCACGGCCTCGCGGCGGTAGGCCGCACGCACGGTGTTGCGCGCCTGCTCGTTTTCGCTCACTCCCTCGGCGATGATGTCCTTGGCGCCAGCCAGTGCTGCCTCCACGTCGGCCACGTCGCCCTTGACGAAGCGCTTTGCCGCCTGAGCGGGGTTGGCCTCGCGCTGCAGCAGGAGGATCGTGGCCAGCGGTTCCAGTCCCTGCTCCCGCGCCACCTGCGCCCGGGTGCGCCGCCGTGGCTTGAAGGGCAGGTAGATGTCCTCCAGCTCCGTGGCGTTCCAGCAGTTGCGGATGCGCCGCTCCAGTTCGGGCGTGAGCTTCTCCTGCTCGGCGATGGTCTTGAGGATCGTCGCCTTGCGCTTCTCCAGCTCCTTGAGCTGCGCGTTGAGTTCGCTGATGCGTGTGATCTGCACCTCGTCGAGGTTGCCCGTCCGCTCCTTGCGGTAGCGTGCGATGAAGGGGATGGTGCAGCCCTCGTCGAGCAGTTTTAGCGTGGCTTCCACCTGGTGTTCGCTGATGGACAGGGCGTTGGCGATATGTTTGGCAAATGGATTCATTGTCTTGTAGCGTTTGGTTTTCTTGTATCGTTGGTCAGCCGTCGCAATGGAAAACTTGTTTCCTTATTGCCGAGTGCAGCCTAACTTTGGTAAAGTTAGTGCAAACGAGCGCAATGGAAAACTTGTTTCCTTATTGCTGAGTGCAGCCTAACTTATGCAAAGTTAGTGCAAACGAGCGCAATGGAAATCTTGTTTCCTTATTGCCGAGTGCAGCCTAACTTATGCAAAGTTACGGAAAAATCATGAAACCCACCGCCGAATCGGCCAAAAATGTGTAACTTTGCACCTAATTTAATAAGGAGTATAGCATGATTTCGATAGAAGGACTTACCGTGGAGTTTAGCGCGAAGCCATTGTTCCGCGACGTGAGCTTTGTCATCAACGACCACGACCGCATTGCCCTGGTCGGCAAAAATGGTGCGGGCAAGAGTACGATGCTCAAGATATTGTGTGGCGAGCAGCAGCCCACGAGTGGCGTGGTCTCCATTCCCGGCGGCACTACCATTGGCTATCTGCCGCAGGTGATGCGGCTGGCCGACGACACGACCGTGCGCGAGGAGGCTCGCAAGGCCTTCTCCGACAATACCAAGATGCAGCAGCAGCTGGAGCGGATGCAGCAGGAGATGGCCGACCGCACCGACTTCGAGAGCGAGGGCTACGCCCAGCTCGTGGAGCGCTTCACCCACCTCCACGACCGCTACATGCTCCTCGGCGGCGAGAACTACGAGGCTGAGATCGACCGCACGCTCCAGGGCCTGGGCTTCAGCCGCGCCGACTTCTGCCGCCCCACGCGCGAGTTTTCGGGCGGCTGGCGCATGCGCGTCGAACTGGCCAAGATCCTTCTGCGCAAGCCCGACGTCCTCCTCCTCGACGAGCCTACCAACCACCTCGATATCGAGAGTATCCAGTGGCTGGAGCAGTTTATCCAGCAGAGCGCCAAGGCCGTTGTGCTCGTCAGCCACGACCGCGCCTTCATCAACAATGTCACCACACGCACGCTGGAGATCACTTGCGGCCATGTGGAGGACTACAAGGTGAGGTACGACGAGTATGTCGTGCTGCGCAAGGAGCGCCGCGAGCAGCAGATGCGCGCCTACGAGAACCAGCAGAAGGAGATCGCCGACACGCGCGCCTTCATCGAGCGCTTCCGCTACCAGGCCACCAAGGCCGTGCAGGTGCAGCAGCGCATCCGCCAGCTGGAGAAGATCGTGCCCATCGAGATCGACGAGGTGGACAACCGCAGGATGCACCTCAAGTTTCCGCCCTGCCTCCGCTCGGGCGACTACCCCGTGATCTGCCAGGGCGTGGAGAAAGCCTATGGCGACCATGTGGTCTTCTCCGACGTCGATCTGACCATCAAGCGCGGCGAGAAAGTGGCCTTCGTGGGCCGCAACGGCGAGGGCAAATCGACGCTCGTGAAGTGTATCATGAACGAGATACCCTATGGCGGCACGCTCAAGATAGGCCACAACGTGCAGATTGGCTATTTCGCCCAGAATCAGGCCCAGCTCCTCGACGAGCGGCTGACGGTCTTCGAGACCATCGACGAGGTGGCGCGGGGAGAGATGCGCCTGAAGATCAACGACCTGCTCGGCGCCTTTATGTTTGGCGGCGAGGCCTCGGAGAAGCCCGTCAGCGTGCTCTCCGGCGGCGAGAGGTCGCGCCTGGCGATGATCCGCCTGCTGCTGGAGCCCGTCAACCTGCTCCTCCTCGACGAGCCCACCAACCACCTCGAC
>OBKR01002707.1_pt1 | contig 12462 bp, 10 predicted proteins | sample 1518991 | NCBI WGS metagenome assembly OBKR01 (sample SAMEA2452117, study PRJEB22498) | human gut metagenome | biome: human feces; feature: human gut; material: feces | place: Australia | collected 2012
GGCATGTTCGGGTTATACGTTGACTGGTGTTCGTAGATATTCAAAACCGAATCCATGCTCACCACAAACGATGCATCATTGTGCACGGTAAGTGATACACCACTTTCCAGCGTATGAATCTCGATGATCTCCGGATCCGTGTACGCCGTTCCTGCCATCGCATTGTAGACATCCAACGCTCTTGCTCTGTCCTCCAACAACATACTAAACACGTCACTTTTGTACTCTCTGTTTGCCATATTTCGTCCTCCTTTGGCTTGCGCAGGAGAAATCCATCTGCAAACATAGATCAAAACTATCTTCCTTGAATACCCCTGCATCTTAAATTAAATGAATTGAATTTAAAAGCATGAATGTTCAAGAATAAATAATTTGACTATTCGTAGAAAGTAACTGCTTATCAGCTACTATATGAAACTTATGCTTTGATGGTAGACTAACATAATCGAACCGAAGCGTCAAGGATTTTTTATATCCATCAACGGACTTGTGATATAATGAAGCACGCTGATACGTGCGTAGGTCATCACGCTATCGTGTAGTAACATGTGATATAATGGAAAAAACTTTACAGAATCGAGATACATTATGAAGAAAATACTTACATTTATAAAAAGAGAAACCGTCCTGATGGTAAGCCTCGTGCTCGCCATCCTCTCCATGTTCCTCGTCCATCCGGACAGAAAATACATCTCCTACATCGACTGGCATTCCATCACACTCCTGTTCTGCCTAATGGCTGTTATGGCTGGATTCAAGGAAACCGGTCTGTTCCGCACGATCGGAAATGCACTGCTTGCACACGTTCATACAACAAGACAATTATTTCTAGTACTGGTGTTGCTTCCATTTGTATTCAGCATGTTTATCACAAACGATGTCTCACTGATCACCTTTGTGCCGTTTGCAATCATTGTGCTTTCCATGTCGGAGAAGGAACATCTGATCATCCCGGTCGTTGTGATGCAGACAATCGCTGCAAACCTCGGAAGTATGCTTATGCCGATGGGGAATCCACAGAACTTGTATCTATATGCGAAATCCGGCATGTCTCTCGGTACATTCGTGGAAATTATGCTCCCCTTTACGATTGCCTCGCTGCTTGGAATCCTGATTTCCATGTTCTTCATTAAACAGCATGCCATTGTAATCGATCGGAACGACAATGCAGTTAAACTTCCGAAAAAAAAAATTATCCTTTACAGCATCGCATTCGTGCTGTGCCTGTTGAATGTTGCAAAGCTTCTGGACATCCGCATCCTGTTCGTGATTATTCTTGTACTGTTCCTGCTTGTGTCACGAAAAACTCTGCTTCACGTGGACTACGCACTGCTCGGCACATTTATCGGATTTTTCGTATTCATCGGAAATATGGAGCGCGTGCCAGCTTTCCAATCCTTCCTTGAAAGCATCATTACCGGACGGGAAACATACATTGCAATCGGTGCCAGCCAGATCATCAGTAACGTGCCGACCGCCCTTTTGCTGTCTGGATTTACAACAAATTACAAAGCACTTATCATCGGCACCAACCTCGGTGGACTTGGCACGCTCATCGCTTCGATGGCAAGCCTGATCTCCTATAAACAAATTGCCCGGGAATATCCGGGCAAAAAGGGGAAATATTTTCTGTGGTTTACGGTTGTGAATGTGGTGTTTCTGGCTGGGTTGATGGGGATGTATAGTCTAACCTCTTAGACTATTTCCTCCTTACATAATCCTCCTCAATCTCCTCGAAGCAATCCTCCTCGTCTAGAAAATCTGTCATATCCTGTGCGGATTCGCAGCTACGCATCATGGCTACGGTCTGACTTAAGACCTTGTAATTAAGTGCTGTTCCGGCAGCATCACAATGATAGTTGACGGCACGACCGGCTCTGATTCCCATGCGTCCTGCTTCTGCGACTGCATCAATATTTGCTCCAAGGAAGATAAATTCCCAGTTTTTCGCCTGCCGCTTCTCAATCATTTTCTTGATCTTCGCATAATTATATCTATCGGTTGTGATAATGAAAATCGTCTTCTCCGGGCGTTCCGACTCCGGCATACGCTTGCGCACATCCTTGATATGACTGATTGCACCACCGATTGCATCCAACAATGCCGTACAGCCCCGCACAAAATACTGCTCGTCTGTCATCGGCTGAATCTGCCTGATGTCCGCCCGGTCATAGATTACCTCTGTCTGATCGTCAAACAATACGACCGATACAAGCGCTTCGCCTGCTTCCTTCTTCTGCTTCTCAATCATGCTGTTGAATCCGCCTATCGTGTCCGCCTCAAGCCCGCTCATCGATCCACTTCTGTCTAAGATAAATACCAGCTCTGTCAAATTCTTCATAATGATTACCTCCATTTCATCCTTCTGATATTTTCGATATGCAGCATACATGCATTCAATCCTATATGCTTATATCTGCCAATCGTTTTTATCAGTTGCTCTGTTTGTTGTTGAGGAAATCATATCACAAAGCATAAAAAATAAGGTCGCCACACAAGCGACCCTATATAATATATTTGATCAGACACAGAAGTCCATGCTCCTCTGTCTATATATCAGATCAGGCATGAAAGTCCATGCTCCTCTAACTGGATATCTAACTCAATCATATCGTAGATTTGATTCTCTATGAAATAAGAGAAGATAATGTCCGTCTTATCGCACGGGCTTAATGCATATCCTGCACGCGCAAGCAGATCTCTCGTCTCATCCAAATTAAGCTTTGCACCCATGCACAGACACATTGCAGTCATCTTCTGCGGATGATAATCTGTATGATTTTTTATCTTCGAAAATGTTTTCTTATCCACGAGCGCCCGCTTGTAGACATCCGCATTCGTCATGCCTTTCTCTTCGATCAGATAGAGCAGATATTCCGAAAAGGAATCCGTCAGATGCTTCATGCGTTCTTCTAATTTGCTCTCATGCAATTGTGTGAATGCGTTCTCTTCCTCGGAATCTTCGTCGGAATCTTCGTCGGAATCTTCCTCATACAGATCGTCCTCGTACAGATTGTCCTCATACAGATCGTCTTCATAAGGCGAGAACGATTCATCGTCCAAGTCCGTCCCATCAGGCTGGCGGAGTGCATCGTCTAGTTCCGTCTCATCAGGCCGGCAGACTTCATCGTCCTGTTCACGCTGCAGCGCCATCGTCTGTATGCCATATTCTTCATGATGTTTTGCATCGACATAGTTCTCGTCAATATATGCCTGCAGGTCTTTGTCGAATCGTTTTCCATATCGTGCTGACTGCGCATCAAATACAACAAGATATATAAGCATCTCATGATTCTGCAAAAATGCCTGAATCTCGTCCGCAGCGATGCGGATACCTTCTTGCTTCGGATAGCCAAAGCTTCCGGTTGAAATTACCGGAAATGCAATGGACCGGCATCGCTGTTCCCACGCCAGCGACAGGCTCTTCCGATAGCAGACCCTCAGCTTTTCTTCCTCTCCATGCGCCCCATCAATATAAAGCGGACTGACCGCATGGATGATATAACGCGCCGGCAGCCGGAATCCCGGTGTCAGGAATACGTCTCCCTCCGGGACCTCACCGATATTTTTCTCCCGGTATTCTGACAAACGTCGCTTTCCCGCTGCTTTATAGACCGCATAATCGCAGCCACTTCCTATAATTGGCTTTATATTCGCAGTATTCACGATCGCATCGCACCGCATCTTCGTTATATCATTTCTGATTATCTTAAATGGCATCTTCTATCCCCCCTATTTTTCCTACGCCAGCACTGCATTTCCAGTATACAACTGGTAATATCTTCCCTTCTTTTCGAGCAGTTCTTCGTGTGTTCCACGTTCAATGATTCGTCCCTGTTCAAGTACCATAATACAGTCGCTGTTTTGGATCGTGGACAACCGATGTGCAATTACAAATGTCGTTCTTCCATGCATCAGCTTGTCCATACCATCCTGTACCAGACGCTCGGTTCGTGTATCGATCGAGCTTGTCGCTTCATCTAAGATAAGCGCCGGTGGATCGGCGATTGCCGCCCGCGCAATGGCGAGAAGCTGACGCTGTCCCTGACTTAAGTTTGCGCCATCACCAGTCAGAATGGTATCATACCCCTGTGGCAGACGACGGATGAATCCATCGGCATTTGCAAGCTTTGCGGCTGCCTCGACCTCTTCGTCTGTCGCATCGAGCCGTCCATAGCGGATATTTTCCCGCACGCTCATACTGAACAAATGCGTATCCTGCAATACGATACCAAGTGATCTTCGCAGATCCGCTTTCTTGATCTTGTTAATATTGATGCCATCATACCGGATCTTTCCATCCTGAATATCGTAGAACCGATTGATCAGATTCGTGATCGTCGTCTTTCCGGCACCGGTCGAGCCGACGAACGCAAGCTTTTGTCCCGGCTGTGCAAACATCGAAACATTGTGCAGCACAATCTTATCATCGGTATATCCGAAGTCCACGTCGTCAAATACGACGTCACCTTTCAGCTCCACATATGTGGTTGGATCGCCATTTGTATGCTTGTGTGCCCACGCCCAGAGTCCGGTACGCTTCTCACTTGGCACAAGCTGTCCATTTTCGCGCTTTGCATTCACAAGCTCGACATAGCCCTCGTCCACTTCCGGCTCCTCGTCCAGCAAATTGAAGATTCGCTCCGCTCCGGCAAGTGCCATTACGATTGCATTGATCTGCATACTGATCTGGTTGATTGGCATGTTGAAGTTCTTGTTGAACGTCAGGAAGCTCGCCAGACCGCCCAGCGTGAATCCGCCGACATTTCCAATCGCCAGTACACCACCGACGATCGCACAGAGCACGTAGCTGATATTTCCAAGCTGCGCATTGATCGGTCCTAAAATATTCGAATAGTTATTCGCCTTATAGGAGCTCTCGCACAAAGCATCGTTCAGCTTGTCAAATGCTTCCTTGCTCTCCTCTTCGTGACAGAACACCTTGACTACGCGCTGTCCCTGCATCATCTCCTCGATATAACCATTGACCGTACCGATATCTTTCTGCTGCGCAATGAAATGCTTCGCGGATAAACCACCGATTTTTCTTGTCAGCACCAGCATGATGCCAACCATGAAAAATGTCAGTGCCGTAAGTGGAATGTTCAGCATGAACATACAAACGGTCGTACTGATAATCGTAATTGCACTATTGAAAAGCTGTGGCATCGACTGGCTGATCATCTGTCTCAGCGTATCGGTATCATTTGTATACATAGACATGATATCGCCGTGCGCATGGGTGTCAAAATATTTGATTGGAAGCTGCTCCATCTTCGTGAACATCGAATCACGGAATGTTTTCAGCATTCCCTGTGTGACATTAACCATGATTCGGTTATAGGAATACGAAGCAATAATTCCGATTCCATAGAAGCATGCGACACGTCCGATCGCATGGAGCAATGGTGTGTAATTCTTCGTCTCACTCTTTAACAGCGGTGTAATGTAGTCGTCGATCAACCGTTGCATGAACATCGTTCCCTGTACATTTGCAAGAACGTTGATGATGATACAGATTGCCACGATAATAACCGCTGTGCCATAATGCTTCATGAGCATCCCCATCAACCGCTTCAGAAGTCTGCCCGGATTCTCCGGTCCTTTTCCTCTTTGATTACGCATGCTGATTCACCTCCTTATTTGATGACGCCTCCTCGTCAAAATCTGCATTGGCGCCGGCACCGTTTTGTGACTCATATACCTCGCGGTAAATATCATTTCCGGCAAGCAGCTCTTCATGCGTTCCAATACCGTTGATTTCACCCTCGTTCATGACGATGATCCGGTCGGCATGCTCCACACTGGAGATACGCTGTGCAATGATAATCTTCGTTGTGTTCGGAATCTCGGTTGCAAATGCCGCACGGATCTTCGCATCCGTCGCCGTATCAACCGCACTCGTCGAATCATCTAAGATCAGGATCTTCGGATTCTTCAATAGTGCACGCGCAATACACAGACGCTGCTTTTGTCCGCCGGATACATTCGAACCACCCTGCTCGATATATGTGTTGTAGCCATCCGGCATCTTCTCGATGAATTCATCGGCGCAGGCAAGCTCACACGCACGTCTGCACATCTCGTCAGTAGCATCCTTATCACCCCAGCGGAGATTCTCGTAAATCGTTCCGCTGAACAATGTATTCTTCTGCAGCACAACGGCGACTTCATTTCGAAGTGTCTCCATGTCGTATTCCCGGACATCCTTGCCTCCAACTCTGACGCTGCCCTTCGACACATCATACAGACGGCTGATCAGGCTGACAAGACTCGTCTTCGCGCTACCGGTTCCGCCGATGATGCCAATCGTCTCACCCGATTTAATCGCTACATTGATATCCTTCAATACGAAATCCTTCGCCGTCTCCTTGTAACGGAAATATACATGATCGAACTCCACGCTTCCGTCCGCTACTTCCATATCTGGCTGTTCCGGATTCTTCAAGGTCGTATCCTCGTTGATCACCTCTGCGATACGTCTCGCACTCGCCATACTCATACTGATCATGACAAATACCATCGAAAGCATCATCAGGCTCATCAGGATATTCATGCAGTATGCAAGCAGGCTCATCAGATTACCTGTCGTAAGCGAATCGCTCACGATCATGTGCGCACCAACCCAGCTGATTAACAGGATACAGCTATACACCGTGAACATCATGACCGGCATATTGCAGGCGATGATGCTCTCTGCCCGCACAAACATGTTGTAAAGCTTCGCGCTTGCCTGTGCGAATTTATTTGTCTCATACTCCTCGCGGACATATGCCTTAACGACTCGGATTGCAGATACATTCTCCTGCACGCTGGCATTTAAGTCGTCGTACTTCTCAAATACGATATTGAAATATTTATTTGCCTTGCGGATAATGAACTGTAACACAATGCCAAGCAAAATAACTGCAATCAGGTAAATACTTGCAATTCGTGCATTGATTAAAAATGCAGCTGCCATCGCGCAGATCATGCTCGCCGGGGCACGCATACCCATACGCAGGATCATCATATAGGAATTCTGCACATTTGTTACATCGGTCGTCATACGAGTCACCAGTCCGGCGGTACTGTACTTGTCAATGTTTGTAAATGAAAATGTCTGGATATTATAATACATCGCCTGCCGCAGATTCTTCGCGAACCCGGCAGATGCATACGCACCGTAACGACCTCCCATAAGTCCCGCAAATAGTCCGACTGCCGCTGCCACGATCATCCATGCACCGACTACGCAGATATGGTGAATGTCACCGCCCGGCACATTGACGCCATCGTCAATGATGGATGCCATCAGGAACGGGACGAGTGTTTCCATCAGAACTTCCAGCAGCATAAACAGTGGGGTTGCGATGGACGCGGCTTTGAATTCTTTGATTTGTTTTCCTAACGTCTTTAACATGTTGTCTCCTTTCTTATGCTTCAATTTCGTCCATGATGCATTTGTATATATGTCTATATTCAATTCTGGTAATATATGATGTATTGAAACTAAGAAGTGCTAGATGTTCTGATTCACACAGAACTCCTGCACGCAACCGCCGCCAATTCGCCATCCGTGGCTCAATGGCGGCTTGTTTGAACATCGTGTTCAAACATTGCTGATTACTTACAGAACATCAAGTACTTCTAAGTTCCAAACATATCTATATTTCCAGAATTGAATATGGACATTTACAAATTGCATCATGTCGCTCACTCTCTTAATCATAGGAAAGCAAGCCAAGTGACCTTCTGGTTACTTACAGGCTTGCTTGATTTCCGGTGCTCCAAGGCTTGTCAATTCGGCTCCAAGCTTATCTGTAATTGATAAAAACTGTGTGATTTCTTCCTCTGTTAAGCTTTCTCTCAGCCGCTGTTCCATCTGCATCACACGTGTATGTATCTGTGCTTCGAGTGCCTGCCCTGCTTCGGTCAGTTCCAGTTTCTTCAGGCGTGCATCTCTGGCAACGCTGGAGCGCCTGATAAGTCCGTTCTTCTCCATCGCCTGTAACGTCTGGGTGACGGTAGACCGGCGCAGATAGAAGAATTCTTCCACATCCTTCTGATATACTTCTGTCTTCTTACTGAATTCGGAAATGTAATGCAGGATCCGGCTCTGAGAACCGCTGATGCCTTCCACTTCCGCTGCCTGATGCAGATAATGTTTTACCTGGTTTGATAATATGATGATCTGATTTCCCAGATGATCGTGTTTCCAATCGTCCATGAATTCCCTCCTTTAGTAGTATCTTCCCAACACTCTGTCCTTCGCTTGCCTATTTTGCAAAAGAAAAAGTTCGGTTATGAATTGTTCGCAATCAAACAATTCATAACCGAACTATATTTTAACATGCATAAAATATTTTTCAAGCAATTCGCTTTTTATTTTTTTCATTTATTTGACTATTTGACGTCTTGTAATAAAAGCATATAAACTCCTAAATCCATTTCTCTTACCGCTTTCCTACGAAACAATCTGCATGATCTGGATCAAGAACAACCATGCCAGTCCATAGTACGTTACGACTGCTACAAGGTCATTGACCGTTGTAATCAGTGGCCCGGATGCAACTGCCGGATCAATCTTGATCTTGTGGAAGAAAATCGGAATCAAGGTTCCAACCAGACTCGAAATCACCATGGCAACCATCAGTGATACACCTACGCAACCGGAAATCAGGAATGCTTGCAGCCATGCATTGTGCTTGAAGCAGGCGATGTAGATGCCGATAAATACAAATGCCAGAGAGCCGAGCAACAAGCCATTTACAAAACCGACCTTCATCTCCTTCCATACGAGATGCAGCTTCTGCTTACCAGTCAGGTTCTCATCCATCAATACACGAATCGTAACCGCCAGCGACTGCGTTCCAACATTTCCTGCCATATCCAGAATCAGAGACTGGAAGCACATCACAATCGGAAGCACAGCGACAACCGCTTCAAAAGCTCCTACAACGGAAGACACCCCCATGCCAAGGAACAACAAGATGATCAGCCATGGCAATCGTTTCTTCATGCTTTCCTTTGTAGTTTCTCTCAAATCCTCCTCGTCTGTCAAACCTGCAAGTTTTGCGTAATCCTCGCCCATCTCATCATCGACAGCCTCTACGACATCCTGTGCGGTGATAACACCAAGTAATTCCTTTGTCTCAGATAAAACGGGAATGGAATCCTCTGCGTAATCCACCAGTTCGTCAATACAATCCTCGATTTTCTCATGATCGGTCACAAATGGATACGTCGTATTGATGATAGATTCCAATGTATCATTTTCTCTGGCGACGATCAGATCCTTCAGGTCAATCGCGCCATAGTATTTATCGGATTCGTCTAATACATAGACCGTTCCGATATTATCATTTTCACCTGCCTGTGAAACCAGCTCGCGCATTGCCTGCCGGATATCTATGCCTCTGCGGATGGCGATATAGTTCGTCGTCATACGACTACCCATCTCGTTTTCCTCGTAGGAGAGGATCATCTGGATATCATTTCCGGCATCCTCCGGGAGCATATCCACAACCTGCTTTTTCGTTGCATCATCGACCTCGTCCAAGACATCGACCGCATCATCGACTTCCATCAGGGAGAGTACCTTTGCTGCCTCCTGCAGATTCTTATCCCGCAAATGCTTCTTTGACTGCGCTGTGTAATTCTTTCTCTTCATCCATTTCTTCATTGTCTTCTACCTCCTTATTCCGGGGCATAAAAATACCACCGTCTTTCATACGGTGGTTCAGACAACAGAAAACTAAACGCAGTTATATCGTCATAAATAAAATGAGACTATATCCCAACTGCGTTCGTATATCCATATGTCTTCCACCGCGTATCGCTCGACTCGTACTATCGCAACCGTCCATAGTCTCACCTCCATAATTTTTTATTCTATTCGCAGCTTTATCACTGCCAGATCTGTCCGAATCATATTTCGCCATGATTCTTCCTCAACCTGTAATGTAGTCTATCCCATTTTCCCGGGTTCGTCAACCAGGTTTACAAGCTTTTACCAATTTTACAGCTCACGGTAATATGGGCAGATATCTTCATAACTCCCATCAATCATGCGGAAACCACCCGGTATCGTGCCAAGCTGTTTGAATCCAAGCCGCTCATACAGGTGTCGTGCATGCACATTACTTGCGACAACCGCATTGAACTGTAAGACACGGTAACCATGTGCCTTGCCCTGCGCCAGACAGTCAGACACCAGCTTCTCGCCGATATGCAATCCTCTTGATTCCCGGTCGACCGCATAGCTGGCATTGCAGATGTGTCCGCATCGTCCTACATTGTTTGGATGTAGGATATACATGCCGTAGATTCTGCCTGTGTCCATATCCTCCGCGACTCCGCAATATGTCTGCTCTGCGAAAAATGCGGTTCCTGACTCCTGTGTCAGACATTCCTCCTGTGGAAATGCCTCGCCATCTTCGACAACCTGGTTCCAGATCGTCACCATCGCCTCGATGTCATTGTCTGTATATGCTCTTACTTCGATATTCATGGTTTTATTCTTCTTTCCTATATCAATCCCACAAGCATTGCAACCGCGGTCTTCATAATCTCATCCGGGAATTCATACTCCGCTGTATGAAGCTGTGCATGGTCTTCGCCATCGCCTACACCGAAGAATGCCCCCGGCACTTCCTGCAGATAATATCCAAAATCCTCCGACCAGCGCATCGGCTGTGCAAGCTCTGTCACAGGGAATTGTAATTTTTCTGCACACGCGCGCAGCTTATCTACATTTGCATCGTGATTTTCCGTTGCAGGAAACCGCTCGATTTCCTCTATGGCTATAGTAAGCTGATTTTCTTCTGCAAGTGTCGCAGCTAGAGCTTTAATCTCATTCACATATGTGTCAAATGCATCTTCTTTCTCTGCGCGCACCGTAAGCCGCAACGTACCTTCAAACGCTGATACGCCATAATTTGCACTGCCAACATCCGCCCCGATCACAGTCATACGCACGAAATTCTCCCGCACTTGCATCTCCTTCGTAATACGCTCGATCTCAAGCAGAAGCTTCGCCATCGGAATAGCCGGATTCCTGCCAGCTTCCGGATATGCCGCATGGCTTGGTGTTCCGGTCATGCGAATCGAAAGCCCGGTCGATGCACACGCAAATGTTCCCTTGCGAAGCAATACCTGATTCTTCGGATAGCCGGGAATATTGTGCAATCCGTATATCTCCCCGATCTGCTTTTCCGCAAGTAATTCCTTGCAGATCTTCGCGCCCGCGCCAATCTCCTCGCCCGGCTGAAAGATCAGATACACATCACGATCTGGCAATTCTTCCCGCTTTGAAAGATACAACGCTACGCCACACAGAATACTGCTATGCCCATCATGTCCGCAGTAATGTCCCGGTTTTCCATCCTTTCCACATACCGCATCCATATCCGCCCGGAACGCAATCGGTGCTTTCCCGCTTTCTTTCTCCGCTTTCTTCACGGCATAAAACCACACGCCTTTATCTACAACCTCAAACGTTGTATGCCGCTTTATAAATTCCTGCAATATATGCCGGGTCTTTTCTTCCTGCATGGAAGGCTCCGAATTCTCGTGGAGCTTCTTGCGCAGACTGTGAATCATATCAGAAAGCTCTTTATATCTTGTGATATGGACCTCCGGAATTGCAACATCCGCAAATGTTACAACCTCTTCCTCCATCTCTCCGTCCGCATCCGGATGCTTATGTTCCACATTGCCTTGACCATGCACAGTTCCTCCGATATGCACTTCCGGGATTGCCAGATTATCAAATGCAAGATTGAACTTTGATTTTTCCTTCTTCTCTTTCTTGTCCTTCATGCGATTCCTCCAACCTTTATCTTCATTTCAAGATAAGGGTTCATTCCAAATATTCGTCTCACTACACTATATAATATTGATGAACAACGTAATCACCAGACTGTTAATGAAGTCCGCAAACAAACTTCCGATCAACGGTACAAGCAGATACGCCTTAACCGATGGCGCATAGCGGTCACAAAGCACCTGCATATTCGCCATAGCATTCGGTGTCGCACCCATACCGAATCCGCATGTTCCGGCCGCAAGCACTGCCGCGTCATAATCCTTTCCCATCACACGGAATACTACAAAATATGTGTACAGGAATATAAGCAGAAGCTGCGCCCCGAGCAAGATCATAAGCGGTAATGCAAGCTCCGCGAGCTGCCACAGCTTCAATGTGATCATCGCAATTCCAAGGAAAAGCGACAGACAGATACCACCAAGGTTGTTGATCTCACCCATATAGATGTCAAATTTTCCGGAATACTCGCCGACATTTCGAATGATCGCCGCGACGATCATGGCTCCGATATAGATCGGAAATGTAAGTCCCGTCTTCGTCAGAAGCTCAGAAATAATCGTACCGAGTCCGACTGCCAGAATCAGCTGAAACACAGCTGCGGCATACATATTCGAATGTCTCTCATGCTTCTTTTCTTCCTCAATCAACAGGCT
>OBKR01002713.1_pt1 | contig 12426 bp, 13 predicted proteins | sample 1518991 | NCBI WGS metagenome assembly OBKR01 (sample SAMEA2452117, study PRJEB22498) | human gut metagenome | biome: human feces; feature: human gut; material: feces | place: Australia | collected 2012
CTGGCCCCCGCTTCCTTGACCATGCGGACAATCTGCGAAAGCGTCGTCTCCGCGCCCACCTTTTCCGCGCGCACTTTGAGAAAGCCGCTCTTGACGATGTCTGCACCCGTCACGCTGTCTCCCTCGGACACTTCGACGGGCATGCTCTCGCCCGTGATCGCCGCGCGATCGACAAAGGCATGGCCTTCTGCAATTTTTCCGTCCACGGGAATGTAATCTCCCTGTTTTACGATAAGGAGATCGCCGACGGCTATTTCGGAGAAGGGAATCACCGAATGCGTCCCGTTCCGTTCCACCGTTACGGTGTCCGGCATAAGCCGGATGAGCTTTTCCACTTCCTCTCCCGTCTTGCGGCGGGATTTTTCCTCCAGCCATTTGCCGAGCGTGACCAGCGTCAGAATCATAGCCGCGGATTCGTAAAACAGGTGCGTGTGTTCCATTCGTCCGGTATAAATAAAGATCGTCAACACCAGACTGTAAGCAAACGAGGCAAACGAGCCAAGGGCCACCAGCGTATCCATATTCGGGACCCGCTTTACGAGCGCTTTCGTTCCGCTGGTAAAGAAACGGAAATTGACGGCGATAATCGCCGCGGTCAGAACCAGCTGAACCGTGCAGCTGATCCATGCCGACGGCTGCGGCAAACCGATCATTCCGCCCATTGAGAAATACAGAAGCGGAAGGAGAAAGACAAGGGAAATCAAAAATCTGCGCTTGAGGGAATCCGTCGCCGGTTTTTGTTTCTTCCAGGCCGATTCGTCAAAAAGCGAAGCGCCGTATCCCAATTCTTTTACACTCTCGATAATCTTTTCCCGGGAAATCCTGGATTCGTCGTAGTCCACGACCATCGATTCTCCCATCAGCGAGACCTCTGCCGAGCGCACACCTTCTGTTTTATTCAGCGTCCGCTCGATTCCCGCCGAACAGGCCGAACAGGTCATTCCCGTCACCGAAAATTTTTCTTTCATAAAATATTCTCCCGAATTTCAGAAGCCGAAAATCAAAAGCCGATCGACTATTTTCGGAACATCATTCCGATCTTTTCCGGATTCTGTCCGTCGTCGTTGCCTTCTCTCCGACCCCCGAAAATGTGTTCATCAACGGCTATCTCTCAAACCGGACCTATTATAGCACTCTTTCAACGCCCCTGTCAAGTTTTTAGAATATTAAACCCAGGTTAAATTTATAAAAAAACGGAGACCTGACAGTATTGATTGCAAAAAGTGTTCCATATCACGAGAAAAAAGGCCGAAAAAAGACATGAGAACCGCTTAAAAAAACAGCCCTCCGGAAAACCGGACAGGCTGTAAACGCAAAAAGGCGGGCGCCGAAACAGCGGCCCGCCTGAAAAGCGAAGATTCAGACGATCAGTTTTTCTTTTCTTCTTTTTCCGTCACGACTTCTTTCCCGTCGTAGTATCCGCAGTTTTTGCAGACCCTGTGCGCTTCGGTCAGTTCGTGACAATGAGGGCACTCCACCAGCGTGGGAGCGGAGGCTTTATAATTTGCGAATCTCTTATTCGTTCTGCTCTTGGATTGTTTGTGCTTAGGTACTGCCATATTTACACCTCTTGTTTAAGTTTCTTTGGTCTTTATCGGTCAACTGTGATACCGGATTCCCTCGCAATTCGGGCCGCAGGAAAGCACGCGCGGCATACTGCCGAGAATCGCGTCGTTGACGGCGTCCGTCAGATCGATCACGCCGCCCGTGTAGGAATAGTCCTCGCTGTCCCGTTTCGGCTGGAAATAAGCGTTCAGTTCTCCCGTCACCGATTGCGAGGCGTCTTTGAGACACCTGGAACACTGACCAGTGAGAAGATAAGAAACCGTTCCCGTAAGCTCGAGAGAATCGTCTTCAAAGAGGACGTATTCCGCTTCAATCCAGACAGGCGCCGCAAACTTTACGAACGGGATATCGATCAGTTCCTGAGGCGCTTCATACTCAAAAGACAAGTGCCCCGAATACTTTCCCGAAACATTGAGTTTCCTTACATCGATAATCATCATAAGACCGACTTTTAAAGTATAGTATATTTCCGTTTATTTGTCAACTTTTTTTCGCGGAATTTAGGGAAATTTTACAACAAATCCATCGTTTCGCGGGCAATGACGAGTTCTTCGTTGGTGGGAATGATCAGCACTTTGACTTTTGAATTCTTGCCTGTGATGTCGCGGATCGCTCCGTTGTTCTTTTCCTCGTTTTTCGCCTCGTCGATTTCCAGGCCGAGATACTGCATATTTTCGCAGATCCCCTTCCGGACCATCGGCGTATTTTCTCCGACGCCCGCCGTAAATACCAGACAGTCGACGCCGTTCATCGCCGCGGCATACGCGCCGACATATTTTTTACAGGCGTAGTTGAACATATCGAGTGCCAGTCTCGCACGGTCGTTTCCGGCCGCGGCGGCTGCCGTCAGATCGCGGAAGTCACTGGAAACCCCGGAGACGCCGAGCATACCGCATTTTTTATTGAGGTAATTCAGCATTTCGGTGACATTCATCCCCTCTTTCCGGGCAATATATTCCGCCGCCGCATAATCGATGTCGCCGCTTCTCGTCCCCATGGGAACCCCGGCAAGCGGCGTGAATCCCATCGAAGTGTCCACGCATTTTCCACCGTTCACCGCCGTGATTGAGGAACCGTTTCCGAGGTGGCAGGTAATGATTTTCAGTTCCTCGGGTTTCTTGCCGAGATATTTTGCCGCTTCCTGGGACACAAATTTATGGCTGGTGCCGTGCGCTCCGTAACGGCGGATTTTATATTTCTCGTAGTGTTTGTAGTCGACGGCGTACATATACGCATAATCGGGCATCGTGAAATGGAAGCCCGTATCGAATACGAGCGCCATGGGCGTGCCAGGCATGGCCGCCTGGCAGGCTTTGACACCCACGATCGCCGCGGGATTGTGCAGAGGCGCGAGATCTTTGATCTCTTCCATCAGCACCATTGCCTCGTCAGAAACCCGCGTGGGTTTTTTGAAGGCTTCGCCCGAAGCGACCACGCGGTGTCCCACCGCATCGATTTCTTTCATCGAAGAAATGACGCCGCAGTCCTTGTCAGTCAGCGCTTTTAACACCAGCTGAACCGCCACGTTATGATCGGGCATCGGCTGCTCCACAACCGTTTCTTTGCCTTTCGCTTTGTGCGTGAGCTTGGAACCTTCGATTCCGATACGTTCGCAGTTTCCCTTTGCGACGACCTCTTCGGTCTCCATGTCGATGAGTTGATATTTGAGGGAAGAACTTCCCGAATTGATGACCAGAATTTTCATTGTATGCCGTACTCCCTTTTATTCTCAGTTTCTGGTCTGCAACACGGTGATCGCCACCGCGGCGACGATGTCCTCGCTCTTGCAGCCCCTCGAAAGATCGTTGAGGGGTTTTGCAAAGCCCTGGCAGATCGGGCCGACCGCCATGAATCCGCCCAGGCGCTCCGCAATTTTATAGCCGATGTTGCCCGCCTGCAGGTCGGGGAAAATAAATACGTTGGCATGTCCCGCCACCGTGGAGTCGGGCGCTTTGAATTCTCCGACGGAGGGCACGATTGCGGCGTCAAACTGCAATTCGCCGTCCAGTTTGAGATCGGGCGCTTTTCCTTTGGCGATCTTCACCGCTTCCGCGACCAGCGTGACGTTGTCGTGCTTTGCACTCCCCTTGGTAGAGAAGGACAGCATCGCTACCTTCGGATCAATTCCCGCAATTTCCGCCGCGGATTTCGCCGTGGCGATCGCACAATCGGCAAGCCCCTCGCTGGTATAAGTGGGATTAAGACCGCAATCCGCAAACACCACGAGTCCGTCGGGGCAATAGGGATTGCCCTGAGGCGGGCAGATCATGAGGTTGAAACTGGACACGGAAGAAACTCCCTTTGCGGTCTTGATAATCTGAAGCCCGGGACGGAGCGTATTGGCCGTGGAATGGCAGGCGCCGGAAACAAGCCCGTCCACTTCGTTCATTTTCAGCATCATAGCCCCGAAATAAGTGGAATCGGCAAGCAGTTTTGCCGCCTGGTCGGGCGTCATGCCCTTGGAAGCGCGCAGTTCGCAGAGTTTTGCATTATATTCGGGAAGGCGCGGAGAAGTCAGCGGATTGATAATCGTCACGCCGGTAAGATCCACATCGGGGTTGGCGGCTTTGATTTCCGCTTCGTCGCCGAGCAAAACGATTTCCGCAATCCCCTCTTTGGTGACGTCCGCGGCAGCTTTCACGACGCGCTTGTCCTCGCCTTCGCAGAGGACGATTTTTTTGTGGAGGGCCTTCGCCTTGCTCTTGATTTCATCCAATATATTCTTCATAAAAATATCTCCTCGGAAATGCTTTATTTCCTTATATTTTTCGTGTATAATAGAAAAGCGGACGGAAAAAAGACGGCATTTGCCGCTAACTTCTTTCCATACGCCAATATTATACCATACATTTTCAGGCTTGTAAAGAAAAAAGGAAAGCGTTGCCATGAAAATTTGCGCGATTATTTGCGAATACAACCCCTTTCACTTCGGTCATTTGTATCACTTGCGCGAAGCGAGGCGGCTGACGGATTGCGACGCGGTGCTCTGTATCATGAGCGGAAATTTTGTACAGCGCGGAGAATCCGCTTTGCTCGATAAATACGAACGGGCCGCCCATGCCGTGCGGGCAGGAGCCGACGTCGTCGTCGAACTTCCCGCCGTATTTTCTACTTCTTCCGCTGAATTTTTTGCGACTGGCGCGGTAAAACTGCTCTCTTGTGTCCCCGGAGTCACCTGGCTGTGTTTCGGCGCGGAGAGCGGGAGAGCGGAAGATTTTCTCGCCGCCGCGCGCGCATTGAACGACGAGCCTCTCTCCGTCTCCGAAGAAATCTCGCGGCGGATGCGGGAAGGAACCGGTTTTGTCCGGGCGCGTGCGGAAGCATGGAAAAATCATTTGCCCGACATGCCGGATTTGCCGAACAACATTCTCGGAACGGAATACGCCCGAGCGGCGCTGCGCTTCTTTCCGGAATTACAGCTCGTCCCCGTTCTCAGAACGGGAAGCGGCTATTCGGACAAAGTCCTGAACGGAAAATATTCTTCGGCGACTGCCGTCCGCGCGGCATTTTTACGCGGGGAGCTGGAAAATTTGGCCGAAGCCGTGCCGGCATATGTGGCGGAAAGCCTTGCCCGCTTTTCCGGGTACACGGATTCTGATAGGTTGGAATTATTGGAAAAATACGCGCTTCTGAACGTTTCAAAACAGCGGCTGGCATCTGTCACCGATTGTAAGGAAGGGTTGGAAAACGCCTTGAAAAAAGCCGCAAAATCCAATGTACGGGATATCCCCGCGGCACTTACTTCCCGACGATATACCACGTCGAGGATCCGTCGGATTCTCTTGCAGAATCTATTGGAGATTACAGAATGTTTCATGCGGGAATGTTTGAACGCTCCGCTCTACCTGCGCCTGCTGGCGATCGGAAACGGGCGCGAGGAGATCCTTTCCTCCCTGGGAAATGCAACCGTTCCCCTGCTGGCAAAATCCGGGGATGAAAAGAGATTGACAGGCATAGCAAAAGAATGTGCCGAAAAAGATTTGTTTGCCGATGAAGTGTTCCGGCTCGTCAAAAATCTCGCTCCGGGGAAAAAACGGATTTTTTCAGGCAAACCGCAGCTATTTGCCTGATTTGAGTTTTTGTCCCCTCTTTTTCATTTGCCCGTTTCAAACGAAAAGAACCGCCCCCGGCGCTTTAGCGCCGGGGGCTTTGCAAACTGTTTTCAGCCGATCAATGGAACGAAAATTTCGCTGAATCGGGAACATAAAAAAACCGAAACTTCCCCGCCGGCCGTTTGCGGGCCGGAAAGATTCAGATTTCGGGCTTTTCTTCCTGCGGAGCAGGCGGTGCGGATTGCCCGTTCCCCTCGGTTGTTTCCGCAATTTCCGTACCCTTGCGGTCTTTCCGGGATTTCTTTTCCCGGCACTGACGGATTTCCGTGACGTATTCGAGGTTGATGATTTCGGTAGTATTATAATCGGAATCTTTTACGACCACCCAATTTTCTTCGATACTGTCGATAATTCCTCTGTACCTGGACTCGATGGTCTGAATTTCGCATTTCTTTCCCACAAACTGATTCATTAAGGCAAGCATATCGATTCCTCCCTGCTCTTTCGCGTGATTGTTTTTCAGATGCTTTTTCATTGCGACCGCAAATTTTCTCGGGTTATTCGCCGACAAGAGAATGAACAACGGAAGCAAACAGCAGATAAAAAATATTGCGAACTTCATGGCGATTACAGTCTTTATCCCTTTGTATTTCGCTGTCAATTATTTTTTATACATTATACAGGACTTTTTTTCTTTTGTCAAGGAAGTGCGGGTAAGAAAATTTTTATTTAACTCATTGACAAATTATTCTTTTATGATATAATGATGGCGTACAACAAAATGAAATAATTTTGTAAATTTGCTTATTTGGAGGGTTAAAAAATGAACGCAAAGGCCAAAAAAACTTTGAAAATTGCCATTCCGCTCGGGGTTTGCGCTGTTTTGATCATCGGACTGCTCCTCTTCTTTTTCTTGCCGCCCGAATCGGGGAATTATTATCTTCAAGTATCTTTGCACAATATCAATCGGGGCACAGACGATACCGTAGATTCCTCCGCATCGATTTCCGACCGCCCCTCTTACAACGACACTTTCCTGGAGGCGGAAACCGGAGACGATATCGGGTTTTGGGTAAGCGTCATCAACCGGACAAAACGCTGGCAGAAAGTAAAATTTGAGGAAACGGAGCTGTTAAAGGTTACGGTGTACCGCGGGGAGGAAAAGATCTATGAAAAGGCAGCCGATTCGGGCACTTCGTTCACCTTCCCCTGGCGGGTGGGTTGCAGGTGCTACTCCGAATATTTCATGAATTTCCAATACACATTCGAAGAGGCGGGGACGTATACGGTGGTTGTCACCTCCCGATTCAGTCAGCTCTGGAAAGATTATTCTTATACTTCACCCGCTTTAACGGTGTCGGTAAAATAGACGTTCCGTTTTCAGGAAATTTTCCCGAAGCAGAAATTTCGGGCGGAATTTAACGAAAACACCAAAGAAAGAGCTCGGTATCCCGGGCTCTTTTTTGCTTCCACTTTTTCGCGCTAATAGAGTTCCCTTTTATATTTACCGCCTCAGCTTTTCGCAAAGGGGTAAAATAATTTGTCCTTTTTTCATTTCGCCCCGTGGTTGGGAGGCGCGTTTTTATAAAAAAGAAAGAAATTCAATATTCTTTTTTTGAGCAGATACGCTCAGAAATATGCATGGAAAGAATAAGCGAGAGCACGGAAACCGCCGTCGATACAATCCAAACGATCGCTCCGGAATTTCCCGATATTTTTTCGGAAAAAGTCATGATTCCGATCCAGGCCACCAACACGGCCACAATCACTCCGATAATGATTACCCTTCCCTTTTCCACCCCGTACCTGAATACAATCGGTAAATTTGCGGACAATACGAGAATCTGCATGCATACGGGAATGAGAAAATCGGAAAAATTTAAATTCTGTCCGCGTCCGACAATCAGGAATGCGGTGCCGAAAACTGCGGAGGAAACCGCGCAGCAGATGAGCCCGAGCAAATATTTCTCTCCCGAGATTTCTTTTGCACTTAAGCCGCCGGCTACGGCAAATTTCTGCCAGTTTTCCTTTTCTTCGTAAGCAATCGCCGTAACGGGAACCGACGTACTTATGAGAATACTGATGGATACCGAAAAAGAAAGATTGTCGAGCGCGACAGCAAGAATGAAAAAAACGACAAGCATGGACAGATACCAGAGAAGCTGTTTCCGGATGTTATACAGATCTTTTCTTAATAATCCCTTCATAAATTTTCTCCTTTGGACCAGAAAAGCATCAGTTCGTCCAGCCCTACTTTGTTATATTGAAATCCTTGCGGCAGATTTTCTTTCCGTACCAGAACATCGATTCCGTATTCCCTGACGAGAATTTTCTCCACGCGCGCCGGGTCTAGTTCCTTTCTGAAAGAGCGATCGCAGGAAAATGCGGCGTATCTGTCGAGAAGGACGTCCTTTTCTTCATTGAAAAGAACCTTCCCCTGATGCAGATAAACGATATAATCGCACAATTTTTCAAGATCGGCGGTGATGTGCGAAGAAATCAGCAGAGCGTGATTTTCATTTTGCATGTAATCGTATAAAATTTCGAGTATATCATCCCGGACGACGGGATCGAGGCCGCTGGTCGGTTCGTCCAGAACAAGAATTTCACTTTCGTAAGACAGTGAAACGGCAATTGCCGCTTTCATTTTCATACCTTTGGAAAACGTCTTGACCGCTTTGTTTTCCGGCAAATCCAGTCGTTTCAGCCAATGTTTGTATAATACCGGATCCCAGCGCAAAAATATATCCGACATCACCGCACCCAGCGCACTCAGATTGAGTTCCAACGGCAAACCGGTATCGTCAAGGACAAACGAAAGTTTCTGCTTTTCCGATTTGGTCAGCGACGTTATGTTTTTTCCGTCCAGCACAATTTCCCCGTGATCGGGATGTACCGCGCCCAGAATTGATTTGATGACGGTGCTTTTTCCCGCGCCGTTTTCTCCGATCAATCCCACCACGGAGCCTTTGGGAACCTTGAATGCTACATTCTGCACTTCAAAACCGGGATAGTATTTGTACAAACCGTTGATCTGTAATTTTTCCATTTTTTTAACCTCTTTGTTTTCTGAAAACAGTCGCCGCGAGGGTCAGAAACTCCTCTTCCTTCATTTTACATCGCTTTGCCAGCGCAGAAGAACGGCTCAGCGCTTCTTCGAGTTCTTCAAGATTTTTTTCACGCACAAACTCGCTTCCCTTTGCCGAGACGAAAGTGCCTTTTCCGACCACCGAGCAGATGTATCCATCTCTCTCCAGATCGCTGTAAGCCCGTGACGTCGTGATCACGCTGATCCGCAGATCTTTTGCCAGTCCCCGGATCGTCGGTAAGGCTTCCCCTTCTTTCAGCGTCCCTTCCAGAATCAGATTTCTGATCTGGTCGTAAATCTGCTCGTATAACGCTTTTCCCGAAACGTTGGATAAAAATATATTCATGCTTCCCTCTGGTATATTGTATATATTGATTATATACAATATAATTTTAATTGTCAAGTATTTGCAATCGGATGCAGAAATTTTTTTATAAGAAGACTGAAAAAGTTGCAAGGAGAATAAAAAAGAACAGGAGTTTGGATAAAGATTCTGCAGTGAATTGCCGATAAAAAAATTAAAATTTAACCGAAAAAAGAGCTGAAAACCTTTGAAATTTTTGAAAAAATGCGATATAATAATGGCAGTGTGTAGCTTGAAACAGGCGTAAGTCCAACTTTTGGGACTTACGCCTGTTTTTCTTTATCAGGAGGTTTTTTATATGGAACAAAACAATCAGTCCTGTCTCGGCACGGAGAAAATCGGAAAACTGATGAGCAGATACGCGGTGCCCTGTATCTTCTCGCTTTTGGTCGGTTCGCTCTATAATATCGTGGATCAGATTTTTATAGCCAATGCGGCTTATCTCGGTTCATACGGCAATGCGGCGAATACGGTGGTATTTCCTTTAACGGTGATCGCGCTTGCCATCGCAGTGATGATCGGAGACGGGTGCTGCGCTTTTTTCAGCCTTAGCTTAGGAAAAGACAAAAAATCCGAAGCTTGTCAAAGTATGGGAAATTCTGTTTTACTGACTGTTTTTTCGAGCATCGTATTAACAGTTCTCTATTTGTCGTTCAGCCGTCCTATTATTACGATATTCGGAGGCACTGTGAACGAAGAGACATTCCGGCTGGCCAAAGAATATTTCTTCTGGATTTCTCTCGGAATTCCTTTTTACATGTTCGGTCAGGCGATGAATCCGGTGATACGGGCAGACGGAAGCCCTAAATTTGCGATGATCTCCACGCTTGCCGGAGCAGCTTTGAACATTATTCTGGACCCTGTTTTTATTTTTGTCTGCCGCTGGGGTATGACGGGTGCGGCTGTCGCTACCGTTCTCGGGCAAATCGTCACAGCCGCGCTTGCAGTTTGGTACCTTTGTCACACGAAAGTGAAAAAACTTTCCAAAGAAGATTTCAGACTGAGTGGAAAAACTATACGCAAAACGCTGACGCTGGGAATCTGCAGCTTTCTGGCGCAGATTTCGCTTGTTGCCGCAATGGCGGCAATCAACAATATGATCCGGAAATACGGAGCACTGGACGAAATTTTCGGACAGGAACAATACGCGCAGATTCCTATGGCCGTGGTCGGTATCGTTATGAAATTTTTCCAGATTGTCATTTCCGTCGTGATCGGTATGGCGGCCGGATGTATTCCGATTGTCGGATTCAATATGGGCGCAGGTCTGAAACATCGGGTGAAAAAGCTTTTTACGCAATTGTTGATCTGCGAGGCCTGCGTCGGAATGGCGGCTCTTATTATTGTGGAATTTTTTCCTGGAGCCCTGATCGGAATTTTCGGCGCGCAGAACGAGAGCGTTTATTATACCGATTTTGCCGTAAAAGCCTTTCGGATTTATCTTTGCATGGTAATCTTTGCCTGTCTCAATAAAGCTGCTTTTATATTCTTGCAGGCAATGGGAAAGGCATTGATGTCAACCACTCTTTCAATGATCCGGGAAGTTCTGTTCGGCGTGGGATTTTCCTTGTTGTTACCCCTTTTCTTCGGATTGGACGGAGTCTTATACTCAATGCCCGTTTCTGATTTTCTGACGGCAATCGTGTCTGCGGTTGTAATTGTACATACTTACAAACAATTGTCTGTGAAACAATCTCCGGAACTTACAGATCTTTATGCCGAAGAAAACGAAATACGGTAATCGCTGTAAACGTCAGCCGAATGTTTGCCAAAACAAAAAAGAAAGCCTATAACAACTTATACATAACGTAACCGGCGGAGAGATTTTTCTCTCCGCCGGTTACGCTTTTCAGCTTAACGAGCAGCTTCTTCAATACAGCGCAAAGCGTTCAAAGAACGCGGATAACCGATATAAGGCAAACATTGAGACAAGACTTTGATCAGGAAGGATTTATCGTTTCCGATGCGCAGATTTGCCTTTGCATGAGAAACGAGTTGCGGTTCGCAACCGCCTTGCGCCAGCAAAAAGCAGAATGTCAGCATTTCCCGAGTCCGATAATCCAGCCCCTTTCTCGTATAGTAATCTCCGAAACAGTTGGCCGAAAGCCATCGGTTGATATGTCTGATCTCTTCAGCGCCCGAAGAGGAAAATCCACGCATCGTTTCGCCGAAAATATCAATTTGAGCCTGTTCGCCGCTCTGTATCCTGTTTTCCGCTCCGACGGTGCGCCGGCTTTCTAGGGGTAGCGGTACTTCGGAAGCGGCCAATATTTCGTCAGTCGCATTCAGAAACGGAAACACTCGTCCCAATCCAAGATAAGCAACCGCCTGATAAACGATTTCCTGTACCTCTGCAGGCGTTATTCCTTGATGTAAAACGTCCGGCAAAAAGCATTTGTAAGCGTCGAGCGACTGACTGCCGATCAGCGCGGCAAGAATGGCCATACATCTGGTCCGATCGTCCAGATCGTCCTGACGAATCACCTCATCAAAAGCAAAATTTTCAAACAATTCCGCGAATTCCGGGTCCGTCTGCTCCCATGCCGGAAATGCTCCGGAAAACATTTTTGCACGATAATTTTTTGCAAAGCCGGAAACAGCCATATAAAATTACCTCCTGATTTTTACAAATGTGGCTTTGTGCCTGAATCGCGATTGAATGCGGTTATCCGATGAATACTTCACAGTTTTTCGTACTCTGCCTCAGAAACAGGTTCACACCACTCCGTTCTTCCGTTTTCTGCAGGCACTTCCACGGCTATATGCGTAAACCAGCTGTCCTTTGCCGCCCCATGCCAATGCTTTACTTCGGCGGGAATATTTACCACATCTCCGGCCTTCAGCGCCCGGGGCTTTTTTCCCCATTCCTGATACCAACCCTTTCCCGCCGTTACAAGCAGGATTTGGCCCCCGCCCTTATCGGCGTGATGAATGTGCCAGTTATTGCGGCAACCCGGTTCAAAAGTGACGTTTCCGATGCTGACCTGCTCGGTCGAAAGCATCTGAAGATAACTCCGTCCGACAAAATAATTGCCGAAAGGATTGATTTCGCCTCGAGGGAATATTTCCCGTAATTCTTTACTCTCTATACGGTTTTCCATAGACTTTGTCTCCTTTTTTTATTCATGATCGCGCACAGCAAGCCTTTTCATCGTCTGTGCCTGCTCACAGTTTCGTTTCGGATCGTTTTTATCGTTTCCCGCCTGTTGCCACATTCGGAAGCGCCGGCGCGGTTTTATACAGCACACCAACTGAAAAACTTGAAGGGTGATAAAAATTTGCTGGCAAGCACAATGTCTTTCCGCGAAGCGGTAAACCTGACGGCTTTGCCGAGAAATTCTTCAGATGTGCCCCCG
>OBKR01002751.1_pt1 | contig 12272 bp, 7 predicted proteins | sample 1518991 | NCBI WGS metagenome assembly OBKR01 (sample SAMEA2452117, study PRJEB22498) | human gut metagenome | biome: human feces; feature: human gut; material: feces | place: Australia | collected 2012
AACCACTTCTCTAAGATGGAATGGCATATCGAGAACGTTTCTTCCGCTACGGCGACTCACGATCTCCATGCCGCCGGCGTGGCACGGGCGATGGTTTACTATGGACAGAAAGGCGTAGCGATTACCTCGCACGGTGAATCGGCCGCTTCCGAAGGCTATGTGTATGAGGCAATCAATGGCGCCAGCAATGAGCGACTGCCGGTTATCTTTGTCTTCCAAGACAATGGATATGGTATCTCTGTCCCCAAAAAGGACCAGACGGCCAATCGTAAAGTTGCCGATAACTTCTCTGGCTTCAAGAATTTACGTATTATCCATTGCAATGGAAAAGACGTGTTCGATTCCATGAATGCCATGACCGAGGCCAAAGAGTATGCGATCGCCAACCGGACTCCCGTGATCGTTCAGGCCAATTGCGTACGGATAGGCTCCCACTCAAACTCCGATAAACATACCTTGTATCGTGATGAGAACGAGCTTACCTATGTAAAGTCCGCCGATCCTTTATACAAATTCCATCGCATGCTGATTCGTTACGGACGTTTCACCGAGGAAGAATTGAAAGAGATCGCGGATCTAGCGGCTAAAGACCTGAAAGCCGCCAATCGGAAAGCGATGGCCGCCCCCGATCCCGATCCGTCTACCGTCAAGGATTACGTCCTCCCGGAACCTTATCAACCTCAAAAATACAAAGAAGGTGTTCAAAACGAGGAAGGAGAGAAAGAAACGCTAGTTACGGCGATCAACAAGACGTTGAAAGCGGAGTTCCGGCACAACCCGGATACGTTTATCTGGGGACAGGATGTAGCCAATAAAGAAAAGGGTGGCGTATTCAACATCACGAAAGGCATGCAGCAAGAATTCGGTATCGAGCGAGTCTTCAACGCCCCTATCGCCGAGGATTATATCGTAGGGACAGCGAACGGTATGTGCCGCTTTGACCCGAAGATCCATGTAGTGATCGAGGGCGCAGAATTCGCCGATTACTTCTGGCCGGCCGTCGAGCAATACGTGGAATGTACGCATGAGTATTGGCGCAGCAACGGGCAATTTACCCCAAACATCACTTTGCGCCTAGCCTCCGGAGGCTATATCGGAGGAGGGCTTTATCATTCCCAGACCATTGAGGGCACATTGACCTCATTACCCGGTGCCCGGATTGTTTATCCCTCTTTCGCGGATGATGCCGCCGGACTGTTGCGGACGAGTATGCGTTCTAAAGGCTTTACGCTCTATCTGGAACCGAAAGCGCTCTACAACGCGGTAGAAGCCTCCACCTTTGTCCCCGAGGATTTCGAGGTTCCGTTTGGGAAAGCCCGTATCCGCCGTCCGGGAAAAGATCTGACGATCATCACTTATGGCAATACGACCCATCTTTGCCTCAACGTAGCCGAGCTTCTTTACAAAGAAAAAGGCTGGGAACTGGAGGTTATCGATCTTCGTACCTTGATACCATTGGATAAAGAGGCGATCTTCAACTCGGTGAAGAAAACCAGTAAAGTATTGATCGTACATGAGGACAAGGTCTTCTCTGGCTTCGGAGCGGAAATTGCCGGCATCATCGGCTCGGAACTATTCCAGTACTTGGATGCTCCGATCCAACGGGTAGGTTCCCTATTCACTCCGGTTGGTTTCCATCCGGTCTTGGAACGGGCCATCCTCCCCAACGAGGAGACCATCTATCATGCGGCAAAAGAACTGCTGCTTTATTAGATCCACATTCGTTAAATCTTTAAAAGCATCACAATGAAAACAGGATTATTTTACGGAACGGGCACAGAGAAAACAACCTTTGTCGCCAATAAAATAAGAAAAGCTTTCGGGGAGGATCAGATCGATATCATCCCTATTGAAAGCGCATGGAAAAGAGATTTCGAGGCTTACGACCATATAATCGCAGGAACCTCTACTTGGTTCGATGGCGAACTTCCCACCTATTGGGACGAGATCATCCCGGAACTGGTCACTTTAGACCTTAAAAATAAGAAGGTCGCTATTTTCGGTCTTGGAGATCAAACGAATTATCCGGATAATTTCGCCGATGGAGTCGGCATACTGGCGGACGCTTTCACCTCCTGTGGAGCGACTTTAGTAGGCGAGACCTCTTCGGATGATTATTTCTTTAATGCCTCCAAAGCCTTGAAAAATGGCAAACTACTTGGCTTAGTCCTCGATTTGGAAAACCAACCGGATCAAACCGACAAACGAATCGAGCGAAGCAATTGAAGGAGGCGTTTGGATAAAGAAGAATGCATCTTAAACTCGTAAACGAGAACTAAACAGAAAGCGTAACGAATCACTCCACGGGTTTGTTACGCTTTCAGTCTATACGCCTGTCTTTCATACACATACTGTGCCAGCATCTGCCATCGCCTTGGCACAGCTGTGCCACACTGATGGCATACCCGTGCCATAGTGATGGCAAGCCCGTGCCACGCCGATGGCAAAGCTGTGCCACCTAGATGGCAAACATACTTTATTAGCGAGACGCTAATTAGTTAAACATTTGACTAATCCGAGAAAAAACGCTATCTTCGCGCCCAGCAAGTTTAAAAGAATTATAAGTAATGGTAGAAGGTAAAGAATTCCGGGAACTTATGTTACAAGTTGTCCGCACACGCATGGCATTTCGTCGGTCTATGCAACGAACGCTGAAAAAGAACAACGCCGGTATAACATTTGAGATGCTTCAAATCTTGAGTTGCCTATGGCACGAACAAGGTATCACCCAACAGGTCTTGGCAGAGAGAACGGCAAAGGATAAGGCTTGTCTGACAAACCTAATGAACAATTTAGAGAAGAAAGGCTACGTCCATCGGAAAGAAGATCCCGAGGACCGGAGGAACAAACTGGTTTTCCTAACCCCGGAAGGAGAAGAATTCAAAAAGCAAATTCGCCCGATCCTTGATCAGGTTTATGTACATGCGGAGCATATTATCGGAATAGAGAACGTAGAAACCATGTTATCCGAATTAAAAGCAGTACATAATGTCCTTGAGAATATATAAAAAGCACGTATTGAGCCTCTTTTGTATGACGGTCGCTACATTTCCGGCAATCGCCCAAACGGATTCGCTCTTCTTGACCATCGACCAGCTTTTTGAGAGAGGCGTACGGCACAGTCTGCAGATCCAAGCAGACATCTTAAAAGAATCGATAGCGCGAGAGAGAACGCATACGGCCCGTTCCGCACAATTACCAGACCTGCAAATCGGCTTGAAAGGTGGATATGTAGGGCAACCGATCCTCTTTGAGCAAGGGCTTGCCCACCCGACTCGCCCGGAAGCGCCCGATTGGTCCCAGAACTATGCCATCGACCTTACCCAACCGATATACCAAGGCGGTAAAATCCGGTATTCCATCCGGAAAGCGGATCTGGAGAAAGAAGTCGCCTCTTTACAAACGCTCACAGACCAGAGTGAGATCAAGCTCAGTCTATTAAATCAATACATCGGTCTTTTCAGCCTGTTTAAACAACGTGAGGTGCTTTCCCGTAATATCGAGGAATCGGAACGCCGCCTGCAAGATATCCGGCGTATGAAAAAAGAGGGACTGATAACCAATAACGACGTATTAAGAAGCGAGATGCAATTAACCAACGACCGCCTATCCTTGCAAGAAACGGATAATAGCCTCATACTGGTATCACAGCAATTGGATATCCTGATCGGTCTCGATGAGAATCTGTTGCTCAAGCCAGACACCACGTTACTGGACCAAACCGTATCTTTAGAAACTTACGAAGATTATGTAGCCCAAGCCTATTCCAATGATCCGGCGATACGTCTACTCCGGAAACAAACAGAGTTAGCCCAAAACGATATACGTTTGACTAAAGCCTCATCGCTACCCAGCCTATCGCTATATGCGTCGAACACATTGGCACGTCCAGTCTCCCGAACATTAGCGGATATGTACAATAACAACTGGAACATAGGTCTGTCGCTCTCCTACCCTTTATCCTCTTTATATAAAAACAACCATAAGATAAAGGAAAGCAAATGGATGGTCTCGTTACATAAAAACGAGGAGGAACAGAAAAAACAGAAAATCCGTATAGAAGTGCGCACCGCGTTCTTACGTCATAAGGAAGCTCTACAAGAAGTGGAAGCCTTGAAGTTATCCGTACGGCAAGCTCAAGAGAACTACAGGATCATGCAAAACCGGTATTTAAACCAATTGGCGATCCTAACCGACTTACTCGACGCGAACTCGGTTCTCCTCAACGCGGAGCTACAGCTCACGAATACCCGTACCCACGTGATTTACACTTACTATCAACTACAGAAGGCTTGCGGCCGTCTCTAAAAAGAAACAACGACTATGGCAAACGAATTAAAAGAGAAACATCAAAGACTAAAGAAAGTAAGGACACGGAATATAGTATTAAACTCCATATGTATCCTTTTAGCCGGTTCCGGCATTTGGTGGACAGCCAATTATTTCTGGCGTTACATCAATTATGAGGTGACAAACGATGCCTTTGTGGACCAATATATCGCCCCACTAAATATACGTGCCTCCGGCTACATAAAAGAGGTCCGTTTCAAGGAACACCAGTACGTTCACCAAGGGGACACACTTCTCATATTGGACGATCGGGAATATCGGATCAAGGTAAAAGAGGCAGAGGCCGCGTTGATCGACGCCCAAGGATCACAAGACGTACTTCGTTCCGGTATCGAGACCTCCCATACGAACATCGCCGTACAAGACGCCAACATCGCCGAGGCTAAAGCCAAGCTTTGGCAATTGGAACAGGATTATCACCGATTTGAGCGGCTGCTGAAAGAAGAATCGATCCCCGAGCAACAATACGAGCAATCCAAGGCCGCTTTCGAGGCGGCGCAAGCCCGATATCAGGCGTTGGTGGAACAAAAGAAAGCCGCTTTCTCCCAATTCACCGAAACCAGCAAGAAGACAACAGGAGCCGAGGCGGCGATCTTACGAAAAGAAGCGGATCTAGATTTAGCGAGGTTAAACCTTTCCTATACCGTTATAACCGCCCCTTACGACGGTCATGTAGGCAGACGGACCTTAGAGCCCGGACAATACGTGCAAGCCGGACAAACGATATCCTACCTCGTACGAGATAAAGACAAATGGATCACGGCCAATTACAAGGAGACCCAGATCCCCCACATCTATATCGGGCAGAAAGTACGTATCAAGGTAGACGCGTTGCCGGGAAAGATATTCAACGGGGAGGTAACCGCAATCTCCGACGCCACAGGCTCCAAATACTCATTAGTCCCGACCGATAATTCCGCCGGAAACTTCGTCAAGGTACAACAACGTATCCCTGTACGGATAGACTTGGAAAATCTATCGCAAGAAGATACGCAATATTTAAGAGCAGGCATGATGGTTGAAACAGAAGCCTTACGCAAATGATCACGATGAAAGAGCTTGGGGCACCGATCCGCCAATGGGTGCCGGACTGGTTAGGATTGATCTGTATCTTCATCGTTATCCTTCCGGTCACGATGCTAAACGGCTCGTACACCGGCAGTATGCTGGAGGTATCAAACACGCTAGGCACGAACACCGAGGATATAACCATGGGATATTACGCGGCAGCGGCGGGAATGGCGGTATCCTATCCGATTATCCCGAAGATACTGGAAGCCTTCTCCATCAAATTCTTATTGTTGGCGGATTTAGTCGCCCAGTTCTTCCTAAGCTGGATCTGTGCCCGCTCCCAGAACGCCGACATATTGATCGTCTGTAGTTTCGCGATCGGTTTCCTGAAAGGGTTTCTCATGCTGTGGTTTATCCGGTACGCGCAAAAGATATTCAGCCCTAAAAATATACGTAGCCAATTCTATTCTTACTTCTATCCTTTTGTTTTCGGAGGGGGACAAGCATCCATGCTTGTTACCGCACAGTTAGCCTACCATTACGACTGGAAATATATGTATTACTTCATGATGCTAATGATTTTATTGGCCATAGTAATGGTAATCATCTGCTTCCGCCATAACCGGCCGATCAAGTCCATCCCCTTGGCCGATCTACACATCCGGGAAATGTTCATCATATCCATCGGATTGTTAATGCTTATGTATGTCATTAATTACGGGAAAGTACTCGACTGGATGGCATCCCCCAAGATTTGCCTTTATATCATGATCGCCCCGATATTGATCGCTTTATTTATTTGGTATCAATATCATTCGGAACGTCCGTACGTGAATCTGGCGCCTTTATACCAGCCGAAAGCCATTATCGGTTATTTCTATATGATGCTTGTCATGTTTTTCAGTACTTCGACTACCTTGTTGACCAGCTACCTGACCAGTATCTTAAAGGTAGACAGCACTCATACCTATTCCCTTTATACTTATTTGCTTCCGGGATATGTCTTGGGGGCGTTCATCTGTTTTTGGTGGTTCCGGTGGCAACGTTGGCGGTTTCGTTTCTTGATAGCGGGAGGAATGAGTTGTTTCGTCCTGTTCTTCGGGAGCCTTTATTTCGGGATCTCACCGGATAGCAGATACGAGATGCTCTACTTTCCTATATTCCTCAGGGGATTGGGCATGATGGTTCTTATCATAGCTTTCGCCTTATTTGCCGTGGAAGATTTAAATCCTAAATATTTATTGTCAAACGCTTTCTTTCTCATCATTTTCCGTTCAGTATTATCCCCCATCATGGCGACTTCTTTTTACAGTAATATACTATATCGCTTGGAACAAAAATATATGTATTCCTTATCAGAAACCGTTACGCTGGCCGATCCTCTAGCCGCCTCACGCTATAACCAAGCGCTTGGCAATGCCTTGACCCAAGGGCATCCCTACGACGAGGCAGCGCAAATGGCTACCAATACACTCTATAATACGTTACAGCAACAAAGCTTATTATTGGCGTTAAAAGAGATACTGGGGTATTTATTAGTCATCTCCTTATGCATAGCGATCGTATCCCGCTTTATCCCATTCCATAAAACCATCCGTGTTACATTCGCCAAGACAGGAGATGATATGGTTTGATCAAACTATGCCCGGCTGCAAATCTATCAGCCGGCATCTGCCTTTTTGTCATTTATAGTTTATCCGAAACATTTTGGCATTCGTTTTGTATAGGAATAGGCGGATCTTGAGAATGATCAGGATCAGGAATACGCACAAAATAACAATAAAAATAATAAGATATTCAGACTATGAGCAGTAAACAAGGTAACATCGGAGTAACATCGGAAAACATCTTTCCGATTATCAAGAAGTTCTTATACAGTGATCACGAAATCTTCCTTCGTGAACTTGTTTCTAATGCGGTAGACGCTACCCAGAAGTTAAAAACGCTTTCTTCCGTAGGCGAGTTTAAAGGCGAACTCGGCGATTTGACCGTACAGGTTAAGTTCGATGACAAAACGATCACGATCTCTGACCGGGGTATCGGTATGACGGCCGAGGAGATCGATAAGTACATCAACCAGATCGCTTTCTCTGGCGCCGAGGAGTTCGTTGAGAAATACAAGAACGACGCCGCTTCTATCATCGGTCACTTCGGTCTTGGTTTCTACTCCTCTTTCATGGTTTCCAAGAAAGTAGAGATCGTGACGAAATCGTACAAAGAAGGCGCTGTTCCCATGAAATGGAGCTGCGACGGTACGCCGGAATACTCCTTGGAGGAAACGACGAAAGAGGATCGCGGTACCGATATTATCCTGTATATCGACGACGAGAATAAAGATTTCTTGAACAAGGATAAGATCAATGGCTTATTGACAAAATACTGCCGTTTCTTACCGGTTCCTATTGCGTTCGGCAAGAAGCAAGAGTGGAAGGATGGCAAATATGTAGATACGGACGAAGATAACGTAATCAACGACACCAAACCGGCATGGGTTCGCAAACCGGCCGATATGACCGACGAGGATTACAAGAAGTTCTATCGTGACTTATATCCTATGACGGATGAGCCGTTGTTCTGGATTCACTTGAACGTAGACTATCCGTTCAACTTGACCGGTATCTTATATTTCCCTCGCATCAAGAGCAATATCGACTTGCATCGTAACAAGATCCAGTTATATTGCAACCAAGTATTCGTTACGGATTCCGTAGAGGGTATCGTTCCTGAGTTCTTGACATTATTGCATGGTGTATTGGATTCGCCGGATATCCCGTTGAACGTATCCCGTTCCTATTTGCAAAGCGATCAGAACGTGAAGAAGATCTCCAACCACATCACGAAGAAGGTGGCAGACCGCTTGGAAGAGATCTTCAAGAACGACCGCCCGCAGTTCGAGGAGAAATGGGATAGCTTGAAACTATTCATCCAATATGGTATGTTGACTGATGAGAAGTTCTACGACCGTGCGGTTAAGTTCGCCTTATTCAAGGACGTCAAAGGCAAATACTTCACTTTCGAGGAATACAAGAACTTAATCAAGGACAACCAGACAGACAAAGAGGGTAACTTAATCTATCTGTATACCACCAATAAAGACGAGCAATACAGCTATATACAAGCCGCAAAGGACAAAGGTTACAGCGTCTTGGAAATGGACGGACAATTGGATGTACACTTGATCGGACAATTGGAGCAGAAGTTCGAGAAGAGCCGCTTCGTTCGTGTGGATAGCGATACGATCGATAACCTGATCCGCAAGGAAGACTCGAATAAGGTAACCTTGAGCGAGGAGCAGAAAATGGCCATGCAGGAAGTATTCAAGAGTCAGATGCCGAAATTGAACAAGACCGAGTTCTACGTAACATTCGAGGCATTGGGCGAAAACGCGAACCCTGTCATGTTGACACAAAGCGAGTATATGCGAAGAATGCGTGAGATGTCCGCTATGCAACCGGGTATGTCTTTCTATGGCGAGATGCCGGATAGCTTCAACTTCGTATTGAATACGGATCATCCGTTGATCAAGAAAGTATTAACTGAAGAGGAGCAAGCTTGCGACGAGAAGTTAAAACCGATCCTTAGCGATATCAAAGGGTGGGAGGCTCGTCAAGCCGACTTACGTGAGGCTCAAAGCAAAAAGAAAGAAGATGAGATCACGGCGCAAGAGAAAGAGGATATGACCAACACCAACCATAAGCTGGATGAGCTTCGTGAGCAACGCAACCAAGTTCTCGCCGAGTACGCCGGTACGAACAAGACAGTTAGTCAGTTGATCGACCTTGCTTTGTTAGGAAACGGTATGCTGAAGGGAGAGGCCTTAAGCCAATTCATCAAACGTAGCGTAGAACTGATCGGATAAACCAATCCTCACATATATAAAAAACCGTTCCTTCTCGGGGGAACGGTTTTTTTAGTTTCAGCCCACGACATCCTCGACCACTTTCCGCAACCTATCCAAGTTCATCTCGCCGGATTGTCTCCACAAAGCCTCCCCTTTCCGTAGCAGGATAAAAGTAGGAATCGATTCCACCGTATACAAATCGGCAAGAGCGCTCTCCTCCTCGATATTGATTTGTACCACTTCTAATTTTCCTTTCTCCAATTCCTTGAACTCCTTCACGATCGGCATCATTTTCTGGCAATGAGGGCACCAATCCGCATAAAACTCAGCCATGACCAAAGCACCAGTCTCCATAACGGTCTTATTCCGCTCTTCCCTATTCAATTCTTTCTCTTTCATAACATCTTCTGTTTTAATTGTATTGATAACTCAACAATACGAAAAAACAAAATGTTTATGTTTCTAAAGAAATACTTCTTACATTTGGAGAAGAAAAACAGATTGGGTTCATATGAGGAAAATAACAGTTATCATAGCCTTATTCCTTGCTGCCATTCAGATTGTTTCCGCCCAGAAAGTAGGGTTGGTACTCAGTGGCGGCGGTGCCAAAGGAGCGGCACATATCGGAGTGATCAAGGCGCTGGAAGAAAATAATATACCGATCGATTACATTACCGGTACCTCCATCGGGGCGATTATCGGTAGTTTATACGCCATGGGATATTCCCCCGAGGAGATGCTGGAGCTGATGCTTTCCAAGGAGTTCTCCTATTGGCAAACAGGTACGGTGGAGGAGCAATATACCTATTATTTCAAGGAGCCTTACCCGACCCCGGAATTCGCGCATTTCTCCATCGATATGTCCGATTCCCTACAGATCAAGGCTAGCTTCTTACCGCAAAGCTTGATCAATCCCATACAGATGAATCAGGCGTTCATGGCCTTGTTCTCGCAGGCGACGGCAAAGGCGGGGTGGAATTTCGACAACCTGTTTGTCCCTTTCCGTTGCGTGGCCTCGGATATATATACTAAAAAGCCGATCATCTTTAAGAATGGGGATCTGGGAGACGCCGTACGTGCCTCCATGACTTTCCCGTTTTTCTTCCAGCCCATATGGAAAGACAGTATTCCTTTATTCGATGGAGGTATCTACGATAATTTCCCGGTAGGCCCGATGAAAGACGCGTTCCACCCGGATTTCATTTTCGGATCGACGGTATCGGGAGGGAATAAAAAGCCTTCGGAGAATCCTTATAACCAGATCGAGACCATGATCATGCAAAAGACCGATTACGAGGTACCGGAGGAAGATGGCATGATGATTAAATTCAGTTTTCCCACCGTCTCCTTATTGGATTTCCAGAAAGGTAAGGAGCTTATGGACATCGGGTATAAACGTACCCTTTCCATGATCGACTCCATCAAGCAACGGGTTCCCCGGGAAGTGCCTTTAAATGAGGTTACCGAAAGAAGAAAAGCCTATAAAGAGAACCTTCCCCCGCTGATCTTCCGCAATATTTACGTGACGGGCGTATCCGAGGCCCAGCGTAAATACATAGAGGCCCAATTACACAGGGATATCAATAACGAGTTCTCCATGGAAGAGTTCAAGCGGGCTTATTTCAAGATGCTGACCTATTCCAAGATTAGGGAAATCATGCCGCATGCCGTTTATAACCGGAAAGAGAAGAAATTCGATCTTTACCTGGACGTGAAGATGAAAGAAGAGATCACGGTTGGCTTCGGTGGAAACGTATCGTCTCATCAAGCGAATCAATTATACCTAGGATTGGGGTATCAATATCTGGGACGGTTCGCCGCCGACGTAAACTCGAACTTTCAAGTGGGTAACTCCTTTAGTGGTGTCATGTTGAGTGGCCGGATGTACCTGCAAACGCAAATCCCCACTTATTTAAATTGGCAAGGAGTCTTCTCGGACAAGAAATACACGGAAAGCCAATCCCTCTTTTATGAGGATATAGTGCCCGCCATGATTAAGCAGAAAGAACTGTACATGAAACTAAAATTAGGCTTCCCCTTCCTCAACCACGCGAAAGCGGAGATCGGGTTCGCCTACGGACGGTTGAACGATTTCTATTTGCAGAGCACCACGATACCTTTCCCGAACGCCTCTTTCGACCATAGCTGGTACGATTTATTCAGCGGCTCGTTAAGTATCGAGCAAAACTCACTCAACACCAAACAATACCCGATAAGCGGAAAACAGCAATTCCTAATCGCCCAATACGTAACCGGTACGGAGAAGTATACCCCATCCCCCACTTCCGCCACGACGGAAGCCCCGATTGGTCGCAAAGTGCATAGCTGGCTGCAACTGAAAGGGCGCTGGAACCAATACCAGACGCTGAGCAACCGTTTCAACTTAGGTTATTTGGCGGAAATGGTCATATCCAGCAAGATCCTCATGAATAACTATACGGCTAGCGTATTACAGGCCCCGGCGTTTACCCCGACACCCCATAGCGAGATTGTATTCAACGAGGCGTTCCGGGCGAACCAATATGTGGCTTTTGGGCTTTCCCCGATCTTGAAGTTAAGCAAGCTTCTGCACTTCCGGTTGGATATGTATGGCTTCGCTCCACTCTATGAAATACAAAAGACGGTGCCGGAAAACAACCCGTATGTCGGAATCCCGCATTATGGTAAGTTTTTGCACTCGTTTAATTATATGGGTGAAGCGGCGGTCGTATTGCAATTGCCATTCTTATGTATCAGTCTGTACGCCAACGGATACAGTTATCCGAAGGAGAATTTCAACTTTGGCTTAAACATTGGTTACCTGATCTTCAATCCAAAAATGTTAGATTAAATTCGCAAAAAAGTAGTCGAAACGTTTGCATATTTAAAACAAAAACGTACCTTTGCACTCGCAATCACGAAACAATGGCCGCGTAGCTCAACTGAATAGAGTAGCTGACTACGGATCAGCCGGTTACAGGTTTGAATCCTGTCGCGGTCACCATTTTAAGATAAAGTTTAAACGAAAATATAAAGATTGGCCGCGTAGCTCAACTGAATAGAGTAGCTGACTACGGATCAGCCGGTTACA
>OBKR01002761.1_pt1 | contig 12242 bp, 10 predicted proteins | sample 1518991 | NCBI WGS metagenome assembly OBKR01 (sample SAMEA2452117, study PRJEB22498) | human gut metagenome | biome: human feces; feature: human gut; material: feces | place: Australia | collected 2012
TCCCACGACCTTCGGATTATGAGTCCGCTGCTCTGACCAACTGAGCTATGGGCCCCGATATTTGCAACGGCCTAAGAATCAGTTGATATTTTAGCGAGTTGACTTGTGTCGATTTTTTGTTGTCGTGACGGTTTAAACGCTGGTTTAAACAAGTTGTAAGGTTAATAAAGTGGTTTAAATTGCTGTTGCTGAATTGGGACAAACATTTTCAAAGGGTCTAATATATACCCCTTTCCCAATGTCTGTCCTTTTCAAAATCGCCGCAAAATTTTCCCCCACGGCAGGGTCTCTTTTTTATATCAAGTGGTTGCTTTGATTTATGAGAAAACTGTAAATAATGCAAGAAATTATCTATATCGTTGTTTTGCCGAAAACGATTGAACTATAATTGTTGCAGATAAAATTTGATTTTTGTTTCCGCATTAATCATTAGTATCTATTTAGTACATTTCTTAGAGTGTGATTCTGTCTTAATTAATTTATAGATATATACGGAATCGTCAACGTAGTCTTTAATATGATCTAATTTATAAAAATTATCCATGCAACTATCTCTACGATAGATTTTTTCCGTATGATAAATGGCTCCGCCCTCCTGATGTATCACAATTTCGTTATCATTGAAAATTGAGAGTTCATCTATTTGGTTATAAGGCTCTTGGTTTGTAATTTGATATAAGTCATCTTGTAGACAATCCCCATCATCTTCCATTTGATAAAAACGATATGCGTGTGAACGGCGCTGTCCGTCTCCCCACATAGTAAATACCAATTTGCGTCCATTATCTACAAAGAAAAAAGGGACATCATTCCGCAAATATTGTTTGCTGTTAGTTGAAGGATATTCTATTTCATAAATGCAATACTTATCGAAATCTATTGAATCAAAATCAGTTTCTCCTAACTCTCCATTTATAAAATAATGACTATGTACCATAGAAAAATGTATCTTTCCTTTTCTGAAATTTATAATAGCCTTTCCAATAATTTTACCTGCATAACCGACATATTCAGGTTGCCATATGGCAGTAACCTGATAGCCATTTATCAGGTTCTTATAACGAATACGGATAAGCGAGTCAAATACCAATGGTTGCATAGCTTTCATCTTTACTAATTCTCGCTGGGTTTTTGCTAATTCTTGCTGGGATTTAGCTACGTATGCATGGTATTTCTGCGTTATGGAATCCAACAAATGAGTAAGATTCTCGGTATCTGTATTTTGAAGTGTTTTTTTTTCTTGGGATTGGGTTTTGCACGACAGCATCAACAAGCTAAGTAAGATCAATAAGTAAATTGCCATTTCACGTCTTCTTATCCTGCATTGTTCGCTCATAGTTCGTGATTGTTTTAGAGGCTTATTATTAGCGTTTTTCGTTCCAAAATGCATTATATCGTTCTGGGAATATAAAGACTTCTTCTAAAATGCTTTGATTGCCCATAGGAAATTCGCCATACCGATATATGTTGTCTATGGAAGAGAGCGTCAAAAACTGGTTTATGGCCATCATGTCGTTTGGATATGCAACGATGTGATGCAATATCGTGTTGGCACAGATCATTCTCATGTCATTATATTTATAGTTAGGTATAGCAGAATCTTTGGATGGCCCATACATAGATTGAAAGAGGTATCTCCATGTACGCCATACTTCAATTAAATAAATTGAGTATTGTTTTGATTGCATTAAGTTTTCTAATGGTTTAATGATTTCTTCTGTTGGTTCAGCAGAATCTACGTGCATAGACTCTAAAGTATAAATGCACTTTTTAGTAAAATCACTTTCATTGTTCGCCATTTGTTTTAAATGGGCAGTATATAATCTATCTTGATTACCTCTTTTAAAATAAATCGAATCATAATCTGGTATTACGTTGTTCTTATCATATATTTCCTCATATTGTTTGTTTGAGAGGTTTCCATAATGGTTGATGTTGTATCTCTTTACTAATGCAGCTTTGAAAATATCATGTTCTTTAGTTGCCAATGTGAATTTTATGGAATCAACTTGTGTAGTATCATCGGGTAGTATTGCTACGATACGATCTTTATAAGTTTGGGCATATTTTCTTATCCTACTATTGGAAATAATAGAGCAATTTACTCGTTTTATTACATCTTTAACATAAGTGTCAAATCTCACCCATAGCTCAAAGTCGCACCATATACTATTGAGTATCAATGCTCCATTGTATAGGTCTACTAAGTCTTTCATTAAAGGAGTATTGGGTAATTCTTTTTCAGGGCTGAAACTTGATAGATTACTGGATAATGGTTCAAATGCCATCAAATAAATGGAATCCTCATCAGAGATTTGATTACTATCCGATGAAGAGGTTATAGCAAGAGGTTTCGCATTAGTATCGTTTACAGCAGTAATGATGGCTTTCTCTGTGGATTGTTTTACTTGTCGATTTCCACACCCAACCATCAACAATGCACATATCGGCATTATGTAGTTCTTCATCATCTATGAGGTAATTTTAAAATCCTTGGTTATATCGCCTTTGAAAGTTTGTTATAGCCTCGTAATGATCTCACAAGTAAATAGGAGTGCAAAAAATCCCCACACGATAATCTGTCCTGCCCAACTTAGCCCTCGAAATAAAAAACTTATGCCTTTCTTTTGATTCGGGAAGATGTTATAATATTTTGTGTTAGACAGATAAGTGCTTATGACGATGCAAATCCAATAACTGCTCAATGCCATCCATCCAAGACTGCGACAGATATACCTATAAAGATCCCAGTCATATATAAAATCGCCAGGCGATATACGAGAGATATAAACATATAAAAAGGTCAAACTAGCCATGATTCCTGCATAATATTTATAATGTGCAGGTCTATTTTGTCTTGTCGTAATCCAACAAATTCCCATCGCCAATATCATATTGCACCCCAGCTCGATATAAGAAAAGCGACTGGAACGATACAAAGTCTGCATAGAGGATGACATTATATATCCTGTCAGCAGACCGACAGTTAAGGCCGAATATGTACGGTGTATGATTTCTTTTGTTGTCATTTTATGCAAGGTGAGTTGTAAGGATAAACTTGTGTTTGGGGTCTAAAGATTAACCCCTTTGCACAAGTCTGTCACTTCATTACCAATCTGTATTTTAGTTTCCGCAATATTTCCACATTTCCTTTAACTCCTTCTCTAACTCTTCATCATCTGTTAACTGAAAACTGGTATAAATATCTTTGCTTGCAGCTTTTTTATTATTCATTTCGATATGAATCATGGCTCTAACATAATAAGCATGCGCCTCTTTTTTAAAATCGTTAGAAGATATAAGTTGATCCATGTCTGTTAAGGCTGATTTATAATCGTTGATTTTGCAATATGTTAATGCTCGATGATAGTAATAATCGGGTTGTGCTGGATCTATTTCTATGGCTTTTGTGATATCTGCTAATGCTGATTTATAATCTTTTTTGGCATCGAAAATAGCGCACCGATTTAAGTACGATAGGACATTAAGTGGATTCTCTTCTATTGCTGTATTAAAATAGCTCATTGCATCTAATTGGTTGTCGGCAATATATGATATAAGCCCCAAACCATTTAAACATTCAACATCTGTTGGGTTTTCACTCAAAATATCTTGGAATATTTGATATGCTCCTCCTAATTCACCTTCTTTCATTTGGGACATAGCATATAGTTTCCTATATAAATCCAAATCAACAGACAAATTATTTCGGTAGTAATTCAAATCTATATCTGTAAATTTCCAAGACCGAGAATCTGTACCATTTGCAATATCTATTTTCTCAAGTTTGGATTTTATTGCAGGAAAATAAACTTGGAATTGATAGGAATCGCATAGGTTTACCTCTGTTCCGCTATTTTTATCAGACCCAATGGATGATGAAACTATATAATATTGCTTATTCCGTTCCTGATCTGTAATGCAAAATCCATAATCACTATCGTCTTTATGTAATTCATTCCAAATCATCATTGACTCTCCATATAAAAGGTTCATGTTTATATATGTAAAATATGCTGTTGTTTGGTTCTTCCCAAATTCAATAGCATTCAAAATAATGTCAGAACCATTATCGCTCGGAAGATTGAGGATTATGAAATCATCTTTTAAATTGAACTTTCTATTTGCTTTTTCAAAGTCATTAGATGAAAGTTCATCTACATTTTTTGTGGCAACTGCGAAATTTAAATTCTGCCCACCCACTCGATTAAATGTTGCAATGCCAATAACTTTACCGTTCTTTGTAAGAACAGGACTTCCGCTATTTCCTGGCGAAATAGGTGCTGAAATTTGGATAACATCTCCATGAGACCTGTCGGTTCGTAATGCGGATATAATGCCTGTTGTTACTGAATTGGTTAGATCAAGGGGGCTACCTATCACAATAATTTCATCTCCTTTCTCGTAATTGCCTCGATATAAGGATAAATTATGCAAGTCTACATTATCGGGGTTGTCTATCGTAAATTTGACAATATCTTTGTTTTTGTCGGACATTAAAATATCTTTAATTTCATAAGAGTGTCCGTCTATTGTTTTGATATATGCCTTTACCGCCCCGTCCAAAACATGGTAGTTAGTAAAAGCCGTACCTTCATTATCAATAAAAAAGCCAGTTCCTGTGCCGCTTGGGGCGCCGAACTTGTCGTATGTATAGACGGTAAAAACGGCTTTCTCTGCATCTTGAATTGTATTCTTTATTGAGCAGGAAGATAATATTAAGATGCATCCAATTACTGCAAAACGATATATAACCTTCATTGTCTTATTCTATTTTAAAGTTTTTATCTTTAATGAGTTGCGTTGATTTTTTAACGCTGCTATTTGTCTGCCCGCGCTGTACTGTTGTTATCTTTTGCAACATTTCTTGGCCTTCGGCTCCGCCATTCTGAAGATATTTCCTATAGTCAGATTGCCCAAGTACGTATTTAAGACTACCACAACGCATATTAATCTCTTGAAAAACTTTGACATCCAAACTATTTGAAAAATTAGCTAGAATTAGTTGATAATTATTTACTGCTGACAAAGCGTAAGACTTCCAATCTTCCCGTTGTTGGCTGTAATCGAAATCAAAATTAGCTTTAAGATAAAGAGCGTCTAATATCGCATCTTTATAATTTGCTAAATATTCGGAAATAGGGCTGAAATGTTTTACTGCTTTATTCACAAATCCATAGGCATCATCTATTTTGTTCAAATGATAATATGAAAAAGATAAATATATGTAAGCAAGTCCTATTTCATGTTTTTCAGTTCCCAATGAATGTAAGAAATATTCAATCGCTTCGGGATATTTTTCAATATTGAAATTTTCAACTCCTTTATCAAAGTTTGGGGCTTTGGGGTTATTTTGTTCATTCTCGGTTGAAGGTGCCTCATCGGAGAAAGAGAAATCACATGGGAGTATGTATCTAACTCGTACAGCATTACCTTCTTGTATGCCAGGAGCCCACGCTGGAGCCAACAGCAGAACTCGCATAACTTCTGCCGACAATATCTTATCAGGAGATTGCATAATCTCGATATTACTCAAACTGCCATCTCTCTCAATCACAAAAGATATGATTACGCGTCCCGATATGCCATTCTCTTTAGCTAATTGAGGATAGACAAGATTGGCATTTACCCATTTTCTGAAAGTTTCTAAATCTTCGCCTTGAAAAGAAGGCTGAACATCGAGGGAAGCCTTATGGCCATCGAATATTCCCGAGTCATCGGGAATTTGAGCAAATGCCGCAAGATGAGAAAAAATGCCAAGCCATAAAAGTGTCAATAGCCTTTTCATGTATATGTAAATTTAATGGTTTAACTGTTTTTCAATTGCTCAATTTCAGCGCGTAATGCTTTATTCTCTTGTCTTAGAAGATATATATCATAGCTACCGCAATCTGCGACTTGTTTTACAAAATCCAATGTGTCTTTGATTGGATCTTGCCATTTTGCAATATGATGGATATGGAGATGTCCTAAACGACGATCTTTAAACTCTACGGCCAAAAAAAAGTTTTCCCGTGTGCCACCCGTATAAAATTTAAGCACGTCGAAATTGCCAATGGACAATATGGCAGGAAGACCTGTCCGATCAATTATATTGAAATCACAATGATCTCCATAGCTATAGGAAACGATACAGGTTTGTTTGATATAGAACCAAGCTTGAGAATCTTTATTGGTGCAAGACCAGTCTGCGTTAGATGTATATTCATGGTTAGAATATACCGCGCAAAATAAAACATCACCCTGTTTCATGGTAAAAATAGTTAGTCTTACCATCCAACTCCTGTATGGCGGGTTATGGGGGATAAAAAGAAAGTGTGGAGTTGTTAGTTTATCGAATCGGAGGCTCTGGAATGCCCTGCATCAAATAAACAATACCCCACACTTGTCCGTATATATCAGAACGATATATAACAATACAAGCAATGAGTGTTATTGCTATCCCGATGCAATGAAATTTTCCAGATTTCCGATTCAGGATAAAAGCTAAACACTTTCATCAATAATATGTCTGCTACCTGTTCGGTAACAGTACAAAGATAGAAAATGTTTTTAACACTCGTGGGGTATTGTAAGTGTAAAATTGGGCGTAAAGTTTCAGAAAATCAACGTTGAGACCCAATAAAGTTGTAAGTAAGTTGGGAAATTCTGCATTTTTGAGAATAAAACCAGCTTTTTTGATGTAATAGGGGCTTTGATCCTATCCCTAATCCCGATTCTCTAAAAGCAGTCGGTATCAAAGTAAATAATCGGGACATTGCAGATAAGAAAGACTATGTAATTCTTTCATTATCAAACAATATCCCGATCGTTATATAGAGACAGTCCCGTTATTCTCCGCAAATGGATTGTATAGCGCTGTCGAGGTAGATGGCTTGTCCGCTTGTCAACCGTCCCCACCAATGGCAATCGTAGGCTTCAAGGATGACTTCTCCCTGTTCTTTAAGTTTTCTTGCCAAATAAGGTGTCACCAACCACCATTCCAGCACTTCTTCATCCACGAAAGGATAGATGTATTCTTCAGGCAGTAGACCTGCCTTTAGCATACCGTCTATCAGCATCTCCTGTTCCCATAAAACGTGGTTGTGAACTAACTTTTTTGCTTGCTCAAAGTGTTCTCCCATAGCTATCGAGTTTTTAATTAGCTAAGGGGAGGGGGCTTTAGTCCAATGTATCCGTATGTTCGGGGTATTATCATTGATAGGTCGTACATATATGCGTGTTATATCCTTCAATATAGTTGTCAATGATTGATCTTGGTCTATTGACATCCTCTTATTTAATCCGTATATTTGGAATAACAAGTAATACCGAAATCCGATGAGACATTTGCTATTTACCATTCTTACGAATATCGCAATTTGCACAACAACGACAAGTGGACTTTTGGCACAGTCAAACTATTCACCTTTGCCAGTAGCCCATCGAGGCTGTTGGTTCACGAATCAAATACCTGAAAATAGCATTGCTGCCATTCGTACGGCCAAACGGTATGGCTACAAAGCCATTGAATGTGATGTAAAATACACGAAGGATAGTATTTTAGTTATTATGCACGATGGTACGATCAACCGCACCATGCGTAAAGCATCAGACTATTCATCATTAACAACGCCGATCAATATCTCAGATCTTACCTGGGCAGAATTACGACAAGATTATGTATTAACAGCGGAGGAGCCTAAATTACGTACACCCGTTCCCACATTAGAAGAATTATTATTGGCCTGTAAGAAAGAAAATATCATACCGATGCTTCACAGTCAAATTTATGAATCATATTCATTGGCTCAAAAAATCATGGGAAATCAATGGATATGTTTTACCGAGCACGATTCTTTGGCTGTGGCTGCAAGAAAAATATCCGATTGTTTAATACTTGTAGATCCGCAACAAGATACCATTCATACACTTGAACGCCTCCAAGCTATTGGAGGGCATTGTGGCATATCGACAATGAAGAAAGAGCTATTGACCGAAAGTTTCTGTAAGAAATTGAGAGATCATGGTTATGAAATACAGTCATCCATTTTTAAAACCCCAGATGAGGTACAGGCATTGCACAATGGAGCGTCTATTCTGTTAACTGACTTCAGTTTGCTTGGATGTGATATAAAACCTGTTGATTCTTGGAATTTATCGCACTTCAAGTCCTCCAAGCGGCTTAAATCTCACGAGACAATCAGCATGGAAGGAGATAGCACTCGATATGGAGGTTTAATCTTGAAAATCCGATTCATCGGAGCTTTAGAAGTTACAGTAAATGGCAATCGTCACTATCCTTTGATACATCCGACCTCAGAAACAGTCGCCATTGGAGTCAGGTATACGGATGACAAACCGACAATTAAGATTACGGCAAAAGATGACACTAAGATTACTTCTTTAGAGGCTCAAATATTTGAATTTTAATTGATTAAATATTCATTTAGAGTTCATCCTACTCACTTTATAGAGCTCCGCCCCGTGCCGTAGCACGGAGGCGTTATCCAAATAAAGCAGAAAGGAGAATCTTTCCAACCGCGTATTCAGTAATTCAACGAGGACAAACATTGTCAAAGGGGTTTGATTATAGACCCCTTGTCAATGTCTGTCCTCGTTTATTTAAAACTCAAATTTTTGCGGTACTTTCTTGATTGGCTTATATGATCTACCCCCCGTTTCTATCCTTCGTAAATAGTTTTTCAGATTACGAATATTCTTGGGGCGTTTTCTGATGATCTCTGCACGCCTGGCAATACTCGGCGCACAGGCGTATTCGCCAGCCTTCACGATCTCTTTAAAAATCTTGGGATCATCTAAAGGAATGTGGGGTGAAGCGATCTCTATGCTGTCTTCTTGGACGATGATATGCCTTTGATCTTCCAACTCCTTTAAATGCTTCCGAAAGGTCTTGGGGTCTATGCCGCATAACTTGGATAGCTCGGATTTGGAATAGCGGGTGGTATTCGTGTTATTGAGGCATTGCATCTTTAATAGAACCAGCAACGCTTTAGCCGAGGAAGTGAGTGAGGCATCTTCTAATATCGAACCGTTCACTCGGATTCAGTCTTGGGAGGGATTCTTTAAATGATAGCGTACTCTTTTATGTTCGTTGACATATCAATACTCTTTCTTAATTAAATGATGCTCGGCCAATCGTTTCGTATGTAAGGAGAGTTTGTCAGGGTCTTTGATTCCTGTCGCTTTAGATAATCCTTCCAAAGTGATTTCCGATTGATAAGTATGATAGTCCGCTTTGAAATGCAGACAGATTCAGGTGTAAAGCACCTTCGGTTTTACAGGACAATTCCTAACGATGGGCAGTCTCCGATAGGTTGGAGTCGGTTTCTTCATTTTCCCAAATGCAAGTTTGTTTTATAAGGAGCAGTTTCTTTTTAGCTGCCATCTTTTCGAATCGGCATTTGCCGAGTTTTCTTTTGGCCTCTTTACGCCCTGGGTAAAGTTCGCCGTTTTCCGTGTTCAGTCATCAATGTTTCATGGTTAGATGGATCAGGGTGTAACCCTGCTTATAGTTATTAGTATTTAGTTAATAGTATCATCCCTACTTTTTCCCTAGGTTTCTATCCCCACTTTTTCCCTAACGGGATAGGGGAGATATAATCTTCCATATTTTTTGATTCTGAAACTATACTTATTAAAGAGAATATTCATTTCGCACTCAAAAAATATGGAAACTATCATCTCTATAATGTGAGGGAAATATCCATCTAAAGGGAATCGTTCAAGTAGGCAGAAATGGGTAATAAGTTTTCATCGCTTAAATCCTATTATCTGTTTACTTGGAGACTTTCCATATTTTTTAATCCTGAAATAGTCTTATTAAAGAGAATATCCATTTCGTACTCAAAAAATATGGAAAAACAGATGTAAAAATAAGAGCAGGAATAACCTGCCCTTATTCATTTATAATATGGAAGTAGAAATGAATGATTGCCTTTAAAAGACACTATGAAGATACGAAAAATTGGGCTGAATAGCAAGAAAGTTTTGAATGTGTTATGGAAAATTTATTTATGTTGTTGTGCGTAAATGAGCCCTGTGAGTTCAGAAAATTCTAATGATAAATATTATTCTAATTTCCCATTGCCAAGTTTCAAATCGTTTCTATATTTTGCATTGGATACTATCCAATCTTTAGGAACTTCTATACCTAAAGGTATATCATCGTGAATAAATCTGGCAACCCACATATCCTCTCCATCTTCATCTTCAGTTAATAGAGAATCTATAAACTTTTGCAATGCACTATCTTTTAGCACATCGGATATGAGATATAATACGAGATTCGGCGAACATGGATTCCCAGGGGTACAATCCACATATAATTGGTATTTATTAGAATAGATGAAACTATGGTGTACTGTTAATATTGTTGACTTATTTGACCTATTTAAAGCCTCCTTAGATATGGCTAAACCTTCACAGTAGTTACACTGTTCTCCAAATTGCTTTAGTTGACAATTTAAACTACAGATAAAGAGTGCATTGCTGTAGCAAGCTTTTGGAGCTACCCAATCCCATATTATTAGCTTCCTTGCTTTAGGGATATCAGCTATCATTTTAGCTTTGTATTCTTCCATGCTGATTACATTATAAGCTCTGTTGTAAAGAGCACATGTGTCCTTGTAATAATTTTGAGTTTCCATAAAATTGAGTTTAGAAAGGTTAGCAATGCGATCATGTTGTTGTCTTTCACCAACAAGAAATCAAAACAAAGGATAACTTTATAGAAAGATATAATTTCCGCTTTTCAGTTGCAATAGTATTTTATGCGACTTTTAGGATGAAGTGAAAAAAGAGGACAGACTTTGAAAAAGGGTCTAAAAGATTAACCCTTTTACAAAGTTTGTCCTTGTTTAGATCATAGTAGGTTCTTCATTGCCTCGTCTATTTGTGAGTTCTCAAAGCTATCGAGATAGTATTGGGTTACTTTTTCTGAACTGTGTCCCAACGATTCGCAAATGATCGAAGTGCTGACACCTGAACGTTTCAATACTGTTGCATAAGAGTGTCTTGAAACGTAGGTCGTTAAATCAATCGGGATTTCCAATTCCTTGCCTATTCGTTTCAATCGTTTATTGACGTTTGAGAGAACTTTGTGCAGGCGATTTCGTTGCTGTTGCTCTGTTTTATGAAAATCTGAAAGAATAGGAAATAAAAAGAGCGCTCCGTTTGTATGGTAGCGCTCAATGATTTCAAGGGCTTTGGGCTGTAATGGTAAGCGTATTAATTTATGAGTTTTACGTCTTATATAGACCAACCGCCCATCTACAATGTTTTCTGATTTTAGAGAAGCCATGTCACCGAAATTGATTCCTCCCATGAAATAACCGAAGGTAAACAGATCGACAGCCAATCTGTTATACGGATCAGTACATTGATAATTAATTACTTTCATAATGTCCTCTTTGGAAATCGCCCGTTTTGCTGGAGTTTGATGCAGTTTCGACACTTTGTAAATTTTAAATGGGTAATATTCTGCTTTCACGATACCTTGTTCTATTGCCAGATTGAAAACGGCTCGTAGTGTACGGAAACGCTTGCCAATCGTATTTTCAGCAGAGCCTTTAAAACGCAACCATGCTTCATAATGCCTTAGCCAAGTTACGTCTATGTCGGAAAAATGGATGTCGAGATGGCCGTGGAACAAGATAAGCGAGTTGTAAAGTTCGCTAAATGTAAGGGCGTATCCCGTTCGTTTTTGCGCTTTCAGATTGGCGATGTGTGATTTAAAAAGGTCGCTAACCGTTTTTCGTTTTATCTGGTTGTTTACTCTGTCGTAAAGCGATGTCGAAGTAAACTCTTTATCCTCGGCTTGAAAGTCCAAAATCTGCTCTCGATACTTCCTGATTTGCTCCGATATGATATGCTCGATACGGGCTTTATCGGGGCAATTTCGGCGAGGTTTGTTCTTTTCAAAATCCCAATGGGCGGGATTTACAGAGATTCCGATGCTCGAATACTTCAGTTTACGGTCTTTTGTGATTCGTAGCATTAAGGGTGATTCATTGTTTGCCAATACTTTGGACTTGTAGCAAACGACTTCGATTGTTGCTTTCATGGTTTAAACAATGGTTTAAACAACCTGCTCAAACCAACGTAAAACCGCTGTCAATCCCCCCAAATAAAAAAGAGCTGCATTTCTGCAACTCTTTGATTATTAGGTGGGCCCAGAGGGGCATGATCCCACGACCTTCGGATTATGAGTCCGCTGCTCTGACCAACTGAGCTATGGGCCC
>OBKR01002765.1_pt1 | contig 12233 bp, 10 predicted proteins | sample 1518991 | NCBI WGS metagenome assembly OBKR01 (sample SAMEA2452117, study PRJEB22498) | human gut metagenome | biome: human feces; feature: human gut; material: feces | place: Australia | collected 2012
GATGGACGTGGCCAAGCAGAAAAAGCATGTGGTGAAAAAGGCCGAGCCAAAGGAACATCACGGCAATTCGCCGGACTGTCCGGATACCGATTGCATCGCCATGATGGTCAATGGCGATCTGCTGTTCCACCCTGGTCTGTGGGACAACTTCGCCGGTCCCAATACCGCGGCGACGGACGGTACGGCCTATGACTTCACCAGTCTGTTCGAACCGATGCGCAAGTACATCGATGCCTCCGATATCGCGGTGTGCGAATTCGAAACGCCGATCGCGCCTCGCGGTGGCCCCTACACCGGGTATCCGGTGTTCAACATTCCCTCGGAGGTCGCCGACGCGGCCGCCAAGGTGGGGTATCGCGCATGCACGCATGCGTCGAACCATTCGTGGGATCAAGGCGTGGATGGCATCACACGCCTGTGGGATACCCTCGACCAGGACGGCATCGCACAGACGGGCTCCTACAAGACCGAGGAAGACTCTACCAAACCGCTGGTCATCGATTCCCCGACCGGTGGCGGCAAACTGGGCCTGATCGCCGGTACCGTGTCCCTGAACGCGCAAACCCCCGATTATGATTGGCGCGTCGACCGTCTGCGCGAGAGCGGCGATCCGAACCATCAGGCCGACATCGACAAAGCCGTGGCCAAAGCCAAAGAGGCCCGTAAACAAGGCGCCGACGTGGTGGCCATCGCCATGCATTCCGTGCAGGAATATCTTGACTACGCCGACTCGTGGCAGCAGTCCGAAGCGCATGAGCTGGCCGACACCGGTGCGTTCGACGTCATCTACGGTGCCGGATGCCACTGCGCGCAGCCCGTTGAGAACTACAACGGCACATGGATCATCTACGGTCTGGGCAACGCGGTGACGGTCACGTCCTACATTCCAGGCAACGAGGTCAACAACCAAGGCGTGACGGCCCGCGTCCAATTCGCCGGCAAGAAAGGCGTGGCCGGCTCATGGCGGGTCAATCGCATCGATTGGGTGCCGACGGCCAATGTGCGTCAAGGCCAATACCAGTGGTGTCCGATTTCGGACGACCATCCGGATGGAGCCTGTTGGAACGAAACAGAAGATGCCAATCAGAGACAACGTATCTGGAACGTGATCTATTCCATGGGCGCGGACCAGAACGTGGTTCGCGAATGGAACATCACCGCAGAGCAAGCTGGTTCATCTGGAAAGTAGTTTCCCGTGGCAGAATATGCCTCGTATTCGTTAATCGACCTGTATGGAGCGTTTCCGCTCGTGATGTGAGGTGAAAGAAATGGATGGAGTTTTCGAGACCCAGCCGGACCGCACCGACTTGCCGCTGGTGGTCATGCCGGTGGTCATCGAATCGATGATCGGACCGTTCAAACAGAACTTCACGATGCTCGAAAACGTGGCCCGCGTGCGCATGTACGAGGATTTCACACTGGACGAGGACACCATCGTGGAACGCTGCAAGGATGCCGACGCCATCATGGTCATCGGATTCCACTGCGCCGATGCCATCCTCGACAGGCTCGACGCCAAGTGCTATGCGTTCGGAGGCACCGGCGTCGCCAGCTACATCAATCTTGAGAAAACCAAGGAACGCGGCATCCGCGTCTGCAACGTGCTGCATTACGGCGATCACGCCGTCGCCGAGCACGCCATGGCGTTGCTCATGGAACTGATCAGGCACGCCGGAGCGCTTGATATGCAGGTCAAGCAAGGCGATTGGGACGGTGCCGACGGTTTCGAACTGTTCGGCAAGAAGCTCGGCATCATCGGACTCGGCGGCATCGGGCAGACCGTGGCCGGCATCGCCAACGCTTTCGGCATGAAAGTATCCGCGTGGAACTCCCACGTGCCGGCACAGGTGTTCGAGAACCTGAATGTCACTCCGGTGGAAGACATGAACGAGTTGATCTCGAATTCAGACGTGGTCAGCGTGCATATGCCGTTGCTTGACTCCACCCGTGGCATCATCACGGCGAAGAACCTCGACGCGTTGCGTCCGGGAACCCTGTTCGTCAACACCGCCCGCGCCGAAGTCATCGAACCCGGCGCACTGCTCGCAAGACTTCAACGCGGAGACATTCCGGCGGCCTTGGACGTGTTCGATCATGAGCCGCTTGCCGCCGACGATCCTTTGTGCAAGATTCCCGGCATCGTGCTCACCCCGCACATCGCATGGCGCACCGACGGCGCGTATATCGGCATGACCAAGCAGGTGGTCCAATCCATCGCCGCCTTCTTCAAGGGGGAGGAATTCAACGTCGTCGTCTGAAAAAATAACCGGGAAGCAGCATATGCGCGCGGTCGGTGAGGTTAGGTAGGTTGAACAGCATGCAGACCATACTCGATTCCGCCGATCGGCCGGCGCACGACGCCTTCGTCGAAAAGAAATCGGAATTCATCGGAGACGCCTGTCATATCAGCTCGTTGGATGAGGCGCTCGCTTTCGTTCAGACGATCCGTGACCGGCATCCGAAAGCCCGGCATGTCGCCTATGCCGCGGTGTGTGGTGGATCCGATGGACGTCTTGCGGAACGCATGAGCGATGATGGCGAGCCGTCCGGAACCGCCGGCAAGCCCATTCTCGACGTGCTGCGGGCAAACGAAATGACTGATTGCGTGGTCGCGGTCACACGGTATTTCGGCGGTATCCTGCTTGGTTCCGGCGGCCTGATCCGTGCGTATTCCACAGGTGCGTCAATTGCGGTCAAGGCTGCTTCCAAGGCGAAAATCGTACCGTGCGGCGAATATCAGGTAACTCTTGATTATCCGCAGTTGGGCAGCTTCCAGAATCTGTTGTCAACGGTGGAAGGCGAGCAGACCGACGCGCAGTACACTGACCGCATCGCCTTGACTGTGGTGGTTCCGCAGGAACAGGCGAATGCCTTCGAATCCCGAGTTGTGGAAACTTTCAACGCCACGGTCGTTCCGCAACTGGTGGGCACGTCCAACCGTCCGGTCAAAGTATGAGTTCACGTTGTGAGCCGCATGCATATAGTGTCGTAAGGTGAAAATATGAGTGATGAGAACGAGCAGCATGAGAATGATTCGCAGGCCGACGCCTCGAACGCCGATGAGACCGTGGATTTCGAGCCGTTGACCGCCACATACGAGCGGCTCCGGCATTCCACTGATTCCACCGCATTAAGCGAGTTCGCCAGACGTCCGCTGCCGGACCGGAGCGACCAGGCGGCGTTCTCCCGTGCCACCGCATTGCTTGAGGCTGTGGCCGGCAACGCGCATACGCCGGTGGAGGACCGCGTCTTCCTTGCCGAAACCATGCCGTTCCCGAACATTCTGGTCAAGCTTTCCACCGACGAGTCTCCTGACGTACGCAAAGCCGTTGCGGGAAACGCCGATGACAAGAACTGGCTGGTGGGCCGACTGACCAAGGATGAGTCGCCCGAAGTGCGTGCCACCGCGCTGCGCAACAAACGTACGTCTTGGAAAATGCGTCTTGAAGGCGCCGAAGATTCCACCATGGATTCCGACACGCTTGATTTCCTGGGCTCGTTGGGAACGCAGGTCGAACCGGACGCTCCGGTGGTGCTTGCGACCATGGTGCGCAGGGCCGTCGCCTTGAATCCGAATGTTTCCGATCGGATGCTCCAGCAGTTGGCGCAGGACGCTTCAAGCGACGTGCAGAAGGCCGCTCAACGGCAGCTTGCGGAAAAATAATTGCATACGTTGTCATTTTTATGAAATTCCTGCGCGTGGTGCGCATGTTTTGGTCCTAGACTGGGAACCATGACAGAACAGACCGAAAACGCAACGCGTCTCGCCCGTCCGCTCATTCGTCTGGCAAAGCTGGTGGGTGTCGCCACCAGCTACGTCGGTATGAGCCATGATTACCACGAAATCGAAGACGATGTTCTAGTGGCGGTGCTTGGGGCGCTTGGTATTGACGCTTCCAACGATGAGGCGATCAACCAGTCCATCACATCCATCAAGTCCGAACGCGAAACGCGCGTGGTGGCTCCCACCGTGCTGCATATCGTGGGCAAGGAAAGCAAGGTGGCGGTGCACGGCGGCATGTTCGATGTGCCGGAAGCCTCCATCACGCTGGAAAACGGCAAGCAATTCACGGGCAAAATCTCCCATGAGGGTGGTGAGAAAATCGCCCATGAGATCAATGGCAGCTTCTTCTTCATGTCGTATCTCGTCCTGCCCGCCGATCTGCCCGAAGGCTATCACACCCTCAAGGTCACTGTCGGAAGCGAAACGGAGACTGCAACCGTTATCAGCGCTCCTGAGAAAATCGAACTGCTCGATGATATGAAGAACGGCTCCCTGTGGGGGTGGATGAGCCAGCTGTACTCCATCCGTTCCAAGGGATCCTGGGGCGTGGGAGACTTCGAAGATCTGAAGACCATGCTGGTCGAGGCTAAAAAGAAGACCGGCTCCGACTTCATGCTTATCAACCCGATGCACGCCGCGGAGCCGGTGCCTCCGCTGACGCCATCGCCGTATCTGCCGATTTCCCGCCGTTTCATCAATTTCAGCTACATCCGTCCGGAGTCCATGCCGGAATATCTCACGCTGTCCCACGAGGACAGGGCCGAGGTCGATGCGCTGCACGAGCAGGTCGAATCGCTGAATGACAACGCGCGGCTGATCGATCGCGACGCCATGTGGCGCGTCAAGAAGCATGCGCTGTGGGTCATCTACAAGGCCGGCCGAACCAAGGCTCGCCAGGCCGAATTCGACCGTTACCTCGCCGAATGCGGAGACGAGATCGAATCCTACGCCACCTGGTGCCTGTGCTACGACAAGTGGGGCGCTCCCTCCGACGACGCCGATAATTGGGTGCGCAAATACAACCGTGATTCCGAAGAAGTCGCGCAGTTGCGTGAGAAGTTCCCGGACACCCTTGAGTTCTACCGCTGGCTTGAGTGGGTCGCCACCGATCAGTTGCACGCGGCGCAGCAGGCCGCCCGCAAGGCCGGTATGAAGATCGGCATCGTCGCGGATATGGCCGTCGGCGTGCATCCGGCAGGATCCGATGTGTGGTGGAATCCGGAACGCTTCGCCAAGGGCGCCACGGTCGGTGCCCCGCCGGACATGTTCAACCAGCAGGGCCAGGATTGGAGCCAGCCGCCGCTTAACCCGATCGCCCTCGAACAGACCGGATTCAAGGTGTACCGCGATATGGTGCATGACATGTTCGCCAATGCCGGTGCGGTGCGTATCGATCATATCCTTGGTCTGTTCCGCCTATGGTGGATTCCGGAAGGCAAGCCCGCCACTGATGGCACATATGTGTCATGCTCGGCATTCTCGCGCTTGAGGCTTCCCGCGCTGGTGGCGTGGTTGTCGGCGAGGATCTGGGTGTCGTGCCGGCCTATGTGTCCAAGTCGCTGTCCGAACATGGCATTCTCGGTTGTGCCGTGGAATGGTTCGAACAGATGGACGGTGTGTTCCGCACTCCGAAGGATTGGCGTCCGTACGCACTGGCGTCCGTCAATACGCATGACATGCCTCCGGCGGCCGGTTACCTCGAATATGGCCACGTCAAGTTGCGTGAGCAGCTCGGCCTGCTGTCCGGTCCGGTGGAGGAATTCCAGAAGTCCGCAACCGCCGAGCACAATGCCATGCTGAACATGCTGGTCGAGGAGGGCTATCTCGACAAGGCTGCTCTGGATGACGAAGCCGCCAACGAAAACGAGATTGTCGACGCGCTGTACCGTGGTCTGAAAGGTTCGCCCTGTAAGCTCATGGCCGCCTCCATCGTCGACGCGGTCGGTGAGAAGCGCACGCAGAACCAGCCGGGCACCAATAACGAGTATCCAAATTGGCGTATTCCGCTGGCCGATGGCGAAGGCAACGTGGTGCCGCTCGAAAAGCTCTTCGACGAACCGCGTCTGCAGGAGGTCACCGCCATCATGCGTGGCTGATCTTCTATAGGCGATTCCATGGGGTGTCCACAGGTCCGACGGTCTGCGGACACCCTTGTTTTTCGTGTTGCCGAATGTCAAGGCAGGCGATATACTAGTAGACTGTTGTGTTTCCCTACGGGGTCCTTCAAAGCGCTTTTCCCACTCGCCATCGAGGACTTTCAGGGAGCCCACGGATAATGAGACCTGAAAAACGGCATTATTCCGCGCCCAACCAACGCGTGTAATGCTGATGGATGGTCCGGAACACAATATATAGAAAAGGTACATCGTGAAAACTTTCACTCCGAAGCCAGCTGATCTGACTCACGACTGGTACGTCATCGACGCCACCGACGTGGTGCTCGGTCGTCTCGCCACTCAGGCGGCAACCCTGCTGCGTGGCAAGAACAAGCCGACCTACGCTCCGCACGCCGATTCCGGCAACCACGTGATCATCCTCAACGCCGACAAGATCGCTCTGACCGGCAACAAGTTGGGCAAGGAACTGTACATGCACTCCGGTCGTCCGGGTGGCCTGCGTCGCGATAGCTACGCCCAGCTGCTCAAGACCAACCCCGAGCGCATCATCAAGTCTGCCATCAAGGGCATGCTGCCGAAGAACCGTCTGGCCAAGGTTCAGCTGGATCGTCTCCACATCGTTCGCGGTGCCGAGCATCCGTACGCTGGCATGAAGCCGCAGGTTTTCGAGATCGCTCAGGTCTCGCAGCAGGCTAAGTGAACCGAAGGGAGATAAGAAACATGGCTGAAAACACCAACGACTCCGCGGTTCTCGAGACCGAAGAGGAGCTCACCTCGTACACCACCGAGACCAACGCTGGCGCTGGCACCGGTACTTCCACCATCGCTCCGGGCTACGGCACCGGTCGTCGTAAGGAAGCCGTCGCCCGTGTTCGCCTGGTTCCGGGCACCGGCAAGTGGACCATCAATGGTCGCACCCTGGAAGAGTACTTCCCGGCCAAGCTGCTGCAGCGTGAGGTCAACTCCCCGATCGTTCTGCTCAAGCTCGAAGGCAAGTTCGACGCTATCGTCCTCGTTGACGGTGGCGGCACCACCGGCCAGGCTGGCGCAATCCGCCTGGGCGTTGCCCGCGCTCTGAACGCTATCGATCGTGATGCGAACCGCGCCGCCCTGAAGAAGGCTGGCTTCCTGACCCGCGACGCCCGCGTCGTGGAACGCAAGAAGGCTGGTCTGCACAAGGCACGTCGCGCTCCGCAGTTCTCGAAGCGCTAAAGCTTACAGCAAGCTTTATTCGAAACCCCTCGGAAACCTATGGTCTCCGAGGGGTTTCCTCGTTATTGTGGGCAAGCGTTAGATGCGTTGGACGCAATGGACTCGTTAGATGTGTTGGACGTATCTGGCAGACGTTGCAGATGAAGCATCCGCATCTCCCTCATTCGCGGCCCACCCGTTACCGGACGTTTCGGATGGGCCGTTTGCGTATTGATGTATGCGCCGATTCGTTGCGCCGTCCGCTGCGCGTCAATCCGTCGAAATCTGCTTCATCGCGCTGATGCTCAGAGCCGGCAGCGTCCACAGGGTCGGATCGTCCTCGGACAACCCGTCGTCCGCGGAGTTCAGACTGTCGGCATTCTCATCCATCTGCCAATACATGGTATTGAGACGCTGCAGATGGTTGCGGAATCGCCCGGCAGGTTTGTCCTCCGCTTCCTCATCGAACTCGGCCAGCTTCTCGATCTGCGTGCCCTGTCCGGGATATTCGCCGGCGATTTCCGCCGAGGACCAGATCATTTCCCATTCGATGTCGTTGGGCAGATGGAATCTGACGTTCTCGTCGGACCCATTGACCAGAATGAGCAGGCTTGGCTCGTCGGGGGAGAGCAGCTGCATGGCGAACGATCGGACCGAGGGATTCGTCCAATCCGCATCATGCGGCGTCTTTCCGTTCGGCAGGAACCAGTGCACGCGGTCGGATTTCTTCAACAGTCCGATTTTGCTCAGTCGGGTGAAGAAATCCTCATGGTTGTAGAGGTCCCGGGCCTTTCTCAGCGCTATCAGCCGGGAAGTGAGGTTGAACAGCTTGAGCTCCGCGGTCTGCTCGGTGCTGTACAGCCAATCCCAATCCAGCCATGTGGTCTCATTGTCCTGCGTGTAGGCGTTGTTGTTGCCGTTCTGCGAGTTGCCGAATTCGTCGCCGGCAAGCAGCATCGGCGTGCCCAGGGAGAGCAGCAGTGTGCCCAGCATGTTCATGATGGCCCGTTCTCGTTGCTGTGTGATGATCGGATCACTGCACGGGCCTTCATGTCCGAAATTGACGGAATGGTTGTTGTCGCTGCCGTCCCGGTTGTTCTCTCCGTTGGCTTCGTTGTGCTTATGCCGATACTGGGTCAGATCGGCGGTGGTGAAGCCGTCGTGGCATGCCACGTAGTTCACGGATGCGGTCGATCCGCGTCCGGGGTCGGTGGCGAACAGATCGGCTGAGCCGCATAGGCGCGTGGCCATGGACTGCATGGTCATGTCGCCGGTTTCACCACCACGTGCACGTTCCACATCGGTCAGCCAGAAGGTGCGTGTGCAATCGCGGAAGCGGTCGTTCCATTCCGCGAAGGGGATGCCGAATTGTCCCGTTCTCCAGCCGTTCGGGCCGCAATCCCACGGTTCCATGATCATCTTGAGGTTGCCGAGCAGCAGATCGGAGCGCAACGCGTACAGGAACGGGTGGTATCGCGTGAATTCGCCGTCAAGACGCGCCAGCGTCGCCGCAAGGTCGAAGCGGAAGCCGTCGATGCCGATTCGCTTGGCCCAGTAGCGAAGCGAATCCACGGCGAAGGTGGTGACGTGCGTGTTGGTGAAGTCAAGCGAATTGCCGCATCCCGTCGTGTCGTACAGGCGACTGACCTTGTCTTTGGTCCGTCGGTAATAGGCGAGGTTGTCGAGTCCACGCCAGCAGATGGTCGGGCCTTCCGGACCGGATTCGCAGGTGTGGTTGTACACCACGTCCATGATGACCTCGAAACCGGCCTCATGCATGGCCCGCACCATGTCGATGACCTCCTGCCGCACGGCGCCCGCTCCCGCTTCCTGCGCCTGCTTGGTGGCGTACGAGGCTTCGGGGGCGAAGTAGCCGAGCGTGGAATAGCCCCAGTAATTCGTGCGATTGCGTTCCTGCAGGAACAGTTCGGATTGCTTGGCTTGGATGGGCAGCAGTTCGATGGATGTCACGCCGAGGTCCTGCAGATAGGAGAGCGTGGCCGGATGGGCGAGGCCGGCATAGGTGCCGCGCAATTCCGGAGGAAGCCATGGGGCGTTCGCGGTGAATCCTTTGACGTGCAGTTCGTAGATGACGGTTTTGCTCCATGGCACATGCGGGTGGGATGGTTCTCCCATATGCTTGTTGATGTCGCGGTCGTCAATGGCCACGGAAACAGGCATGTGTCCCAGAGAGTCCACGGTGCTCATCGGTCCGAACGGCGAACCGGCGACCTTGCCGTTTTTGATCTCGCATTCGTAGGCGAAGGCGCCCGGGTCGAGTTCCATCTTGCCTTCGATGCCTTTGGCGTATGGGTCGAGCAGCAGTTTGTATGGATTGAAGCTCACGCCATGGTTTGGATCCCATGGGCCATTGACGCGGTATCCGTATTGCATGCCGTCCCAAGCTTTGGGAAGGTGCACATACCATAGTCCGTAATTCGGTCCATCCATATGGAACAGGGTTTCTCGCAGGTTCAGCGAGGGGATGCGTCTGGTGCAGATGCGTTGTGTTTTCGCCTGCTCGATGAACGACACGTCAGGCTCGTTGAACAGGCGTACGGCATCGGCGTAGAAGGCGCTGGGCTGGTTGAGCGGTTCGAGCACGCAGAACCACACTTGATCGGCGGTCTCGGAACGGACGACGGCGTCCGCACCACCATCGTCGGTGAAATAGAGACCTGGTCGGGTTGCGTAGCGGTGCAAAGGTGGGTTCTTCATAACCTCATTCTAAACACTTTGAAATTATCTGTTGACTTGCTATGTCGAGGCTGTCGACGCTCGTGCCGGTCTGATCCAGCCGTGAGCTTGAACTCGAGCAGGTGCAGGACTTCCTCGACGGCAAAATCGCCGCCGCTTCCAAGGCTGTCGTCAAAATCGGTGCCGGACGCTGTTTATTCGTCCTGAACAGCTTGGAATTAGCGAAAAAGTATCACGACATGACGGCAAATGCGCCGCCGACATCGCCGCATAGCGCATATCCTAATCACAAAAGGGAAAAATCAATCGTATTCATCGTTATCAGGAGGTAATTTTATGACGAAAGCAATGTCTGAATTCACTACCGATCTGCAGCATTCCGGTATGCCGGCGAAGGATCTCGACGAAACCATCGAATTCTATACGAAGAAGCTTGGTTTCGAACTGGCCGGACTGTTCCATAACGGCGAAAATCGTTGTGCATTCCTGCGTTACGGCCATCTGACCATCGAAACGTGGGAGGGTGATCCGGCTCCGCTGACCACTGGTGCCATCAATCATTGGGCATTCGACACTCCCGACATCGAAGCTGCATTCGAAAACGCGAAGGAACTCGGGCTGAATTTCAAAGATAACGAAATCCAGCATATCGACAGCTTCTGGGAGCATGGCATCCGCTACTTCAACGTGTACGGACCGAACGGCGAAACCATTGAATTCTGTCAAATTGTCAAATAACTATCGTTAGATGATTGCTGTCAAATAATCGTTGAAAACAAATACAACAGGCGAAACAGACGGAAGCAAACAAAGAAGCGTGCGCTGAACCTTATATACGGGTTCGGAACACGCTTCTTTTTTGTTATGCAATCGATGCGACTAATGCGATTAATATGTGCGCAAAAGCGGTCACATATCGCATAGTTCGCGTACGTACGGCTCCACAAAACGCAGAGCCGCGCCGATAATGTCTTGATGGTCGAGCGCCATTCCCTTGCGCAGGGTGAAATCCGTGGTGCCGAATGGCGTATGTTCCACCACGCGTTCGCGTAGTCCGGCCATATCGTCCTCATCGAGATATTGTGCTGCCTCACCGCTGATGATCACGTCACCGGCCAGCACCGAGCGAATATTCGTTACCGCCAGCGCCACATAATCCAGCCATTGCGAGAATCGTTCGCGATGCTCCTGCTCGCCTTGTTCCAACACCGAGAAGAAGCCGGGCAGGCTTTCGCCGTCTTCCATCAGCGTTTCCGGCGAGCAATACGTATCCATGCAGCCCTGTTGCCCGCAGTAGCAGGTGTTGCCTCCTGGAATCAGCGTCATATGTTCGATTGAGCCATTGCATTGGTTGGGCCCTTGGTAGAGCGATCCGTCTACGATGACCGCGCCTCTGGGGCGTCGCTCGAGGTAGATGCAGACGGCATCCTTCAGATTGTGGTCGAACCAGAGTTCCGCCATGGCAGAAGCGTCGGAATCGTGAATCATCAGCGACGGATAGTTGAGGCCGTGGCTGAGTTCGTTGAGTTTCAGGCCGGTGTTGTTCATGATTTTGCCGAAGGTGATCGACTGCCCGTCTGCCGATACGATGCCTTGCATGCAGAAGGCCACGCCTAGCACCGTGCTGCCTTGTTTCGCCAGTTCCTGCGCGAAACCGTTGATGATGTCGTTCATGCGCTGGTAGTAGGCGTCGTTGTTGCGATAGGGGAGTGTGCGCTGTCTGGTGGCCACGGATTTGCCGTTCAGATCAATGGCGATGGCCGTGATTCGTGTGGTTTGGATTCGCACGCCGATAGCCACGCTGGAGTGTGCCGCGAATTCGTAGATTTGCGCTTTGCGTCCACCGGTGGATTTCTGCATCTCGCCTTTGACGATGAGCCCGTCGGCCTCCATGGCGCGCAGATTCTGCGTGATGGTTGGCAGGCTGAGCCCTAATTCGTGTTCGAACATCTGCTTGGTGGCTGAACCTTGGGTGTAGATGAACGTGGTCATGGCCTTGAAATTGGCTTCTTTGACTGATAGGGCGGATTGGGCTTTCACTGGTTGATCCTTCCTGCGCAACTTCTTTTCCAAGACTACTTCATAAAAGTCCTTTCCTTATGTCTCGTGTTGGTCTGAGATATCAGGTATTGCAAAAAAGTATCAAAAACAGCTGTGCATAAAGGATTTTCTGCCACTTTTCTGCGTCGAAAATATATTTATCAACAAAAAAAGTTGAGACGGTGACAACGACGTTCTACCAAGAAAAGAGACATGTTATGAAGATAGGTCTGCCGCGCACGCTATTGGCCGGCTTGGTCGCCATAGCGGTGTTCATGACCGGCGATGGCTTTGAATTGACTTTTTTGTCCAAATACATCGTGGACCAGGGATTCAGCTCTTCGCAATCGTCGCTGATGTTCACCATGTACGGGCTGGTGGCTGCGCTTGCCGGCTGGGCGTCC
>OBKR01002768.1_pt1 | contig 12210 bp, 9 predicted proteins | sample 1518991 | NCBI WGS metagenome assembly OBKR01 (sample SAMEA2452117, study PRJEB22498) | human gut metagenome | biome: human feces; feature: human gut; material: feces | place: Australia | collected 2012
GTTTGCCGTGCCGGGAATTTTCTGCCCGAGCCGATAACTCGGGTCGAGTATCGCCTTCGCGCCGTTTTCCGTGGCGAGAAGTTTTGTGGAATCGTAAACGCCTGCGGAAGTAACGTGCGTGCCGAGCCACAGGAAGTAAAACACTCCCACGTAGCGTTTGCGGTCTTTTTTATCTCCGCCCGTCGGCGTGATTTCTCTCCCGAGTCTGTCCGCGCCGGACAAACTCGCGATCGTAAACTGATTTGCGTCTGGCAACTGAGTCATATTCTGTTTTCCATCCTTTTTACAAGCACACAAGAAAGTCATGACGGCGCACAGAGCGATTCCGATTGCTCTTTTTAGCATCTGTTTCATGTATTCTCCTTGAATTGTTTTTATTTTTTGCCGCATTCCGACCGATAACAATGTAAGCATCGCCCGATAAATGTCGGCGTATAAGTCGATTAATCGCGCTTTTAGCGTTTTAGCCTTTCAGCCCCGCAGAGGCGATGCCGTCAACGAGATATTTCTGGAACACAGCGTAAAGCACGGTCGGCACGACGGACATAACCGTCGCCGCGGCGAATATCCATTCGGGGTGCTTCGAATTCGTTTCCGAACTCGTCATTTTATAAAGCGCGTAAGCGAGCGTGTAGGGCGCGTCGCTTGAGTTGTTATACATAGACGGCGTGAGATAATCTCCCCACGCGCCGATGAACGCCGTAACTCCGAGATAAATCATTATCGGGAAACACAGCGGCGCGCAGATGACGAAGCAACGGACGAAAGCGTTCGCTCCGTCGAGTTTCGCCCCTTCTTCCAAAGCCTTCGGAATTCCGAGCAGGAATTGACGGCTTAAAAAGATATTCATCGCTCCGCCGAAGAAAATCCCCGGCAAAAAGAGGGGTTTTAAGGTATTAGTGAAACCGAGGTCGTTATAGAGAACGTACATCGGCACCTGCGTGACGATCGACGGCAGAAGCACCGTTACCATCATAAGCGAGAATATAAAGTTTTTGCCTATGAATTCCAACCTCGCGAACGCGTAAGCCGCAAGAAACGAAGAAAGAGGTACGCTCACCGTTACGACGAGCGTAACGATAACGCTGTTCAAAAACGGTTTGCCGTAGCCGCCCTCGCGGAATGCGAGACCGTAATTTTCGAAATGCAGTCCGTCGGGGAAAAACCTCGTTTTCGGCTGAAGAATAAATTCGTTGCTCATCAGTCCGCGGTTTATCATGAAGAAATACGGAAACAGCAGAACGACGGCAAGCAACGCGAAAACCACGTATAAGGCGATATTCCGCCCTTTTCTTTTTTGTTTAATCGTTCGCATACTGCACCCACTTATCCGTTTTGAACACGACGATCGTGCAAAGCCCCACCGCCGCGACGAGCAGCCAGGCGAGAGCGCACGCGTATCCCATGTTGTAGCGACGGAACGCTTCGTCGTAAATCTTTAAACCGAACATAAACACCGAATTGTTATAGCCGAAGCCCTGATTGGGGGCGAACGTGAGCGTGCCGTTGAACTGCAAAGTAACGATGAACGTCGTTATCAGGTTGTAAAAAATCATCGGCGTGGAAAGGGGTAACGTGATTTTGAAAAAGGATATCACGCTTCCCGCCCCGTCGATCGAAGCCGCCTCGTAAAGTTGCTTCGGTATGTTTTTGAATTGCGCCAGCCATACGATTACGCCGCCGCCTAAACTCCACAGATTCATGAAAACTATGGATAAAATCGCAGCGGAAGATTCGGCGTAGAAAAATTTAAATTGGTCAAGCCCGAGAGAAAGCAAAATCGTGTTGAAAAACCCCGGGTTTTCCGCCGTTACGTCGTAACGCATAATGTAACTCCACACGATTCCGCCCACGATCGCCGGCATAACGCACGGCAGATAATAAATCACGCGGAACGCCTTCACTCCTTTCACGTTCGTGTTTAAAAGGAGCGCGAGCAGATACGACCCGACCATAACGACGGGAATATTGACGACGGCGAACAACAACGTGTTCCCCACCACTTTTCCCATCACCGGGTCGCGGAAAACTTTCACGTAGTTGCCAAACCCGACGAAATTGAATTTAGACACCACGTCGTAATCGTAAAACGAATACCAGAGGGACTGCGCGATAGGCAGAAGCGTGAACACGCATATACCGAAAGTCATCGGCAGAAGGAACAGCCAACCCGTAACGCTCCCCCTGATTTTCTTGGCGAAAGTTTTTCCATTCATCACGCAATCGCCGCCTCGAGATCGCTCTTGAACGAGCCGATGAAGTACGTTACGGAATTATTCTTCGAGAAATCGCTGATATTCTTCATGAAGTTCTGCACGGCGTTCTGAATTCCGAACATCTTAGACGGGTCGAATTTCACGAAATAATCGGTGCAGATTTTCTTATCCTCGGAAACGAGCCATGCGTCGAGATTAAGGCTTTCAAACCCTTTGCTCCACTGCTTTTCTTCCGCAAGGTCGATACGGATGGACGGAGTGGCAAGCCCGTTGTTAATGAGAGCCATCTGCCCTTCTTTGGAAATCATATAACTTAAGAACTGCCATGCAAGGTCGCGCTGCGTCGCGCTCGATCTGGAACTGATTCCCCACCCCGCGAAGCCGCAGCCGATTTTTCCGTTTTCGCCGATAAGCGGGAACGGAAGGGCGTCGAATTTACCTCTCACGGCGAGTTCTTCGTTCATCTTCGTCGGCCCATAAGAGGAGAAGAAAAACGCGCATTTGCCGGCTTTGAAGTTATAAGCGGACGAGTACGGTTTTATTATTCTTCCCTTTTTGGAAATAGTGTTGATCATGGTCGCCATTTCGGTCATATTTTCCGATTCGACGGTTATGTTGCCGTTTTCATCGAAAATATTCGCGCCGTAAGACTGCATTATCGGGTTGTAAACCGCTTCCCATTCGAAACAGGGGTCGAGAGCGTAGCAATCGGCGTATCCGTCCGTTTTTGCCTGCGCGCTCGTGAGATACGTGTTCACGTCGTCGAGCAAGGAGTTAAATTGCTCCCATGTGAAAGCGTTGTTGAATCTCGCGTCGGTTTTCGGGTCGATTCCCGCGGCGGCGAGAATATCCGTGTTGTAATAGGTGACGACGGAATCCATCGAACGCGGCACGACGTAACGCTTGCCGTCGTATTCGCTCATCGAGAAGAACGAAGTATAGTAATCGGATTCGAGATTCAAAACGCCCGCGTCTTTGGCGGCTTTGTAATAAGGCTCGAGATTGACGATGCAGTTTTTCGAGATGAGATAATAATAGAAACCCGTGTTGGTGTAAAAAAGATCGGGCGCTTTGCCGGAGGCAATCGCGGAATTAATAGAAGCCGCGTAACCGTTATCCGAAATATCGCGATAATCGAGCGTCACCTTAACTTTCGGGAATAATTCCTTAAACCCTTCCGCTATTGCTTCCACGTATTTCGCTTCAAGTCCGCCGTCACCCGAAGGCACCATTACGGAAAGGGTTGCTTCCGTGTTTTTATCAACGTTCAGATTGACTTCGTAGTCGTCCGGTTGCGATTCGTTGATCTTCGGTCCGCACCCTCCCAAAAAAGAGAGTGAAAGAACCGCGACGGCGATCGCCGCCAAAATTTTGTTTTTCATTTTCGTCCTCCTGTAATTTTGTTTATTACTTATATAGGAAAAATCTCGCCGAATAAATCGGGAAAATATTTTTCGTTAATTATCGATAGGATCGGAAGTTTTCGTAAAACTTGCCAGACGGTATCCGCGGCTGTCCTTTACGAGAATAAATCCGTTTTTATGCTTGGCGTCCGCCGCGGCGAATATTTCTCCGCCGTTCACGTCGCAAGCGATTGTGTTCCATATGGTTTCCGCGTTGAGGTTTTCGTCGAACGTGTAATAATAATCCGCGCCCGCAACGTTCACGCCTTTCGGCAAAGCGACTTTCATATACCCCGTTTCGTCCGCAGGAGAAATTATTCTGATCGTCGGCGTTTTCCCGAAGCAGATTTCGTCCGCGAAAGCGAAGATTTCCGGGACGCCGAGGCATTGATTATGCCCGTGCGTAAGCCCCGGAACGACGCAGATATCGGCCTTCGCCGCCTTTGCGGTTCTTAACGTAGAATTAAGAGAAAAATGAGTATCGTTTTCGCTCGTAACCATAAGCATAGGCGTGCGGTTAAGCGAAAGTTGCGCTTCGTCGTCAAGTCCGTACGCTTTGTTCGAGTTTATATATCCGGCAAAAGGTCCGCTGCCGTATCTGTTGGCAAGAGTGCCGTAAACCGGTATCGCAAAAGCGTATCTGTCGTCGTAAGCGGCGGCAAGGCAGGTCAGGTATCCGCCGTAAGAAACGCCCGTCACTCCGACCCGCGTGGCATCTACGCAATCGAGCGAAGAAATATACGTCGTACAGGCGATTACCGCCGCCAGCGCGTGATAACTCCATTGCGAAGTAACGTCGTTTGCGTAATCGGTAAAGTGCGACTGCTCCGGTCCGTGATTTTCCACGCTTTGCCTGTAATCGGCGTAATTGCTGTTGTTGATGCCCGTCTGCTCGGTCGGCATTTTTCCTTCCGTATCCATCGCGATAGCCGCGTAACCTTTTTCCGCCCATGCGACAGCCCAGTCGTAAAACGCCGTACCCGTCGCGCCGTGAACCAAAACCACCGCCGGAACTTTGTTGTCTTTGCTTGCGTTTTCCGGCAGAGCGACGAATGCGAAAGCGTATTCGTTTTCGAGCGTTTCGACGAATATTCCTTTCGCCGTTCCCTTGTCGAGTTCGCCGTAATCTTTGGTTTTTCTTTCCGTCCAGAGATAAGACGGCATATTAAGAAAACCGTCGATATACAACTGTCCGTCCGTTTTTACGTCTGTTTTCGCGGTACGATACGGAAAATCGTCTTTTTCCGTACTATCGCTCTTTTCTGAATTTCCTCCACATGAAAAATTAAACAAACTCATAACGATCAAACAAACCGCTCCCGCTATTTTAAGTGTTTTTCTCATCAGTTCTCCCTTTGCGCGTCATCGTTTACTTGTTAAAATCGAAAATCGCGCTCAGAATGTTCATCGCGTAAAAACGATGAATAAAGTCGTTCGGGTGGTTGATGTTGTTCGCCCCGATTTCGTAATACTTCTTCTTTTCGAGCATCGGTTTCACCGCGTGATACATATCCACAAGGCAAACGTCAACCCACTTTTCGCTCTTCGCGTCCTCGGCCGCAAGTTTTTTCAGTTCGTCGACAAGCATTTCCTGCTCCGCGTCCGTCTTCGTTTCCGGATTGGACGGGAACGGCGCGACGAGAATTATCTGACACTCGCTGTTCACCGCTTTCACGGCTGAAATCACCTTTTTCAGGTTTTTGCGATAAATTCCGCCTTCCACGTTTACGTAAGTATCGTTCGTCCCGAACGCAAGTACGAGAACGTCGGGAACGTTTGCCGAAATCAACGAAATCTGCTCGTCTTCCGCCGCCCAGACGGAATCTTTTCCGCCGACCGACGGATTGGAAAGATCCACCGTCACACCGCCGAGAGTTTCGATGCCCTCTTTCAGAAGCGACGCGTAAGGCGGACAATAAGGCTCGTGGTTCCACTTTTCCGAAGAAGAACAGCCCTCTGAAATACTATCCCCGAAAACCGTCAGTTTTATGTTTTCTTTGTTCGCGAGTTTTTGTGAAAGCCCGTATAATTCGTCATCGAACGACTTCACCTTGCTGCGGTCTGCCGCGGCGGGATCATACGCGTAAGTCACGTGAATGTAATTGCCCCAGACAAGGCTCGTTTCGGTGTAAATAACGTTGCCTATCATCTGATAACCCGTTCCGGCGTTACCCAAAGGATACCGCTCGGGAACGTTTACGCCCTTAGCCCACTCGTTGCGGAACACAGGAATAGAACTGCCATCGGGAATGGTGATCGTATCTCCGTTCACAACGTAATCCGCGCCCTCTTTATATTCCGTTTTAAGCGTGGCGTCCTTCACGGAAATCACGCGGAGCGCGTCGTATAAAAGATGCCCTTCCGTCTTTACGCCGTCGTCGACGATCATCAGTTGCTCGTTGTAAATAACGTTCCCCTGCCAGAAAGGAAGAATCCTCTGCTTTTCGGTATAATTATAAGAAATGTTTTCTATGTCCGCCTCGTAATAAGGCAGTTTCGTCGCGTCGAAACGCTCGGACGAAGACTCTTTTCCGTCGCTGTTTCCACCGCCTCCGCAAGCCGCCGTCGAAAACGCGACCGCCGCTATACACACCATGCAAATACCTCTTTTAAAATTCATAAACGTCTCCGTTCATCTTATTTCGCAGAAAAGACGATTTTCCCCCGCCGCGCAGAACAAACCGCGCGGACAGACAGATATCCTTTCCTCCGATTCGGAATCATTGTAACATAAAATCCGGACAACAAAAAGAGATTAATTACACATAATATTGTAAAAATCACACATTAATTACTTCGCTTCGCTTGACGAAAATTTTTAAATGCTTTAAAATAAACAGTGTAAACGGGCTTTACCCGGCGCAAAAAAACATAAAAACCGAGGGTTTTATGGCAGAGAAAGAACAATTCAAGTTATTGTACAATTTAAACATTTCAATCGAAACCGCCGCATATCTCGACGTGGGCAGAGAATGGGAAAAAATGGTGGAATCTTTTGCTTATTACCGCCTTTATTACGTGCGTTCCGGCTCGGGAAAAATCGTTCTGACCAACAAAACGATAGAACTGGAAGAGGGGTATATGTATTTTATCCCCGCGTTTTCCATTCTCGGCGGAACGTGCAACTCGCTCGGACACTATTTTATCCATATGATTCCGGACGCCACGACGGCGCATCTTCTGAAAATTCTCGCCTTAAAGGAAAAATGCCCGCTCGAAAAACCGATCGCCGATTATCTCTTCACCACGATTGCGCAAAATAGCAAAAAGGACACATTGATGCACGCGTTTTCCGCAGACAGCGCGCTTAAATTTCTTCTTTCCCGCTTGATCGACGAGAACCCTTCACTCTCCGCCAACGAATTCGACACGCGTCGTTTTTTGCCCGTACTTGAATATATCGAACAGAATATCACGGAAAAAATCCGCGTGAGCAACCTTGCGGAACTCATATATCTGGACGAGGGGTATTTTTCAAATCTTTTCAAGGCAACGTTCGGCGTTTCCGTGAAGCAATATATTATGGATAAAAAAATAGAGCGGGCGAAAACCATGCTCATCGCGGACACGCCCACCAGCATCATGGCGGAAACGCTCAATTTTTACGACACCGCGTCCTTTTCTAACTATTTCAAGAAAAAAACGGGGCTTACGCCGAAGGAATTTCACTTCAAATCGGATTGATATCTCGCCGATTTGCAGTTATAATCAAGTAAGCGGAAATAAATCCGCCTCTCACTCCACCGTGCGCGCCGTTCGGCATACGGCGGTTCAATTCAGAATTTTTGAAAAACAGGGCGGCGTTCGTTTCCGTCCGCGCCTTGTCGGAATAAACGTTTACGATTTGTATATCTTAATTTTTGGCAAAACAATCAATCGGAAAATGCCGGGACGGTCAAGGAATAAGTAGCAAATATCGCCGTATAAGTCGATTAACTCATAGTTTTCAGCGATTTTTCACCGTTGACGGGGACGACTTTTTTGCTTGCCTTACTTCGAACATAAAATCTTTCAGCTCATCTTACTTTAATATAATTTACCAATGCGTTACGTTGAAACTTATGGTTTTAACGGGCGTGAGAACGGTGGGATTGCACGGCTTACGGTGGTCAGATTTCGATCTCGAAAAAAATGACTACAAGTCTTTCTTTCAACGGGAATTTGCCGTTTCCCGCAAGCGGGAGCCCCTCGGCAAGAATACGGCTTTGCCGTATTGACGAACCGAGGACGAATTCATGGAAGACTACAAAAAATGACGGATGCAAGACTGCATTCGTCATTTTTGGTATGCCAGCCAAGAATAATCGTCCTTATATATTCCACATAGGCATATTCCGCATAGTTGATTTTAATCGGCTTTTTACATTATTTCTATAATATTTTATTCATTTGAGTTTTATGATGATAGTCAAATCATCGGTAATCAATGCTTTATCAATCAACACCGAACGTCCTTCGGCGGATACATCGAACGACTTGCCGCTGATTTCGGCAATTTCGATCTGCGCGCCGTAACCGACGTATTTTATCGTTAAATTGTGACCGTTAAACGGCGTGGTTATTTCCGCATTCGCATATTCTTTCGGCACGCACGGGGTTATGACGATATTATCCAACGCAAAGTTAAGACCGAAAACCCACGAATAGACTGCACGCTCTATCATTGCCACGCTACCCGTTAAAAACGAAAAACCCGATCTGCCGTAAAACGATGGTACCAGATGATAACAGTTTGTAATTGCATACGGTGCGGAACAAGTTTTTTCAGGCGAGTGTTTGTCTGCATAAAGCGGTAAAGCATAACCTAATACGTCGGATATTTCTTCATATCTTCCCGCCTTTGCAAGCGCTCTTATTAAAAAGCACTGCGAGCCGTGATTGTATACGCTTCCGTTTTCGGCAAAGTACGGCTGAAAGTCGCCCGTGCCCATTTTTCCTATTCCGTCTATGAACTTTCCGCCGAGCGGCTTTGAAAAAAGCTTGTATCCGTCAGAAGTTTTCAACTTTGCGATTTCATTAAAGATTTCGTTTTCTTTACCGCTTGCCACTCCGCTTATAACCGCATAAGCATTAGTCGGAACATATACCCTTTCTTCGCCGTCCTCATCTTTTTCGGAGAACAGCCACGTATCGTTATCGGTATATACGGCATTATAAAATCTACCGTTAAATGCGGCTTTGTTTATGGCGTTTTTCAACCTATAGCCGGCTTTTTCGTATTTTTCTACTTCGTTTACCTGTCCGACTTTATTTAATATTTCAACCAGATATTTAAGGCACATTACGAGCTGGCAAGACACCATTACGCTTTCGCCTCTGCCCTTTTTGCCTACACCGCTCAGACAGTCGAGCCAATCGCCGCCGCGCATTTTTACAAGCCCATGCACACCCAAAGCGTCATCCGATAAAAGATAGTCCATACCTTTTTTAAGGTGCGTTAAGCCGCTTTCCTGCGTTTCGCAATCGTAATAACCATACTTGTTTTCTAAAATGGAATAATCGCCCGTGTATGCAAGATAGTCGTAAACGTATTCGGTAAAGAAACATGCCGAATCTACAAACTCTCTCAAATCGAATTTCGTACCGGCGCCGAACGGAACCTGACGAGGATACCAACCGTCGCTACGCTGCTTAGAGAAAATATTTTCGATTACGCCTTTGCACATTTGTTTATCATAACAAAGCATGCCCTCAAAATCGTTCGCCGCGTCTCTTACGCCGCGCATTCCCGTAGGCCAGCCGCGATCGAGCGAAGACACCCAGTACATTTCGAGCGGCAAAAATCCGTTTACGAAACTATCAAAATCGGGATCGCCCGTCTTAACCGTTCTCACCGAGAATAATTCGGCGTGTTTTTCAGCCAGCTTTTCTTCTTCGGCTTTTTGAACCGTTGAATCGAAGTATTTTACAGAGTTTTCTATATTTTCTATTATTTTTTTTTCGTCATCGGTTACGGCAAGTACCTGCGTGAACGAATAACTTTCGCCACCTTTAAGATTGACCGTTGCAAGAGTTGAAACGCATTGTTTAAACGCATAAAGCGTATCTTCGGTTACTCCGCCGACTTTATCCGGTATAACGCTGAAATTTTTGGTTAAGGCAGTAAGACGTTCAAGACTCAATTCTCTGTTATTAGTTTCATCGTTTGAAACAATCGTCAGATATCTTCTTTCTTCCTTTTTGCCTGCAACGCTGTATTTCGTGGTTAAAAATGCATTTTTATCTTTTAAATATTCCGTTCTCGTGTACCATTCCGGCTTATCCCACGGAGCCATTAAAAGTTCATTAAGGTACGGAAAAGCGCACTTTAAAATTGAATATTCTTTTACTTGTTCTCCGAGGTTTTTAACCGTAACATTCATTACAAACCGTTTATTTTTTTCGGTTACGAATAGTTCGGTTACCACTTCGGTTTTACCAAAAGTCAGCCTATAGATCGATTTTTCGGGCAAAAAGTCGATCGTCAACTTATCGGCGCGGAGCACGTCAAAATTGTTGAATACGCTTTCTCCGTCCGAAAAATAAGCTTTAACCGGCGAGCCGACTTCACGTTCTTCACGTTTGAAAACAGCTTCGCCTACAGGCGGATTTATCTGCGCCGTTATTATTCCGTACTGGTCGACTTTAACTAATATTTCATCGTTTTTATAGATGTACTCATAATTGCCCGCTTCGGGTAACTTTTCTATTCTGTAACCGCCCGGTTTTTTGCTGAATTTTCCGTAATTTTCGCCCATAAATATTTACCGTTTATCAAAAATCTTTCGTATGCGTACTCATCGCGACTTGCTTTAAATCCGCTACGCGTTTAATGTTATACAATATTTTTCGCTATGTCAACAAAAAACGACTTGGTCGCACTGTTTAAATCGAAAACATATTTTATTTACCGCAATAAGGCTACGTAATTCGATTATAGAAATTCGAGGGGAAGCGGATTCTCGGCATGAACCGTTTCGATTACGTTTATAACCATAGCCGCATGCTTTAAAGGCATTGCGAGTTCGGCGTTTTCGGTTATAGCGAAATAAGCGTTTTCATAAATAGCCGCAGTACCGACGTCAAATGCCGTCCCTTGATAATTTCCGCTTTCTTCGTGAACATTAAGTTTTTCTCTGCAATAAATCGGATTTCCGTTTTCATCTTCCAAAAAAGTATCGACGACGGCATGACTTTCGTTTTCGCTGTCTTTATAGTATTTCATCGTGTAACTTTCCGGCGTGTTTTTGAACGTGCCGCGCGAGCCTTGAATTTTGATTGTATAATTGCTGAATGCGTCGGTAGAATTTATTTCGATATCGACAAGCGGTTTTTTGGGAGCTGTAAGCAATATTTTAACGTAGTCCTCCGCGTCTCCGCTTGTGAGCGCAGTGTCTAATTTTGAATAAACCACTTTAAAGTTTTCGTCGAAATCTAAAAAGCCCAGCCCCATAGCGATAGGATGAGGGCCTGTGTTATATGCGCTGCCTCCCATCTTCTTTTGCAACGTTTGCCAATCCCATCTGCGAGAAAACCCGTTATATCTTATACTTATTTGTTTGATGTCTCCCAATATTCCGCTTTTTATAACGTCGAGCGCGTGAACGTAGAAAGGCGCGGGTTGAGTATTGTGAAACACTATTAGTTTTACGTTGTTATCACGGGCTGTTTTTATAAGTTCTTCGCACTCAAATTGATTGCGGGCAAACGGTTTTTCGGTCAAAACGTGTTTTCCGTGCATTAACAAATCTTTTGTAATGGCAAAGTGCATTTCCGAATAAGAAGCATTTACAACAAGATCCACGTCTTTTTTATCAAATAATTCCTTATAATCGGAAAAAGTTTCGCAACCCGGAAATAATATCTCGGCTTTTTTGCGACGGCCCTCGTCGAAATCTATTACATATTTTACCTTGTAATACAAGTTTCGCTCCGAACGATAAAACGAACCGTGTATATCGCGACCGCTTCTTCCTTGTCCTATTATTGCAAGATTTAATTTTTCCATTTTTTTATCTCCTGAATTTGTATTGAATCAATTTTTTGTCCGACAACAAAAGTTGCTTCGACGTTTATATCGTCGTCAAATACGATAATATCGGCTCTTTTGCCTTTTTCAATACTGCCCGCATTGATTTTTGCGATTTTCGCGGGAGTTTCCGTAATCATTTTTACAGCGGTTACTACATCATAACCACATTCTTTGGTCATTACTCGCACAAGGCGGTCGGCGGTGGCGATACTACCCGCAAATGCCGAACGGTCTTTCAACTTGCAAACCCCGTCCTCTACGATAAATTCCGTGCCGCTCATAACGCCTTCTTTTATATCCGTTCCCGCTATCGCTAAGCTGTCGGTACAAAGCAAAGTTTTGTCCACGCCTTTGATTTTTACAATCATCTTTATAAGCTCGGGCGGCAAGTGCTTTCCGTCGGCTATTATTTCGGCGCAGAGTTCGTCGCGTAAAAACGCACTTTCAATTACACCGAGCGAGCGGAAACCATGATCGCGCGTTACGGTGGAAGTACACGAATACAAATGCGTTACGAGATTGCATCCGTTTTCGATTGCCGTTTTCATGTCTTCGTATTTAGCGTCGGTATGCCCGGCGG
>OBKR01002774.1_pt1 | contig 12194 bp, 12 predicted proteins | sample 1518991 | NCBI WGS metagenome assembly OBKR01 (sample SAMEA2452117, study PRJEB22498) | human gut metagenome | biome: human feces; feature: human gut; material: feces | place: Australia | collected 2012
CGACCTCTAGCGTGACAGGCTAGCGTTCTAACCAACTGAACTACCAGGCCGTAAAACATGGTGGTCGCTATAGGGCTCGAACCTATGACCCTCTGCTTGTAAGGCAGATGCTCTCCCAGCTGAGCTAAGCGACCATGTCTTTCGACATTGACTAGTATACTATGTTTTATATAAATTGTCAATACATTTTTTAAAATTTTTTAATTTTTTTTATTTTAATTTATAGTAGTACTTGTAGCCCCTGTGCCTACTACATTTTCTTGTAAAGACTTCCATGTGTTACAACCAATTATTCCATCAACACTTAACTCTCTTGATGCCTGATATCTTCTTACTGCATTTTGCGTTTGTCCTCCAAAAACACCATCTAATCCACCCGTAGTATATCCTAATGTATTTAAATCATCTTGCGCAACACAAACATAATTTCCTCTTGAATTTTGTTTAATTAAAGGAAATCCTCCTAAAGTACATGCCGCTGTTCCAAATCTTCTATCAAAATGTACCCATGTTGGTGACAAAGATTCTGGTTCAATATATGTCCACACACCAGAATTTCTAGCACTGTTTCTTAACACTGTTCTTTGTATATTAGTTAATGTTTGCCCAACATCAAATGCTGTTCCAGCATAATGTTGACTCTGATTTCCGATGTCCTCCCTCATATGGGCGTTTAAATGCAAATCCAACATATATAGGAGCACCATATATATATCTTTGACTATTCCAAGCCTGCATTGTTCTTTTATCAGTCCATAAAATATTACTTTTACTAGAACCTCTAAATTCCCTTACCTTTAATGTTCCATTGGTATTATATGGCATAGATTCGTTCTCGCCTCTATAATATGTCTCCATTCTATTAGTATCTTGATTATACACTAAAATTTTTGCCAAAAAAATCCCCTTCCTTTCATAACAAATAAAAAATCTCTATTAATCATATAATATGATTAATAAAGATTTTTGTTTATCTTTTTTCTTTACATTTTACTATAACTCTTTGTTGACTATCATCTGTACATGTTATTAATGTAACTTCTCTTCTTCCATTTGTTTTTTGAGTTGTATCTTCAGTATTGCTTGGAGCTACTGTATGAATATCATATACTTCATAATCTATTGTTTTTTCATTTAAACCTGTTATTTGTACTATATCACCAACTTCAAGAGTAGGAACTTTACTAAAAAATCTTTTGTTTCTCCAGTTATGTCCTACTAAGCATAAATTTCCAACTTCATTAGGATTAGCTCCGTGAAATTTACAAATTGAGACTTTTAAAAGTTCATCTGACCAATGATCTAGTATTGCATAATCTACTCCTATTTTTGGAATTACAACTCTTCCTATATAATTATATGTTTTTCCATCTTTAGCAGTATATGTTTTTGCTTGTACTTGAGTTGATTGGCTTGAACTTTTTTCTTCTATTGGTTGTTGAAATTCTTGAATATTTGTTGAAACATCTTGTGTTATTTTTACTATTAATGCATTTTCTTCTTGATCTACAATCGTAGAATCTGCAAACATGTTTTGTAATATGTTATTAGAAACTTCTGATTCTTTATTTCTATCAACTTCAGCATAAATATACATTGTTGATAAACATATCATGCAAAATAGTGATATAACGAACATCAATTTATACATTTTCTTTTTTCTCTTAAGTTCTGGTGTTACATATATTTTTTCTGTTACCAAAATTTGGTTCATTTTGCCCTTCCTTTCTACTCTTGTTTAACTATTATTTGTTACTTGGTACAATAGTTATCGTTTCTATAATTCCTGTACTTTTATTATATCCTATTGTTATATTATATTTTTCTTCTGAAGATATTTTTTCTAAAATTGCATTTGCTAAATCTGTATTTTGTGTATCTTTTTTTATGTTTAATTTTATACTTTCTTTTATTTTTTCACTAGATGATGTACTTTCAGATTGTAATGGTGTTATGTCAACGCTTTCAAGATTATTGCTTGCAATTTGAATTAAATCTTTTACACTATCTGCTGGAATATCTGTTCCATTATAAAATTCAAATTTGGCATTAAATCTATTTATTTCTTCTTTCGTTACTTGATTATCTGCTGGAGTTTCTGGTTGATCTGATGATGTATCATCATCAAAATTTCCTTCACTTATAATTCCTTTTAATGCTGACATTAAATCTTCAGATTTTAATTTTTTTACTAATAAATTATATCTTTTTAATAAAGTATCTGTATATGCTGTTTTCATTTTATCCACAACTTTTCCTAAAAGTTCAGAACTTAAATTGTTTAATACAACATTATTAGAAGATCCTAATTCCATTTTTTGTTCTACATTATCTGTTATTGTATTCTTAGCAATAACATTTATATTTACAATTCCTTTATAAAAATCTAAATTCAAATCTGTTGTTTTATAGTCACTTTCCAATGTTGCTTCTACTGAATATTTATCATCTCCATTAACAATTTCTAAATTCAATGTATATGTTTCTTTTGCATCTGTTGTTTGTTTATTTAACACTAATTGTTGATTTATTTCTTTTTCACTATTTAATGTCTCATGTTGTATTTTTAATATATCTTTTCCATCACTATTAGATGTTTCAATAATAATTGAGTCCGTTCCTAAATTTATTGATGTTCTAACTATACTCTTATTTTGTTTATATATTGTAACTTTTAAATTTGAAAATTCAGTATCTTCTGCTTGTCTTAAAAGATTATTAAAATAGTTTTCATATTTCTTTGTATCATTCATCAAATTACCAACTTTACTCAAAATAATTTCATCATTTTCTAATTCACTTAATAATTTAATTACTAAATTTTGAACTTGTAAATTATTTAATTCACAAGAATATGCTGTTGTTTTTAATGTCTGTGAATTAACTGTTATTAATGAATCACTTTTTTTACTAAATGTTCCATCTGCTAAAGCACTAACTATAATTTGCATATATTTTTGTTTTAATTCTTTGTAATCTTGTTCTGTAAATAATATTCCATCATAAAACTCTTTATCATCTTCTATTATACTTTTCATTATTGCTAAATTATCATCTGTTAAATCTAGACCATTTATATTTTTACCTTCATTCAATGTTACAAATTGATTGAAAATGTTTGTAAATCTTATTCCATACAAATTCTCTGATTGAATACCCTCTACCTGTACAATACTTCTATCGCCAAATAATATTTGAGCATTTTTGTAGTTATATTTATCTTCTTTTTGAGTTTTCATATTAATATTTAGATTATTATATCCACTTGAAATTTCTCCACCTTCTGAATATTTAAAATTTACTGATGTGTTTGTCTCACAATTTTGGTCATTAATTTTATTTTTATAATTTTCTAAAATTTTTGAATCTGCAATTTTTTCTACATTTTCTACAGTTTCTGATATGTAATTAAAGAATAATTTTTTATTTCCTTTAAAAATATCTGTTGCTAAAAATAAATATGCAAAAACACCAGCAACAATTGCTACAATTAAAAATATTATAATAATTATTATTCCTATTTTTTTACCTCTCATACTAATTTTCCTTTCTTATCCTTTGTTTTACTGCTTCATATACTACTATTCCTGTTGAAACAGAAGCATTTAAAGATTGAATTTTTCCTTTCATTGGAATTTTTACAAGGAAATCACAATTTTTCTTAACTTTTTCTCCTATTCCTTTTCCTTCATTTCCTATTACAATTGCTAAAGCTCCTGTTAAATCTTGATTATAATAATATTTGTTTGTATCAACAGCTGTCCCGCAAACCCATAATCCAGCTTTTTTTAATTCCTCGATTGCATCTGAAATATTTGTTACTCTTGCTATCTTCATATGTTCAACAGCTCCTGCAGATGCTTTATTTACTGTACTATTTACTGACACTGCTCTTCTCTTTGGAATAATTACACCATGTACTCCTGCAGTTTCTGCTGTTCTTATTATTGAACCTAAATTATGTGGATCTTCTATTCCATCTAAAACTATTACAAATGGATCTTCATTTCTTTCTTTTGCAACTTCTAAGATATCTGATATTTCTACATATTCAAATGGTGGAACTATTGCGATAACTCCTTGATAGTTTTCCTCTTGCGCCATTTCATCCATTTGTTTTTTATCTTTTTCAACAACTATTATTTTTCTTTCTTTTGCAATCCCAAGAATTTTATTTATTGAACCATGTTTTTCTCCTCTTGTTACAAATATTTTATTAACATCTTTTCCACTTTCTAATAATTCTAAAACTGAATTTCTTCCTTCTATTTGATCATCAAATCTTTTTTCTGCATCTTCTTCTCTTCTTATTTCTTTACGTTTTTCTTCTTTTCTTCTATCTGTTATCTCCCTTTTTGAATTTTTTCTGTCAGGCATTTTTCTTCTATCTTGACCGCTTCTTCTTTCATGTTCTCTTCTTTCAACTCTATTTACTCTCATAAATTTCTCCTTACTTTTATAAATTATTCTTCATCTAATTTTAGAACTGATAAAAAGGCTTCTTGTGGCATTTCTACATTTCCTATTTGTCTCATTCTCTTTTTTCCTCTTTTTTGTTTTTCAAGTAATTTTTTCTTTCTTGTAATATCTCCACCATAACATTTTGCAAGTACATCTTTTCTCATTGCAGATATTGTTTCTCTAGCTATTATTGTACCTCCTACAACTGCTTGTAATGGTATTGCAAATAAATGTCTTGGTATAACTTCTTTTAGTTTTTCTACCATTTTTTTGCCTCTATCATATGCATTATCTTTAAATACTATAAATGATAATGCGTCAACTGGTTCTCCATTTACATGTATATCTAATTTTACAAGATTTGATTTTCTATATTCTTTAAATTCATAATCAAATGATGCATATCCTTTTGTTCTTGATTTTAAACTGTCAAAAAAGTCATATATTATTTCATTTAATGGCATTTCATATATTAGTGTTACTCTATTATCATCTAAATATTTCATGTCAATAAATATTCCTCTACGATTTTGACAAATATCCATTATATTTCCTATATATTCTTTTGGTGTTATTATGTCTGCTGTAACTATTGGTTCTTCCATATATGAGATTTCTGTTTGTGGTGGCAAATCTGCTGGATTATATACATCAAGTATTTCTCCAGTTGTTTTATGAACTTTATATATAACAGATGGTGCTGTTGTTATTAACCCTAAATCAAATTCTCTATCAAGTCTTTCTTCAATTATTTCTAAATGTAATAATCCTAAAAATCCACACCTAAATCCAAAACCTAATGCTGCTGATGTTTCTGGCTCATATTCTAATGCTGCATCATTTAATTTTAATTTTTCTAATGCTATTTTTAAGTTTTCATATTCACTTCCATCTACTGGATATAATCCACAATATACCATTGGTGTTACTTTTTTATATCCTGGTAATGGATTATCTGCTGGATTATTTTTTAATGTTATTGTATCACCAACATGAATATCTGTTAAACTTTTTATACTTGCTGCAATATAACCAACTTCTCCTGCTTTTATCTCTTTTGTTGGTAAATATTGTCCTGGTGCAAAATATCCTACTTCTGCTATTGTATAAGTTGTACCTGTTGCCATTAGCAATATTTCATCACCAACTTTTAATGTTCCATCCATTACTCTTACATATGCTACTGCACCTTTGTAATTATCATAATATGAATCAAATATTAAACATTTGGCTTTTGCATTTTCATCACCTTTTGGTGCTGGTAAATCTGTTACAATTCTTTCTAATACTTCTTCTACATTTAATCCTGATTTTGCTGAAATACATGGTGCATCCATTGCTGGAATTCCAATTATATCTTCTATCTCTTTTTTTACTTCATCTGGTCTTGCATTTGGTAAATCTATTTTATTTATAACTGGTAATATCTCTAAATTATTATCTATTGCTAAATACACATTTGCAAGTGTTTGTGCTTCAACACCTTGACTAGCATCTACTACCAATATTGCTCCATCACATGCTGCTAGACTTCTTGAAACTTCATAATTAAAATCAACATGACCAGGTGTGTCTATTAAATTGAGTGTATATTCTTCTCCATCTTTTGCTTTATACTTCATTCTTACAGCTTGTGATTTAATAGTTATCCCTCTTTCTCGTTCAATATCCATATTGTCAAGTATTTGATCTTCCATTTCTCTTTGAGACAATACTCCTGTTTTTTCTATTAATCTGTCTGCAAGTGTTGATTTTCCATGGTCTATATGTGCAATTATGCTAAAATTTCTTATTTTATCTTGGCTCATATTATTTTTGTTAGTATTAAATTCTAACATTCTCCTTTCTCTCATATATTCGGCTATTTTATTATAACATGTTTCTTGGATTTTTTCACTATTTTAAACAAAAAAAGAGAGAATTTTTTTATAACTATTCTCCCTAAAGTAAAGAGTTATTCTATTGTTTTTATAAAATATAAAATATTACTTTACTAAAAACTATTTTTTTCTATTACATTCTATTTTTTCTCATAATATAATTCTTTTATTAATATTCTATCTTAATGTATTATAAAATTGAAAGTTTCCTAGATTGAAAGAAAATATACATCTTTCATTACTAATATTCCTTTTATCAAAAAAAGAAAGACCAACTATAAAAAGTCAATAGATTCTAAAAAAAATTTAATTTCACCTTAGAACAAATAAGTTTCAATAATTTCAACTAAATTTTAATTTTTATCATTAAACGTTATAATTTTTTTAGTCTCATTAGGTAACAAATCAGCATAATTTAATATAAGCTTTCTTGAATTATATTTTTTTAAAGTTCCTATTTGTACATTTACTTTAGCTATTAAATTTTGTTTATCTTCATACATTATCTTCTTAACTTTAGTATAAGTTCTTATAATAACTTGTTTACTTGGTTTTTAATAACAATATGGATATGAAATTTTTCCTAAAAATTGAACCCCATGGTAGGCTGTATCTATTATAAAGACCATTCCTTTAGCAATTTCTCTTCTTGTTATTCGACCATTAACAAATATAGATAAATCATCTAATTTTATCTGTATTGGAGCTTGCCTATTTCTATTATATATTTCTTGATTTATTTTTTTTGATGCATTTTCTACTTTTGATTGTGTCCAATTGTTTTTCTTTGCTTTTTCTTCCATCTTTTATATCTTCCATTTTTTTATTTTATATAAACTTCAAGTAATGAACTTCTTACGAAGTTTTCATTACTTGAAGTTTTTTACACGTTATTTACATAACGTGTATTTTCTCTTTCTAATTTTTTACAAAATTAGAAAGCCGTGACCAAGCGAACATAGCTGCGGCTGCTGATGGTGCCGTAGTCGTCCATACCGCCAATGTCGAAGCCCACGTACCATGCGTTGTTGGTGGTAGCTTTGTACTGCGAAGACGACCAGTACCAACCATTTAAGCCTTTAGCACTATAATTACTTTTCGTTACTCCTAATTCTTCTCCAAATGCACTCCATTCTTCTTTGGATGGTATAAACCACCCTTTATTTACTTTTGGCTGAATTTGTTCCTTTAAACTACTATTTAAGTCTTGTCCTATTAGTGTTTGGGTATTTGTTTTTCCACTTCCAAAAGTAGCCGTAGTACCTAACATTGAACATCCAAGAGAATATGTACCTGTTCCGATATCTGTTAATGCCAATACATAAAATCTGTTTTCTCCTTCTCCTGCTTGGGTTAAGATTTTTGCTGTTCCTCCTAGTTGATTTGTATAATCTTTTTGACTTATTTTATAACTTTTTACTTTTGTACTTTCTATTGTTGGTATTGTATATGTTGAATCATCATATAAAACATCTCCCCATTGCCCTGTTTTTCCATGCAATAAGTCTGCAAATATTATTCCATCTACTGTTCCATCTCCGTCTACATCTGCATAATATCCTACATATGACTCTGTTTCTAATGCTTTTTTATAATCTTCTACTGTTATTGTACAACTATCCAACTTAGTACCACTCGAATTCTTAAAAGTAATAGTTGCAGTACCAGCAGATTTAGCAGTCACAAGTCCTGTATCACTTACTGTCGCAACATCTGTATTGCTACTTGTCCATAAAGTACTTTCTGTTGTATTAGAAGGATTAACTGTACCTGTTAGCTGTACAGTATTTCCAACATACAGTGTTTCACTTGTTGGACTTACAGCAAGACTAGTTATAGGAGTTATTACTGTTATAGAACATTGCGCAGTATATCCATTTTGTGTAGTAACTGTTATTTGAGCTTCTCCATTTCCTATTAATGTTAGATTTCCATTTTCTACTGTAACTACATTTTTATTACTACTATCCCATACTATACTATTATTTACATATGTTGTATCTGGTAATATTGTTGCTTCCAATTTTGGTATATTTGATGAATTCTTATCTAATACTAATTTAGAGTAATTCAATCTTATTCCTGTTGGATTTATTTTTACTGTTACTGTACATACTGCTTGTATTGTTCCTCCTGGATTTTGTGCTATTATCTCTACTACTCCTTTTCCTATTCCTGTTACATTTCCATTATTATCTACTTTTGCTACATCTTCATTTCTACTTTTCCATGTTACCTTTTCTGTTACTATTTCTGGGCTTGTTGTTGCTGTTAATGTTATTTTTTGTCCAACTATCATATTAGCTGTTACTGGATTTATTTTTATTCCTGTAATTTTTGCTTGACATACTACTAAGCAATCTGCACTATATCCATTTTGACTTGTTGCCATTATCATTGAATTTCCTACTGTCTTTCCTGTTACTAATCCTTTTTGATTTACACTTGCTACTGCTGTTTTCTTGCTTGTCCATGTTATTTCTGTGTTTTTATTGGCATTACTTGGAATTACTTTTGCATTTAATTGTACTGTATTTTCTCCATTTATATCTACTGTTGCTGTTTGCTTATCCATTTCTACTTTTGTTACATCTATTTCTGTTGAATTACTTCCACTATTTCCTGTATTATTACTATTTCCTCCTGATGTATTTTCACTATTTGTATTACCAGTGCCTCCTGTACTATTTCCTGTATTACTATTACTTCCTGTATTGCCACTACTTCCATTTTCCACATTAGTACTTGATGTTGGTGGTACTACTTCTGTACTACCGTCTGTTTCTTCATTTTCTGTCATTATATCTCTATCATATATCTCTGATACTTTTATTTCATACTTTCCATTCTCTTCTTTTGTTTTTAATATTGTTTCCAATGTATAGTCTTCTGGAACATTTATAAAATATTGTTCTAATATCTCCTTTAATTCACTTCTTGTTAATTCATTTCCTCCATTATCAACTACCTTTTCTGATATTGTCATCTTTGCTTTTTCTATTACTTCTTTTCTTTCAGTCTGACTTTTTGACTCATCTGCTTTTGAAATTATTCCCGAATTTCCTTGCATAGTTGATATAGTTACTCCTGCTAACACCAATATTACTATTATTGTTATTACTAATGCTATTAAGGTTATTCCTTTTTCCTTTGTTTTTTGAATTGACATATTATTTTCCCCCATATTTTTTCTTTAGCATTTAAAATTTAATTTCATTTACTTAAATGACTATTTATCAATACGATTTTAATTTCATTAAGTATTTTACTTTATGATTTTTATAATGTATTAATGTTTAATTTTTCAGGGAGTTTGAAATAATTTGTAAATTATAAAAAAATATATAACTTTTTTTATAATTTAATTCTTTTAGTTGACATCAACAATTTTTATTGATATTATTTTATTAGAAATTTAGCATAAAGTAAAATACTTAACGATTAATAAACATCAATATAATAAAAAAACATATTACAAAATTCTATATTTCATAATATGTTTTTTATTTATTATTATTAATCATTTTTTGTGGTATCAATATTAGAACTCTATTTTTGAAGATTTTTATTTATTTTTACAAACTGCATTTACTGGATTTACTTTTGCATTTAATTGTATTATTTTTTCTTCACTTATTCTTCTACATCTATTTCTGTTAAACCACTTGGTTCTTCTCAAACTGTATTTAATATTGTTACTTCTGCTAATATTCTCATTACTATTATTGTCACTACAAACCCTATTGTTGTTATTTCTTTTTCTCTTTTCATTTATTCTTCTTTTTTATTTGCTTTCACAAATAGCATATACAGCTCCATGAATATCTGCAAAATCACTCCTATCTGAAGAAATAGCCATTAACTTTTCCCATATTTTCTTTCCATTACTATCTATTTTGGTGATATATCCAGTTCCTCCTCCATTTGTATTTTCATATCCTCTTCCTAATAAGTATCCTCCATCTGACGTTGGAGTAATAGCATATACAGCTCCATTACCATCTGAATAATTTTCTCTATCAGATGACATTACTTTTTCCCATATTTTCTTTAAAATTATTTTCTATATATTCTCTTTCTGCTAATACTATTGCATGATCTCCTAAATTATTGTGGTGTGGTACTCCCATTAATACTGCTTTTTTCATTTATTTCTCCTATTCTTCGACCTTTTTCTTCAATTCACTCAATTAGTATATCATAAAATTTACATAATTTCAATTGGATTGTTGAGTTTATTTTGCTAATAATATAGATAAAAAATTTGCCCAGTATAAATAACCTTTTTTCTATAGTTACTTATACTGGACAAAAATTTATATTATATTAATTTTATCAATTCGCTATACACTTCTTATAAAAATGTAAAATTTAAAATTGTTTAGCCAAACGAATATAATTATAATCATCTACAACCTCATATTTATTTTTACCGGTATCACGTATTATGCTATTCCTAAAGTCAATCCAATACCACAAATCCGAATTAACACTATTAGATGATGTCCAATAATAGGGACTTAGACCATATGTACTGTAATTTGAAGAAGTAACAATTCTGTCAGCAAAAGCTACCCATTCATTTCTGCTTGGTATAATCCATCCATCATGTTCATATATATAATGTCCTTGGTAAATTGCTACGTTATGAATAATTGGTTGGTCTGATACATCTTTAAGAGCCATTATAAAAAACCTTTTATTTCCACTAGAACTATTTCTTAAAGAAATTACATCTTTTTTTCCAAATGGTCCATTGTATTCGACTTGACTTATATAATATTCTTGTGTATTTGATACTTTAGGGACTGAGTATGAATGTTCATTCCCAAATATCTGAACTTTATTCCAAGTCCCACTACCTCCTATTGCAAAATCCTCAAATATTATTCCATCAACAGTCCCATCTCCTTCTATATCTGCATAATATCCAACATAGCTTTCACTTGTACTTACTTGTTTTGTAACATCAACCACACATGTAGCAGACTTCGTTCCATTCGCATTTTTTACCGTAATTGTCACTGTTCCTGCTGCTTTTGCTGTTACAAGCCCTGTATCATTTACTGTTGCTACATCTGTATTACTACTTGTCCACTGCACTTTCTCTGTTGTATCTGCTGGATTTACTGTTGCTGTTAATTGTACTGTTTCACCTGTTTTTAATGTTTTTGATGTTGGACTTACTGTCAAACTTGTTATAGCTGTTGTTACTGTTACCGTACAACTTGCACTCTTTCCATTTTGTGTAGTTGCTGTTATTGTTGTTGTACCATTGGCTTTTGCTGTTACATTTCCACTTTGGTCTACTGTTGCTACTCCTGTATTACTACTATTCCATGTTATTCCTGTATTCCTATTTGCATTACTTGGCTGTATTGTAGCATTTAATTTTGTTGTTTTTGTTCCACTCATATCTAATGCTACTTTATTTTTATCTAATGTTATTCCTGTTGGACTTTGCACTACTGTTACTTTTGCTGTTGTTTTTACTAATCCACTTGAACTCTTTATCGTAATTGTTACTGTTCCTTGTGCTATACCTGTTACTACACCATCATCGTTTACTTTGGCTACTCTATTATTACTACTTGACCACACTAATCCTTCCGTTGATCCTATTGATGGTTTCTTTGTCGCTGTTAATGTTACTGTATTTCCAACTTCTACCTCTGTTTCATTTGGACTTACTGTTATTCCTATTATTTTTGTTTCTACTGTTACTATACATTCTGCTTTATATCCATTTCCTGTACTTACTGTTATCTTTGCATTTCCATTTGATACACCTGTTACTCTTGCTGTATATTTTCCTGTTTTCTCTACTTTTGCACTTGCTGAATCACTACTCCA